>Ga0210393_10000199_pt1 | contig 57877 bp, 65 predicted proteins | sample IncBWC27OmetaG_FD_160068 | JGI IMG/M metagenome (GOLD analysis project Ga0210393, IMG submission 160068) | Forest soil microbial communities from Barre Woods Harvard Forest LTER site, Petersham, Massachusetts, United States - Inc-BW-C-27-O ... | reverse complement strand
TTGCTAACTGAAGTAAGTACAGCCGCCTAACAACGGTTCGAGCGATCGCTGGGGTAGTATCTTCGATAAGCAAATGAGGGGAGTCGATGGTTGAGATAAAGCAGCTTCGATTGATGTCGGCACAACCCCGCGTCGCTCAACCTCATCGTTAGATTTGCCAGAATTGCGCGTGACTGACGAATGCGTCTTTTGTGAAATCGCACAGGGGTTGAGCCCTGCCGAGATCGTTCTGGAAGACAACCTGGTGCTGGCCGTTGTCGACCTGCGCCAGTTTCATCCAGGACACACTCTAGTCATGCCCCGTCAACACCTGCATGACGTCCGGGAGCTTGACCATGCAACCGGCGCGGCGCTAATGTCGGCGATTGCACGCATTACACGTGCCGTCGGAGCCGCATTCCCCAACCAAGGCTTAAGTCTGTGGCACTCCATCGGTGAGGCGGCATTTCAGGAAGTGCCGCATCTCCACATTCACGTACATCCCAGAATTCTTGGTGACGGCTTATTGCGGGTCTATCCGCGCGTGGCAGCAACGCCTGACATGGTTGTTCTCAAAAGTTACGCAGACACATTGCGCGCCCACCTAGAATGAACCGAGCCGCGAATCTAACAATCGGTTCGAGCGAGCGCGGGGTCGCGTCTTCGTTTGGCCAAGGAGGGAGTCGATGATTGGGATAAAGCGGCTTCGTTTATCGGCAACGCAACCCCACGTCGCTCAACCTCATCGTTAGATTCCATAAGCTGGCATTTTCGTGTTATCCCACCACCCCGAGTACAATCGTCACTGGAGGCATGTATGACCCGCCAATTTGACGTTGTCGTTGAGAAAGACTCAGCAGGCTACTTTGTTGCGACCGTTCCGGCATTGCCGGGCTGCCATACGCAGGCCAAATCGTTAGACGAGCTTATGTCGCGGATCCGGGAAGCGATTGAGCTCTGCCTAGAGGTGGAAGGTAGCCCCACAGAAGCGCTCGATTTCATCGGGTTACAGCAAGTTACGGTCGGCGCGTGACCTCTTTCCCTGCTGTCAAGGGAAAGGATCTTAAGCGTTGCGCGGCGCAGGATTCGTTGTGGTTCGAACCAAGGGCAGTCATCACTTCATTCGCCATAGCGACGGCCGACGGCCGCGCCACGGTGGTTCCTGTTCACGCCGGCGAAACACTTGGTCCTGGGCTCTTGGCAAGCATCCTGCGTGATCTCAAGCTCACGCGTGAACAGTTGCAGAAGTTGCTTTGACGGCAGCACGATCTGAAATCTAACAATCGGTTCGAGCGATCGCGGGGTTTGCGGCCTCGATGAGCCAAGGAGGGAGTCGATGCTTGAAATAAAGCAGCTTCGATTGACGCCAACGTACCCGCGCGTCGCTCAACCTCATTGTTAGGTCCTATCTAACGCACCTCAGACTGATGCGTCGCGGAATGCCTTGAGCACCGCATTCATCCGGGTCTGCCATCGACTACCCTGCGCTCGGTACCAGGCCAAAACATCTGCATCCAACCGCAGCGCGATCTGCTCCTTTCGCTCGCTGGGGTTCTTGGTTGGCCTTCCGCGCTTTGCGCGCAGTTCGGCGACGCCACGGTGCGCTGTCCCTTCCTTCCAAAATGACAGCACCTCGTCGCGGTCATTCGGGTTGTACGGTAACTCAGATTTTCGGGTATTCCCGGAAGTACGCTTCTTGCTCATGTGGGTTTGCCTCTCTACACGAAATCAATCGGGGACCGTCCGCGCGATCCGTCCATACCAGCACAACGACCCGACCCTGTAACCAGCCCAAGCTAATCAACCGTTGCTCATCATAGTCCTGACTGGCATCCTCCCGAGTAAGCATTGGGGCGTCGAACGCCGCCTCGCAATCCGCCAAGTCGATCTTGTGCTTGCGCTTGTTTGACCGACGTTTTGCGGGGTCATAGGTCATAACGGGTATTTATTGTATATGCATTTAATTGCCGTGCCAAATTCGGACCTAACAATCGGTTCGAGCGATCGCGGGGGTTGAGTCTTCGGTGAGGCAAGGAGGGAGTCGATGATTGAGATGCAGCATCTTCGTTTAGGAACGGCGCAACCCCGCGTCGCTCAACCTCTTCGTTAGATCCAATCATGTACCACCGCTTCTTCTCGACATTCTTGCTGTCCGTCGCGCTAGTCCACAGCAACTACGCGAAGTGCATCCTTGCGCCGGTGCAACGCGCAAACGTCAACGTCCAAGCCTGTGTGGCCGTAACGTTCGCGCCGAGTGACATCACCCTGGATTTTGGCGGCGGTCGTACTGGTCGACTTTATGAGCCGGGTGCTAGCTATTCGGGAGCCCTACTGTCAGTCCGCGTCGCTGAGAGCCATTTCGTTTGGGACGCGGGCGAGCAACATCGCACGAATGGGTTCCATGCGTGGAAACCAGGCCAAGGGCAAACGCTATTTCTCGCCATCCCTGTAGATCAAGCCTGCCCTACGAATTACGGGGGAAGTTTAACTGTTGATACCGATCGTGACTGCTGCGACGTTCTGCCGGTGAAGGGAAAATGCTTGGTGCCGGACACCATCATTTCCGTTCACTTGTCTCCCTAAAAGCCGGGGCAGCGCAAGGATCTAACTTGCGTTGGAGCGGACGCGCGGCGCCTTCTTCGGTGATCGTCGGAGGGGATCAATGAGTTGCGATAAAGTAGCTTCGGTACGGTCTGCGCAGCCGCGCGCAGCTCAACTTGGACGTTAGACAACAAATGGCAAACCCATCGCTCTTTTCGGTCGCGGTCCTGATGTTCTCGGCATGCGCTTTTGCGCGATCGACCGTATCGCAGGAAACTCCTACGTCACAGCCTCCACAGGTCTCGGTTAAGCGCTATTCCGACCTTCCATTATCCGAATACCAGACCCGCGTTATGAACGAGGCTACTAAGCTTTCACTGGCGTGTCGCATGTTTCGAAGCCTTTACGGTCGCTGGCCGAACGACCTTGCGGAGATTGAGGCTAAGACTGAGGGTATCGACTTCGCCATATTTGCTGGAAAGGCCGTTGTCACTCCACTTCCTGACGATTCCGAACGCATAGAGATCTTTGATGGGGTCAATCCTCGATCGGTGAAGGCTGTACCTGTGAATCTGGGAGTAACTGACGCAATGCGGGAGGCAGCTAAGGCCCCCGGATTCAAGATCAAGGTGTAACCAAATCTCGCTTCCAAATGTTGCCTAACAATCGGTTCGAGCGATCGCGGGGTATCATCTCCGTTACGCCCAGGGAGGCAGGTCGATGATTGAGATAAAGCAGCTTCGCTTTGCATCAGCGCAACCCCGCATCGCTCAACCTCATCGTTAGGCCTCGTGGATCATTATGGTAGCCAGCTTCGCCAATGAAAGTATCTGACATATTGCGCATATTGGGTGAAGACGGCTGGTATTTGGCGTCCACGCGAGGCAGCCACCGCCAGTTCAAGCACCCCAGTAAGCCCGGCCGGGTCACCGTAGCGGGTAAACCGAGCGACGATTTGGCACCGGGCACGTTGAACAGTATCCTGAAGCAGTCGGGACTGAAGAAATAGGACACTTCTGATGCGCTACGCCATTGTCATCGAAAATGCCGGCGAGAATTATTCCGCGTACGTGCCGGATCTTCCAGGTTGCATTGCAACCGGAGAGACCCTTGCCGCCACTGAGCAGGCTATTCGCGAGGCTATAGAGTTTCACCTTGACGGGTTGCGCGAAGACGGCACTCCGATTCCTCCTCCGTCGAGCCGCGTCGAGTATGTTGAGGTCGCCGCCTAACAATCGGTTCGAGCGATCGCGGGGTCGCGTCTTCGTTGGGCCAAGGAGGGGGTCGATGATGGGGATAAATCAGCTTCGCTTGATGTCGGCGCAACCCCGCGTCGCTCAACCTCATTGTTAGGCGCCAATGATCACGACGCTATTTCGAGATCGACTTCCGAAAGGTCTTTGTTTCCCGATCGGGCTCCAGACGTTATCCGAGTCGATGGTCAAGTCGGACGTTCCGAACACAGCGCTTGTCTTTGTGTGGAGGTCCACGTGGGCAGCGCAACTTCTCGATCCGGCGAATGGAGACGACGGCAAACTCGCAGTTCTTACCGTACGCCTCGATCTTCCACGGATGCGCATCAATATAGCGAAAGTGCGTCCGGTGCCTTCTGACTGTGAGGTAGTCCTTGTCGAATTCGCTGTCACTTCTGAGCGCCGCCGGGTGGTATTGGATGCTTTCCTAGACCACGGTGCAGGATTGGTTACAAAGCGCCTAGCGGCACGACCACTTCAGCCGTTCGGGCTGACGTTCGATGTTGAAACAAACCGAATGGCGATTTCCGCCAGAAAGCCGACGACGGTCATCTCATAGTGGGGGTGCCTAACTCGCGTTGGAGCGGATGCGCGACATCGTCTTCGTTGATCGTCGGAGGGAGTCGATGCGCTGGGATAAAATAGCTTCGGCGAGGTCGGCACCATCGCGCGCCGCTCAACTGGGACGTTATCGGACCATAGGCGATTGACGTTTTTGCGCGTATTGGCGTCCGAGGTATAATCAGCGGGAGGCTACACGTATGCGCAAAGTTGAACAAATTGAGCAGCAAATTCGCGAGCTTTCTGCTGGCGAATTCTCGGAACTGCGCGCGTGGGTACTCGACCAGGATTGGAAGGCTTGGGATGCGAAAGTAGAGTCCGACGCTCGCTCCGGCAGGCTCGACAAGGCGATTGCTGAGGCGGAGGCGGATTATGAGGCGGGTCGGACGCGCCCCCTTTGAAGCATGTCGCGTCGGCTAGGTTCTGGGCGCTATATGCGGAATTACCAGCAGAAGTTAGAACTACCGCGGACAAGAATTACGCGCTCCTCAAAGACAATCCGCAGCATCCATCACTGCACTTCAAGAAGGTCGGTCCGCTCTGGTCGGCACGGGTGGGCGAACACAATATCGTGCACTTGGCAAAGACGTTGAAGGTGGGGTGCTTTGGTTTTGAATCCGCAACCATGCCGTCTACGATAAGTTGATCCGCTAACCAACGGTTCGAGCGATCGCGGGCCGTGTCTTTGGTGAGCCAGGGAGGGAGTCGATGATTGAAATAAAGCAGCTTCGTTTCTCCGCGACGCACCCCCGCGTCGCTCAATCTCATCGCTAGACGGTTCTGGAGGTCATCACCATGCTTCAACTAAGACCCAATTGCGAATGCTGCGGCCGTGATCTTGCGCCGGACTCGGCGCAAGCCCGTATCTGCTCATTTGAATGTACGTTTTGCGCCGCATGTGCTGAGGCCACACTGCGGTGTCTATGTCCCAATTGCGGAGGTGAACTCGTGGTCCGGCCACGGCGCCCGGCTGAAAAATTATTGAAATATCCGGCGTCGACTGAAAGAGTGGTGCGACCGAATGGGTGTACTCCGTTCGTCTAACAATCTGTTCGAGCGATCCCGGGGCAGCATTTTCGTGGGCGACGGAGGGAGTGGATGATTGGGATAAATCAGATTCGATTGATGTCGTCGCACCCGCGCGTCGCTCAGGCGTAAACCTGGCATGTCCACTTCGTTACACGATCGCTCGATTGTAGGTTATGAGGTTGACGCGCCGTTGCGTCGACTGACCCTGTGCACCGGCTCTCATCCAAACACGCCCGCAAGCCCCATCGTTCGCGTTCTATTTCTTGATGTTGAGGCGTATATGTTGGTGCACGACGCGTTTGGGAATATCATCTCAAGTATCGACGAGGTTTCTGCGACCAACATTCTTCAGGAAAACAGAGCGCTTTTTGAGGCCGGGTTTCGACAAGCCGGCTGGCCACGCTTTTGGGGAGGCTCGTTCGAGGAAGCGCAGAGGTATCTTCTGGAGCGTAGAATCCGTGGCTTTGAGTTATGCGCATCTATCGGTATGTCCGGATGGGTCCTTTCTCAGGAAATGGTTATCGAGGGCTAGGCGCACGCGCCTAACAATCGATTCGAGCGATCGCGCGGGGTCGCGTCTTCGGTGAGCCAAGGAGGAGGGGGTCGATGATTGGTATGGATCAGCTTCGTTGGTCGTTGGCGCAAGCCCGCGTCGCTCAACCTCATCGTTAGGCGTCCAGTATGACCATTGCGATGCTCGCATCGGTTCTAGCGGCGCTTGTGCTGAGCGTCGTTGCCATATTTCAAATCTTGCTCGCAATTGGGCTTCCCTTGGGTGAGGCAGCGTGGGGTGGAACACACCGCGTGTTGCCGCCCCACCTTCGAATTGCCAGCGCTTTTTCATCCTTACTGTTGGGTCTCGCTATTTGGATCGTGCTCGCTAGAACCGACGTAGTCGGGATTCCTTGGCGGCCATCCTCGGTTCGCGCCGGCACGTGGGTTGTGTTCTTCTTTCTGACACTAAATACAGTTGGCAATTTTGCATCGAAAAGTCGCATCGAGCGAGCACTGATGACTCCTGTAACCTTTGTCTGCGCGGCATGTCTACTTGTCGTTGCTCTATCGAGCTACCCGTAGGATTTTCATGCCGACTCTGATTCTGTCTTCAGACTATCGGTGGGCTCGTCCTGCAACGCGAGTGTCGGTGGTGCCGCCTAACAATCGGTTCGAGCGATCGCGTCGATGGCGCCTTCGGTGAGCCAAGGAGGAGGTCGATGATCTCGATAAATCAGCTTCGCTTGGCGCCGACGCAACACCGCGTCGCTCAACCTCATCGTTAGACGTAAAATGAAACGTCGACACCCCGATTTTAAGACCGTCATAGCGCCGATTGTTGTGGTGGTAGTTTTCACTCCCATCTTGGCGACCTCCATATGGAAGGTGCTTCATGGCCGGGGTGCAGGAGCAGCTTCGTTTTGGCTCAACGCGCCCGCGCGTCGCTCAACCTAATCGTTAGACCAGTGCATGGGCGACTCGCATTGGTACTGCCTCGACTGTTCCAAGGACACAGACGCATCGGAGGAGTTCTATGCACTTCGCGCTGATCTCTGGCGTCGCCTCGTTCGCCGCCCGTCACGCCGGGGTATGTTGTGCCTGGATTGTGTGGAGCGCCGCTTGGGTCGGGCGTTGCACCGCGGAGATTTTGCTAACGTTCCGGTAAATGAGCAATACGCTCGCAAGTGTCCCGCGCTGGCGCGACGTTTGGCGGTGCCGCCGCCACACTCCGCGTATGCGCATGATTGGCGCGCGCGTTCGAGGCAGGTGATTTCAACGGCTGCACTTAAGGTTGCAAAGAAATGGCGTCGCAAGTGAACGGAGTACTATCCTTGTTGCATCGTGGGTCCAACCAACGGTTCGAGCGATCGCGGGGCCGCGTCTTCGATGAGACAAGGAGGGAGTCGATGATTGGGATAAAGTGCCTTTGTTTGACGCTGGCGAAGCCCCGCGTTGCTCAACCTTATCGTTAGATTCCATTGAATCCTTACCACTACGTTTTGTCGCTTCGGCTCCGGCATCCCGCCGTGGATTTGTCGGATGCAACGGACCGGCTTAGTCTCGTGCCAACGCGTGTGTGGCAAGTTGGTGCGCCTCGCACCGACGGTAACGGTGCCCCGTTGTCTGGCGTTTATGCTGAAAGCTATTGGACGGCACCTCTTTTGAACGCCGAGAAGTTACTCTCGACCAAAGTCTCGCTAGAGGAGTCTCTTGTCAAGGTGGTCCGTCAGCTGGAGCTTCACCGACAATTTTTAACGTCGCTGCGCAATTCCGGCGGTGCGTGTGCTTGCTCGTTAGGGGTATTTGCTTCGGCCAATTTTGGTATTGAGATTTCTGCCACGCTTATGCAGGGGCTGGCGGGCCTTGGTATCGACCTCTTGCTTGACGCGTACCCGTGATGTCAGCGCAGAATCTAACAACCGGTTCGAGCGAGCGCAGGGTCGCGTCTTCGTTTGGCCAAGGAGGGAGTCGATGATTGAGATAAGGTGCCTTGATTTGACTCTGGCGAAGCTTCGCGTCGCTCAACCATATCGTTAGATTCCGAGGATCTCAGTGCTGCCATCGCAATCGTCGAGCGAAATCATATCGGCCCTTCTTGGTCGAGAGGAGCGTCTCCTCTGGTCGGAACAACCACGCCAGGGGCTAATTCTTCGCTCAAACGATCTCTTTCTGATCCCCTTCAGCTTGTTCTGGGGCGGGTTCGCAATGTTCTGGGAATACAGCGTCGCAAATGCGAACGCGCCATTGGTATTCCGCCTTTGGGGCATACCCTTTGTATTGATAGGTCTTTATCTGATTATTGGGCGCTTTTTCGCAGACGCGAGGTTGCGCTCGAAGACGTATTACGGACTTACTAGTGAGCGAATCGTCATAGTCAGCGGGCTATTCTCCCGCTCTACGAAGAGCCTGCAATTGCGTACGCTCTCGGACGTGTCACTTGCAGAATCCAGCGGTGGCCTTGGCACAATCACATTTGGTCCAATAGCACCTTGGTGGGCCAGTGGCGGTGGATGGCCAGGAGCGCATAGGCAACTATCCCCAGCATTCGATTCTATTCCGGCCGCACGCGAGGTATATGAGAAGATTCGCCTAGCTCAAAAGCAGGCGTAGAGTTTGTCGGAATCTAACAATCGGCTTGAGGGATCGCGGGGTCGCATCTTCGATGAGCCAAGGAGGGAGTCGATGACTGGGTAAAGTGCCTTCGTTTGACGCAGGTGAAGACCCGCGTCGCTCAACCTCATCGTCAGACGTCTACCAAGGGGCACGCTCATGAAAAGGATCGGTTTTGGTATTCTGTGGTTCGTCATCCTGTGGATTGGTGCTGGCGCGCTTGGGGGTGGAATCGCCGGTGCGTTAGCGCAGGCGCGCACGTCACCGCCAGCCACTGAAGCAAAGACTTTCTCCGAAGGATATTCGCGGGGCTACGATGTCGGCCGCGTTGCGGGTAGAGAGTTTGGTCGCAAATACGGGTTTTTGATTCTAGGTGGCGCGCTTATCGTCTCTATCGTAGGCACCGCCACAGGCTTCCTGCCCGGAACCAGACGCAAAGTTTCACCTGACGCGGACAAAGGTTCACTCAACGTCTAACAATCGGATCGAGCGATCGCGGCTTCAATGACGGTGGCGAGTCTCCCGAAAGCGCACGGCAAACATGGGTTCCGTTACAGTGACGATTCCAACAGGCATTCCGCTTGGTCATAGGATCCAGTAGGCTCGTACCAGACTCTAGGATCGCTCTCTACGCAGGAACCCCATGGATAAACCGGCAACAGGCGCCCCAGCTCGGATCAAGTTCTCGCGGTACGAGAAAGTCGTTATCGGCATTCTGGGATTTCTGCAGTTCACCGTTATTTTGGACTTCATGATCATCTCGCCACTCGGGGCGATTGTGATGCCGAGCCTGCATATCAGCCCACAGCAGTTTGGCCTGGCGGTCTCTTCCTACGCCTTCAGCGCCGGAGTGTCGGGATTTCTTGCGGCAGGCTTCGCCGACCGCTTCGACCGAAAACGGCTGCTGTTGTTCTTCTATTTCGGGTTCATGCTCGGCACTTTGCTGTGCGGTTTGGCCACCACTTACCCACTCCTATTGCTCGCGCGCATCGTTACCGGTTTGTTTGGCGGGGTGATTGGCTCTGTCGTATTGGCCATCGCCACGGACCTTTTTCCTCTGGAGATGCGCGGCCGGGTCATGGGGGTGATTTCCACCGCCTTTGCCGCAAGCCAGGTGCTCGGACTCCCCGCCGGGCTTTATCTGACCGCCCATTGGGATTGGCACGCCCCCTTTCTCGCCATCGTTGCCATCGGCGTGCCGGCGGGTGTCCTCATCATGCTCTTCATGCGGCCAATCGTTGCGCACCTCGCGCTCAAGCAGGAGCACAGCCCGCTGAAGCATCTCATCAACACGGTCACCGAGCCACGCTATCGCCTTGCGTTCTTTCTCGTCATGCTGATGCCGACCGGCGGCTACATGCTGATGCCCTTTGGCACCGCCTACATCGTGAATAATGTCGGATTGACCTTCACCGTGCTGCCGATGATTTATCTTGTGACCGGGGTGAGCTCCATTTTTGTGGGTCCGCTGGTCGGCAAGGCCAGCGACAGTTTCGGCAAATTCCCCATGTTCTGCCTGGGGAGTATCGTGACGCTGATCATGGTGCCGATCTGGACGCATATCGGCCATGTCCCTCTTGCCACGGTCATCGTGATCAACGTAATCCTGTTCGCGGGCATCTTTTCACGGATGATCCCCGCGCAGGCCCTGATCTCGGCTATCCCGGAGGCCGCCAAACGCGGGGCCTTCAATGCCGTGAGCGCTTCCTTGCAACAATTCGCGGGTGGGGTGTCGGCGGCAGTATCGGGCTGGCTCATCGTTCAGAGCCCGAATGGCCCGCTGGATCATTTTGATCGGGTGGGCTATGTCGTGATGGCCATCACACTGGTGACGTTCGTTCTGATGTATCGAGTGCACAAACAGGTGCCCGAGGCCGCAGCGGGGAACTCGCGTGGGACACGCTAGCCGTGAAGACCTCCTCGATCTCGAGGACATTTTTTGCGAGCTGCGCAAGCTTCCCGGCATCTCGGAGCGTTCTCACGGAGTCTTTTACTTCAAGCGTGTGCCCTTTCTTCATTTTCACACGAAGGATGCCGATCGGTGGGCGGACGTTAAGGTCGGTGCAAGTTGGGGGCCTGAAATTCCGATTCCCTTCCAGAGCGGGCCGCGCGCAAAGCGGCGCTTTCTCAAGATCGTGACTGGGCGGTATAAATTGCTCACCTCCGGCGCAGCCAGGTGAGTGCATAGGCGTTAGCTTGATTTCACCGGGCCACCGCCGCCGCCGCAATCAGGTCGCTGAATTTGGCCAGGTCGACGTTGCCGCCGGAGACCACGGCGACAATGGGACCCCGTCCGGCTTTTCCGCTGAGCGCGGCGGCCAGCGACAATGCTCCGGCGCCTTCGGCAATGACGCGCGCTTTCTCGGCCATGAGGCGCATCGCGGCTTTGGTGTCATCCAAACTGACGATGATCGAGCCGTCGAGCACCGGTCGTAAGCGATCCCACATGCGCGGAAAGAGGCTTTGGCCTCCGGCGCCATCGACGAACGACGCCTTCCAGTCCTTGAAAACCTGCGCGGACCCCATTGAAAATGAAAGCGCGGCCGGGGCCGCGGTCTCCGGCTCCGCGCCCCAGGTTTTGATGTCCGGTTTCAGGGCCTTCAGCGCGCTCGCGACTCCGGTCATCAGCCCGCCGCCGCCGATGGCGCCAATGACCGCGACCGTATCGGGCGCATCCTCGAGTATTTCGAAGCCCATGGTGCTGTGGCCGGCAATGAAGTTGTGGTCGTCGAACGGATGGACGAAGGTCCCTTCCACCCCGGGGTAAGCGCGGTCGCCGAGCGCGCGCCACGCGGCTTCGTAGGGCACGGGGATCAGTTTCGCACCCAGCGCCCGCATCCTCTCGAGCTTCGATGCCGGTGCCGTCTCAATCGCGACGACGGTGCAAGGAACCCCGGCTCGCCTGGCGGCATACGCGATGCCCTGACCCGCATTGCCGGCACTGATGGTCCACACGCCGAGCTGTCGCTCCGATTCGGACAGCATCGCGACGGCATTGACCGCGCCGCGCAGCTTGTAGGAGTTCGTGGCTTGCAGATTTTCCAGCTTCAGCCGGATATCGGGGAAATCGGGCCCGAGGTCCAACCGCACGAGCGGCGTGCGCACAATGCTGCCGGCGATTCTGCGGCGCGCCTCCTGCATGTCGCTCAACGTCAACGGGCGCACTGCCTCAAGCATCTTTAGCACGGGTCTGCTCCGGTTTGATTGAATCCGCAACTCTAGCAGGTCCGATCCCGCCGATCAGGCCGGCCGAGCCATCAACGTCGGATCTCACATCAATGGCTCGATGTTTTTCTCGGTCAGATAGCCGGCGATGGCGCCGTCGCCGCCATCGGCGCTTGCCAATGCCACATAGCCGTCAGGGCGCACGAGATACGCGGCGTCACGCTTGAGACCGGCGGTCTGCATGGATGACTGCCATGCGAATACATGCAGCGGGATTTTGCGGCGCTGGGACAAAGCTTGGAGGGCCGCGCCGGCATTGCCGTAGACGTGAATCTGCCAGTCCAGAGAACTCAGGGGCGCGAAGTTGACCCTCACCCAGGGGAGCCGATCGCCGCCATGGACTTTGCCCGCCGCGCCGACGCTCAATGGACTTCCGCGGTAATTCACGGCCGTTTGCGAGACCGTGCGAAACGCGGCTCTGCGCACCAGCGGCACGCGGAACAGGGGCGGGGCCAGTGCCGGAATAACCTTGGTGCGAAGGAATCGCGCCATCGCGCCGGGATTGACCACGGCCTTGAACGCGCGATCCGTGGTCGCCACCAGCCGCCGGGCAAATGCCATTCGCTCTGGTTCGTAGCTGTCCAGCAGCCCCTCGCTGGATGGATCTTTGAGGCAAGCCGCCAATTTCCAGGCGAGGTTGACGGCATCGCCTATGCCGGTGTTCATTCCCTGGCCGCCGACCGGACTGTGGATATGAGCGGCATCGCCCAGCAGAAACGCGCGCCCACTACGAAAGCTGTTCGCGACCCGGTGATGGACCCGGTAGGTCGAAAACCAATTCACGCGCCCGATGTTCACTTTCAGATTCTGCATCGCGCGGTCGCTTACGTCGTCGAATTGAAGGTGCTCATGATCCTTCGGGATATCGTCGCGCACCGTGCCGATCAGTCGTGCGCGTCCGGCATCTGCCAGCGGGAACACCGCGAGGAAATCCGTGTCCTCGAGGTCGACATGCAGTTCGCCGTTGATGGGCGGTCCCGTCGCTTCGACATCCGCGACGTAGAAAAGATGATCGTAGGTGCCGCCTGGAAAACCGGTGGTGAGCACTTCACGGACCTTTGAGCGGGCGCCATCGCAGCCGGCGAGGTAGGCACACGTGCATGTTTCCTGAGAGCCGGCCTTGTCCAGGGTTGCGCGAATGTGGCCGCCCGCTTCTACGAAGCCGGTGAGTTCCACCGGGCGCTCGACCTCTACATCGAGTTCGTGCAAGCGCTCGATCAGCAGCCGCTCATGCTCGTCTTGCGGGAACACCGTGGGAAACGCAAAAGGAGTAAGCCCCTCACCCAGGTTACCGAGCGGCACACAGGCGGCGCGTGCACCCTTTACCCACAGATTGATGGCGGATACCTGGTGACCGCGATCAACGACGGCCTGTGAGAGCCCCACCTGCTGATAGAACTCGAGCGTGCGCGCTTGAACCGCGAGAGCACGCGAGGTGGTAGCAGTCTGCGCTGCCTTGTCGATCAGTCTGACGCGCACGCCCAGCTTTGTAAGCCACAGCGCCAGTACCAAGCCGGTCGGTCCCGCGCCGGCGATCAGTACATCGGCCTGACTCGGTCTGCCCGCCATTTGCGCCTACCCTGAGTGCAAGCCGTTGTAGAAAGGATGTCGGTCAGCTTACTCGGGTAAATCGCAGCGCGGCGCGAGCTTTCGCCTTGGCGGCTTCTTCCTCACGGCTTCTTGCCGGCGCATGGGTTTGCAGCGAATGGAGCAGCCTCTTCGAGGCGGCCTCAATTTCATCGATCGCGCCGAAGAAAGCCGTCTCATTGGACTTGGACGGACTGTGAAAACCGCTCACCTTTCGCACAAATTGCAGCGAGGCTGCACGGATTTCGTCGTCGGTCACCGGCGGATCAAAATTAAAGAGCGTTTTGATGCTTCGGCACATGCAGAAATCATCGGCGCCGGCCCGATTGTTTGTCAAGCCATCACGCCATGCGCCGCAAGCGCCGTTCGTGAGTTACGCCTCTAGGACATCGCCGAGCAGGCGGAAGATCTCGGCGGCAGCGGGCAGCGAGCCGATCATAATGACTTTCAATTGCGCTCGTTCCGGGTCGTAAATCGTTTCGATTCGCGGCGATGAGCCACCGGTGCGGGCCGCCTTTGCGGCTCCGATCACGTGCGCGGTCACGCGCCTCACCGTGTCGTGGCTGACAGCGTCGATCTGGACCACGCTCGACACTTCCACATGGCGCTGCCGAGGATCCGCTCGCCCCGCGGCAGACCCGGTGAGGTCCTCAAGGGCTTCCTGGGTCACGCGATATTGCTTGCCGATGCGAATGGCCTTGAGTCGCCCACTGCGCGCATAACCGCGTACCGTCCGGACTTGAAGCCCCAGGCGATCGGCGACTTGTTCAAGTGAATACAGTCGTCCGTCATTCAACATCGCCTTATAGTGATGCAAATATACGTATACATCAACATATAAGTCATTATAGCGATATATTCATACGGCAAACCCGGCCAGGAGTCGCGTACCGGCACATCTGTCTACTCGGAATCTGCTCGGGGTCTACTCGGGGCCCGCTCGGGTCTGCTCGGGTTCCGCTCGGGATCTGCTCGGGGTCCGCTCGGGTTCCGCTCGGGATCTGCTCGGGGTCCACTCGGGGTCCGCTCGGGGTCCGCTCGGGATCTGCTCGGGGTTTTCCCGGGTCTTCTCCGGTCTTCTCCGGTCTTCTCCGGTCTTCTCCGGTCTTCTCAAGCGTCTTCTCGACGTCTGCTCGGTCATCCTCTGCGCCGCTCACTCTGGAGCGCCTCGCGGGACGAACCTCCGCGATGCGCGAAGGTCAAAGGAATCCATGCCTCTGACCATCAACAGCCCGCCTTCTTTTGATCCACTGCGCTTCGTCGCGCCCTCAGGCATCAGGACACGCCAGGCCTTGATCGCGGAACTTGCCTACTTTCGGGCGCTGCGCCGCGGCTTTGAGCCGGGGCACGAACTTGAAGATTGGCTCGAGGCCGAGGCGGAATTTGAAAAGCGCCAAGGTGCTCGCCACGGCCGCTGAGAACAATTAGGCTGGCCCGTCGCCCCTCGATGAGGATGGATCTTGTACCGGCCTGCACATTTCAGCGAGACGCGCACCGACGTGCTGCATGCCCTGATGCGTGCGCGGCCGCTCTGCACCTTGGTAACGTTGTGCGACTCGGGACTCGTTGCCGATCACCTGCCGGTGCAGACATTGGATGCGCCCGCGCCGCTGGGATGCATTCGAGGGCACATCGCCCGCGCCAATCCTCTGTGGCGTGAATTTCGCGGCGCGACCCAGGCGCTGGCGATTTTTCAGGGCCCGCAGACGTACATCTCGCCCTCGTTCTATCCGTCCAAAGCGAAAACCGGCGAGGTCGTCCCAACCTGGGATTACGCCGTGGTGCATGCCGCCGGTACGCTGCGATTCATCGAGGATGTGACGTGGCTGCGAACCTTGGTGGCTGGATTGACCGCGCATCACGAAAAGCCGCGCTCCCAGCCCTGGAAGATCGACGACGCGCCGGTGGAATACATCGACAAAATGCTGAAGCTCATTGTCGGATTCGAATTTTCGATCCTGAGCTTGACCGGCAAATGGAAGGTAAGTCAGAACCGCCCGCCGGCGGACCGGCAAGGCGTGATACGGAACCTCGAGAGCGCGGGCGACGCGGATTCGCATGAAATTGCGGCCATGCTCGCCGCCTGGGATTCGGGATCTGAAACACCGTCTGCCCAATGAAGTGGTCCGTTCTCGATCAATCTCCAGCCGCAGCCGGCAGCACGCAGGATGCGGCGATCCGCGAGTCCATCGCGCTGGCGCAGCTTTGCGATGCGCTGGGATACGAGCGCTACTGGGTTTCAGAGCACCATAACAGCGCCAGCATCGTCGGCACCGCGCCCGAGATTTTGATCGCCGCGGTGGCGGCGACGACACGGCGCATCCGCGTGGGCAGCGCCGGCGTCATGCTGCCGCACTACTCGGCGCTCAAGGTGGCGGAACAGTTTCGCGTGCTCGAGGCCATCGCCCCGGGGCGCATCGACTTAGGGGTAGGCCGGGCACCCGGATCGGACGGGTTGACGGCGCATGCGCTCAATCCCCACTCGCAGGGCGCGGAGGAATTCCCGCGCCAGGTGCAGGAACTGCAGCACTGGGTGTCGGGCATTGCGCTGCCGGCGGATCACCCGTACCGCAGTATCAGGGCGCTTCCCACCGGCGACACCAGCCCGCAACTGTGGATTCTCGGCAGTTCCGACTACGGTGCGCAGCTCGCGGCGCATTTCGGGCTGCCCTACGCGTACGCTTATTTCTTCAGCGAGGGAGCCGGCGTCGATTCGGCGCTCGCCTTGTATCGGCGCAACTATCGGCCCTCCGAGAGGTATCCGCGTCCGCAGGCGACCATTTGCGTATGGGCGCTGGCCGCAGATACCGAGAGCGAGGCAAGACACCTGCTCAAGACCCGCGAGTATTGGCGGACAGGTTTTGAGAAAGGCCTCAGGCTGCCGTTGGAATCTCCGGAAATGGCGTCTACCTACGCCTACACGGACGCCGAACGCATGATGATCGAAAAATTGCGGGCGGCCGCTCTGGTCGGTTCCGCCGCGCAAGTCGCGGAAAAACTGCATGCACTGGCCCGGCGGCTGGCGCTCGAGGAAATCGTGATCAATACGTGGACCTTCGACCCGCAGGCGCGCCGCCATTCGTATGCGCTGTTGGCCGACGCATTTGGCTTGACCCCCGCGGCAGCGATCCCATGAGCGTCATTCAGACCTCACGCCTGAGTCTGCGCGAACTCGACTTTGGCGACGCCCCATTCATTTTGGAGCTGCTCAACGAAGCCGGCTTCATGCGATTCATCGGCGACAAGGGCGTCAGAACGCTCGCTGACGCCCGCGACTACATCCTGAAGGGACCCATGGACAGTTATGAGGGTCATGGATTCGGTTTGTATGCCGTGTGCCTGCGCGGCGATGCGCGGAACGGTGAACGCGCCGGGACGCCGATCGGAATCTGCGGCCTCGTCAGGCGTGAGGGGTTGAGCGCCCCGGACGTGGGGTTCGCCTTTCTCTCCCGCCATTGGTCTAAAGGATATGCCGTCGAATCCGCGGCCGCCGTCCTCGCGCACGCCAGGCAAGTGCTCAATATCCCGCACATCCTCGCCATCACGTCCCCGGACAATGCGCAGTCCATTGCGGTGCTCGAAAAGATCGGACTGAAATTCGAGCGCACCGTGCACCTGGTCGATCACGGTCCGGAACTGAAGCTGTTCAGCCTACAGCCAGCGCAGCCGGCGCAACGTTGATTGCGCAGGCACGAGTGTTCGGAATACATTTGTTCATCGCCGGATTGACGCCGCGGCGGTATGCCATCATCCAGCGTTGACCAATATCAATCTCGCGGAGTTTCCATGCATCCCTTTCCCCATCACTACACGGTCAACGCATCCATCCGCCCCGACGGCGACGTGCCGCTCTCCACCGAGGGAGTCAGAATCATCGAATCCTCCGCGCCCAAGGAATTCGACGGCCCCGGCAATCAGTGGTCGCCGGAAGGACTTCTCACCGCAGCGGTGGCGGATTGTTTTGTACTGGGCTTTCGTGCGATCGCGGCGGCGTCCAAGTACTCCTGGCAGCGCCTCGAGGCCCGCACCCAAGGAACCCTGGATCGCGTGGACGGCAAAATGCGATTCACGCGCTTTGATACCCACGCCATCCTGCATGTCGCCGGCGGGGCGGATGTCGAGCGAGCGAAGAAATTATTGGAAAAGGCAGAAACCAGCTGCCTGGTGGCCAATTCGCTCAGCAGCGAACGGCATCTGACGCTGGAAGTCATCCCAGCATAAGACGTCGAAGAGTTGACCTGTCTTTCGCCACCAGCCAAGGACGGGATACAAATAAGACGGGATACGAATAAAAGTAAGGGCCCGTGGGGGCCCTTACTCGCTACTCAAACGTCGCGATCGACTCAGCGCCGCGGTCGCTCGCCTCAATCATCCATCAAGAAGCTGCGCAGCTGCTCGCTGCGGCTCGGGTGACGCAGCTTGCGCAGCGCCTTGGCTTCTATCTGGCGAATCCGCTCGCGGGTGACGTCGAACTGCTTGCCCACCTCTTCGAGCGTGTGGTCGGTGTTCATGTCGATGCCGAAGCGCATGCGCAAAACCTTCGCCTCCCTCGGCGTGAGCTGCGCGAGCACCGAGTGCGTGGTTTCGCGCAAGGATTCCGTGGTCGCCGAATCGATGGGAGATGACACCGAGGTATCCTCGATGAAGTCTCCCAAGTGCGAGTCCTCGTCGTCGCCGATCGGAGTCTCCATCGAGATGGGCTCCTTGGCGATCTTCAGGACCTTGCGCACCTTGTCCTCGGGCATCTCCATGCGCACCGCCAGTTCTTCCGGCGTGGGCTCACGGCCCATTTCCTGCAGCATCTGACGGGAGATGCGATTGAGCTTGTTGATGGTCTCGATCATGTGCACCGGGATGCGGATGGTGCGCGCCTGATCGGCGATCGAGCGGGTGATCGCCTGGCGGATCCACCACGTCGCGTAGGTCGAAAATTTGTACCCGCGCCGATATTCGAACTTGTCGACGGCCTTCATCAAGCCGATGTTGCCCTCCTGGATCAGATCCAGGAATTGCAGACCGCGGTTCGTGTATTTCTTCGCGATCGAAATCACCAAGCGCAGGTTGGCCTCGACCATCTCCTTTTTGGCGCGCCGCGCCTTGGCCTCGCCGATGGAAACCTCGCGGTTGATTTCCTTGATCTCGTTGATCAGGACGTGAAACAGGCCTTCCAGGTCCTTGAGCTTGTTCTGGCGCCGCTCGATCTCGTCCTTGAACTTCGCCAGCGGTCCGGAATAGCGCTTCTTCGCCTTGATGTGCTTATCGAGCCAGCGCGTGCTGGTTTCGTTCTTCGGGAAGGTCGAAATGAAATCCTTGCGCGGCATGCCGGCCTGCTTGATGCAAAGGAACATGATTTCCTTTTCCAGCAGGCGTACTTCGGTGACGTGTTGGCGCAGGTTGTCGATCAGCTGATCGAACATCTTGGGCGAGAGCTTGAGCTCCATCAATTCGCCGCAGATTTTCTTGCGAATCTTCAAGGTCTTCGGATCCTTCGATCCGAGCTTGTCGAGTGCGTTCAAGAACTGATGATGCACTTTCGCGATCGAGCTGAAGCGCCTGGCGGCTTCTTCAGGATCCGGGCCGGTATCGATGGCTTCTTCGTCTTCCTCGCCATCGGCCTCATCATCGTCATTGGCCGCTTCTTCGCGCTCGAGCGCCATCATCTTCGGATTCTGCGGCTGGGCAATTTCATCCGGCGCATTCGGATCGACGAAGCCGACGATCACGTCGACGAGGCGCATCTGTCCGGCCTTCACCGTTTCGTAATGCCGCAGCAACAAATCGTAGGTGCCGGGGTAGCTGCCGAGCGCGATCTTGACCGCTTCGAGGCCTTCTTCGATGCGCTTGGCGATGCGAATTTCGCCTTCGCGCGTCAACAATTCCACCGTTCCCATTTCGCGCATGTACATGCGAACCGGGTCTGTGGTGCGCCCGAACTCCGCATCGAGATTGGCGAGCGCGGCGGTGGCTTCTTCCACCGCCTCTTCATCGGGAGCGGCGGTGGCATCGGTCAGCAACAGGGATTCGGCGTCCGGTGCCTTTTCGTACACCGGGATGCCCATATCGTTGATCATGTTGACGATATCTTCGATCTGTTCGGGATCGACGATCTCGCTGGGAAGGTGATCGTTGACTTCAGCGTAGGTGAGGTAGCCCTGCTCCTTGCCGCGCGCAATCAAGAGTTTCAACTGCGACTGACGCTCGTCCGCGATTTGAGTCGCTGTGCCTGCCGGCGCTTTTTTGATCAAAGTGGACGCCTCGTAGAATCTGAACATTTAAAAATGCAAGCCGAGCAGTATACGATTTTGGCTATTCCGTAGCCACAAATGCTTCAGGCTCAGGTGGGCGCCTTAGGGGCGTCCTTTGGACTTGAGAAGGCTGCTTAATTCGGCCTTTTCCTCGTAATTCAAGCCTAATTCCTCCGCTTTCTTCAATAATTCGTCCATCCGGCGGCCGGGACCGTACTCGTGGAGCAATTTCTCGACCGCCATTTTCAATTCCTTGGCCGCTGCCGCGGTATCGGCCACCAGGGGGTCCAGCATGGCCAATTCGGTCAACCGCTCGTATTCGGGGCGGTCGCGCCAACGTTCGAGCAGTGTGGCGGTGCTGGCCGAGGAGGCCGTCGCCGCCTGTTCCAGCAACTCCTTGAGCACCGAAACACCGGCCTTGTCGAGGCTGCTCAGCAGCTCAGGCTCCTCGATGACGCCGGCCGCCGCCGGGTGGTGCAGCACCAGTGTGATGGCCTGGGTAAGCAAATTTCCGCGCCCAACACTCATTCGACCGCGCTGCCGAACCGGTGGTTCCGACGGATTTCCCGCCCGCTTGGGCTCGCCGGCCGCGAAGAACTCCTTTAGTTTATTGGCCGGCATCCCGACCCTTGAGGCCAGCCGGTCGGCCAGCATTTCCCGGTAAATACCCTCCGGCATGCGGGCAAACAGGGGCCCGGCAAGGGCCTTTAACTTTGCGCGTCCGTCGATGTGATCCAGGTCTACATCGGCAATCAGCTGCTGGACCAGGTATTCCGAGAGCGGCAGGGCTGCTTTCATGCGGTTCTCAAACGCCTCCGCACCCTCTTCGGCGACCAAGGTGTCCGGATCGTGGCCCTCCGGCAGAAACATGAACTTCAGCTCGCGCCCGTCGCGGGCCAAGGGCAGCGCGTTTTCCAGCGCCCGCCAGGCCGCCTGGCGCCCCGCCCGATCGCCGTCGAAGCAGAACACGACTTCGTGGGTCTGGCGAAAGATCCTGTTCAGGTGTTCCTGCGTGGTCGCCGTCCCCAGCGTGGCGACGGCATAGGTAATGCCGGCCTGATGCAGCCGGACCACATCCATATAGCCTTCGACAATCAACAATCGCTTCAGGTCCCCGCGCGCCTGCCGCGCCTCGTACAGGCCATAGAGCTCGCGGCCCTTGTGAAACAGCGGCGTTTCAGGCGAGTTCATGTATTTCGGCTCGCCTTGGTCGATGACGCGGCCACCGAAGCCGATGACGCGCCCGCGTGAATCGCGAATCGGAAACATCAGGCGATCTCGGAACCGGTCGTAGAAGCCGCTGGTGCGCTCGCCGCTGCGCTCGAGAATGAGGCCCACCTGGAGCAACCGGCGCCGTTGCTCTTCGTGCGTGCCAAAGCGCTTGAGCAGCACTTCCCAGGCGTCAGGCGCGTAGCCCAAGCCGAATTTGGCGCTGATTTTTGCGTCGAGTCCGCGGCGCTGCACATAGGCTTGCGCGCGCGGATTGTCGGCGAGATTCTGCTCGAAGAAGCGTGCGGCCTGCAGCATGAGCTCATGCAGGTCGGCGCTGCCGGGATCGCGCGGCGCCTGCGCTTCGCGCGGCAGTTCGAGCCCCGCGCGCTGCGCCAGATCCGCCACGGCATCGAGAAATTCCATCTTCTCGTATTGCATGAGAAAGCCGATGACCGTGCCGTGCGCGCCGCAGCCGAAGCAGTGGTAGAACTGCTTCTCCGCACTCACTGAAAATGACGGGGATTTCTCGTTATGAAACGGGCAGCAGGCCTTGTACTCGCGGCCGGCCTTTTTGAGCGGCACACGCGCGGCGATGATCTCCACGATGTCCGAACGCGAAACGAGTTCGTCGAGAAACGCGTCTGGAATACGGCCGGTCATGGAGGGCCACTGAAGGACTGCTCTGGCCGGCTCCTTAGGCTAACCGCCCAGCTTGGCTTTGATCTTTGCGCCGACCGCGCCTAAGTCCGCACGGCCCTGGGCCTTGGTCTTGATCAGGCCCATGACCTTGCCCATGTCCTTGATGCTGGAGGCGCCGGTGGCGGCGACGGCCTCATTGATCAGACTGTCGATTTCGGCACTGCTCAGCTGCGACGGCATATAGGTCTGCAGCAGCGTGATTTCCGCGGCCTCCTTGTCCACCAGGTCCTGGCGATTGCCTGCCTGGAACTGCACCAGCGATTCCTTGCGCTGTTTAATCATTTTCTCGAGCACGCTCAAGACTTGGGCGTCATCGAGGGTGATGCGTTCGTCGACTTCACGCTGTTTGATGGCGGCAGTGATCATGCGAATCACCCCGAGCCGCTCCTTCTCGCCGGAGCGCATCGCTGCCTTCATGTCGTCGGTAATGCGCTCTTTGAGAGTACTCAAACCGCGGCCAATTCCCTAGTAGGACGGTCGAGACGGGGCCGGTGGGGGACTGGCAGGCTGCTGCCCGGTGCCGCGCATGTTCTCCCGCGACAGACGCTTCAAATGCCTTTTTACGGCCGCGGCCTTTTTTCGCTTACGCTCTTGGGTCGGCTTCTCGTAGAATTCACGGCGCCGCAGCTCGGTGAGGACGCCCGCCTTTTCACAGGCACGCTTGAAGCGACGCAGGGCGGCGTCAAAGTACTCATTCTCACGAACACGAACGCTGGGCATTCAAACCTCAAAAGTTGTTGGCACGGCCGCCGGCATTCGGCGACAGGGGGGCGCATTCTAAAGTGCGCCCTTGCAAAAGGCAAAAATATGCGCGTTTTAGGCATCGAGAGCTCTTGTGACGAGACCGCAGTCGCCGTTTATGACGATATTGGGGGGCTTCTGTCACATCGGCTGTACAGCCAGGTCGCGATGCACCAGGCCTATGGCGGGGTGGTACCGGAACTGGCCTCCCGGGACCACGTCCGTCGCCTCTTGCCGCTGGTGCGCGAGGCGCTGGCGGCCGCCCAGTCGACCCCTGACTCGATTGACGGGCTGGCCTATACGGCAGGACCCGGCCTCATCGGCGCACTGCTCGTGGGGGCCGGTTTTGCCACGGCATTGGGTGCCGCATGGGCCAAGCCCGCCCTAGGGATACACCACCTGGAAGGACATCTGCTGGCGCCCCTGTTGGAGCCCAAGCCGCCCGCTTTCCCTTTCCTTGCCCTGTTGGTCTCCGGCGGCCATACCCAACTCGTGGATGTGGCGGCGCTGGGGGAGTACCGGATACTGGGCGAAACCTTGGACGACGCCGCGGGAGAGGCGTTCGACAAGACCGCCAAGCTGCTCGGGCTTCCCTACCCGGGCGGCGCCGCGCTGGCCACGCTCGCGGAAAGCGGCCGCAGCGGCCAATTCGTGTTTCCCCGACCCATGCTCGATCGGCCGGGGTTGGATTTTAGTTTCAGTGGCTTGAAGACCGCTGCCCTAGTAGCCTTGCGCGGCCGCGATTTGCCGCCGTCGGTCCGCGCCGACGTCGCGCGCGGCTTCGAGGACGCAGTGGTCGAGACACTCGCCGAGAAGTGCCGGCGAGCCTTAGGTGTGACCGGGCATCGGCGCCTGGTCATCGCCGGCGGCGTGGGTGCGAATCGCCGTCTGCGCGAACGGTTGGCGGCCGTGGTATTGGACTTGAACGCCGAGGTGTATTTTCCACGCCCGGAATTCTGCACCGACAACGGTGCCATGATCGCCCTGGCGGGATGCCTGCGGCTGGGCAGGGGGATGCGGAGCGGCCTCAGCATGAGTGCGCGCGCGAATTGGGAACTCGGGGCTATAGGGGTCTAAATCGATTGGACAAGATATTCATACACGCGCTGAAAACCGAGGTCATCGTCGGCATATTCGATTGGGAAAGGCAGGTCAAACAAACCGTTCTCATCGACATCGAGTTCAGCGCCGATATCCGCAAAGCCGCGCTCTCCGATTCCATCGACGATACGTTGAATTACAAGAAAGTGGCGAAGCGCGTCCTGGCTTTCATCGAAGGATCGAGCTTTCACCTGGTGGAATCCCTCGCCGAGCACATCGCCATGCTGATTCTCGAGGATTTCGGGGTTGCCTGGGTTCGCATCTCCTTGAGCAAGCCCGGCGCCATCCGCAGCTCGCGCGATGTCGGTGTCGTGCTGGAGCGCAAGCCTCAGGATTTGGACGCATGGCGAGCCGCGCGAGGCTAGAAGCGTGTCGGTCCGACAGCGGCTAGATGCTGCGGCCGCCGTCCACCGCGAGGATTTGACCCGTCATGTACGGCGCATCCTTGGCCAAGAACAGCGCCGTGCGCGCAATGTCCTGCGGGGTGCCCTGGCGCTTCAGCGCGGTTTTGTCGATGATTTCGCGCTTCAGCGCCTCGTCCATGTCACCTTCCGGCCAAAGCACGGGCCCCGGGGCGATGCCGTTGACGCGAATCTCCGGTCCCAACTCGCGCGCCAGCGAGCGGGTCAACATCGCCAATCCCGCCTTGGCCGCGCAATAAACCGGATGCAATTTCAGGGGCCTCAAGGCGTGGATGTCGACCATGTTGATGATGAGTCCCCGCTGCTCGCGCAAGCTCGGCGCGGCTGCCTGCGACAGGAACAGCGGGGCCTTCAGATTGCTCCCCATCAGATCATCCCACTGCGGCACCGTGATCTGCCCGACCGGCGTCGGGTAGAAGCTGGAGGCGTTGTTGACCAGGATATCCAAGCGGCCGAATTCGAGCAGCGCCGCAGCGATGAGTTTATCCGGCGCCTCCGCGTTCAAAAGATGCGCCGCGAAGATGGCGGCGGAATGCGCGCGCAGCCGATTGAATTCGTCCGCCAGGGCGATGGCCGCGGCGGCGGAGGTTCGATAGTGGATCATGACGCTCGCACCCGCCGCATGCAGCGTGCGCGCAATCTCGGCGCCGACGCGCCGCGCGCCGCCGGTGATCAGGACCACCCGGTCGCGCAGCGCCAAGTTCTCATCGATGACTGCCATGCGCGGCAAAGATACCTCAAGTGTTGCGGCGGCGCGCAATGATGTTCGAGGAAGCTCAAGCCGCCCAGGCCGCGCGCGCGCGCGAACATCTCGAGAATGAAATCGCCGCCGGCGGCGGTTGGCTGAGTTTCGAGCGCTTCATGGATCTGGCGCTGTACGCGCCGGGGACAGGTTACTACAGCGGCGGCGCCTGGAAGCTCGGGATGGGCGGTGACTTCACGACGGCGCCGGAAGTTTCCAGCCTGTTCGGCCGCTGCGTGGCGCTGCAATGCGCGGAGGTCTTGAGCGCACTGCCCGGCGGGTCGATTCTGGAGTTGGGCGCCGGCAGCGGGCGTCTGGCCGTGGATGTCTTGGCGCGTCTCGAGGAGTTGGGGCAATTGCCCGAGCACTACTGGATTCTGGAGGTCAGCGCCGATCTTCGCGAACGGCAGCGCACGCTCCTTCATGAACGGCTGCCGCAGGTGTCGTCGCGCGTGGCCTGGCTCGACCGGCCACCCGAGGTGCCCTTTGACGGCATCGTTTTCGCCAATGAAGTGCTGGACGCCTTGCCGGTGAAGCGCTTTCGCTGGCTTGCCGATGGCGTCGAAGAACTCGGCGTCGGGCTCGATGACGGATGCATCGCCTGGGCCGCGCGTCCCGCCAATGTACGCATGACGCAGGCCTGTCAGCAGCTCTACGCCGCGAGCGGCGGGTGGGACGAGGGTTATGTGTCGGAGTACTGCCCGCGCCTGCCGGCATGGACTCGCGCGGTGACGCAGTCGCTGCGCCAAGGCGCCGCCCTGTGGTTCGACTATGGGCTGCCGCGTGCCCAGTACTACCTGCCTGAGCGGCACGACGGCACGCTCGTGTGCCATTACCGGCACCGTGCCGGCAGCGATCCCTTCGTCAACATAGGATTGCAGGACATCACCGCGTGGGTAGACTTTACGCATCTGGCCGAGGCGTCGCGCGAGGCCGAATTCGAGCTCGCCGGCTTCACCACCCAGGCGCACTTTCTCGCCGGTCTCGGCATCGATCGAGAAATGCGCCTGGCGGCGGGCGAGGATCAGAATTCGTTCGCGCGCCTGGCCAACCAAGCGCGGCAACTGATGCTGCCCGGTGAGATGGGCGAGCGCTTCAAGGCCATGGCGTGGCTGCGAGGCTTGGATCTTCCATTGTCGGGCTTCGGTCTCCTGGACTTGCGGCACACCTTGTAGGACACAACATGCAGGCAAAAATCGCGGTATTGGATGACTATCAGGGCGTCGCGCTCGAGATGGCCGACTGGTCCGGCCTCGCCAATCGCGCGCAGGTCGATGTGTTCAACGACCATCTCGCCGATGCCGAGTCGGTGGTCAGACGCCTACAACCATACGACATCGTCTGCGTCATGCGCGAGCGCACGCCGCTCCGACGCGACATCATCGAACGGCTGCCGAATCTGAAGCTGATCGCCTCCACCGGTCCGCGCAACGCCTCCATCGACCTGGAGGCGGCCGGTGCGCGCGGTATCAAGGTGGTGCACACCGGATATTTCGGCAGCCCCACGGTTGAACTCACGTGGGCGCTCATCTTAGGCAGCGCGCGCCACCTGACCGCTGAGGCTTCGGCAGTCCGCAACGGCGGGTGGCAGCACACCATCGGCGATGATCTGTCGGGCCAAACGCTCGGCATCATCGGGCTCGGCAACTTAGGCACCAAAGTGGCGCAGGTGGCTTTGGTGTTTGGGATGAAAGTGATCGCCTGGAGCCAAAATCTCACCGCGCAGAAGGCCGAAGCCGCCGGCGCGACGCTGGTATCGAAGGAAGAACTGTTGCGGCAGGCGGACTTCGTGTCGATACACCTGGTGCTCAGCGAGCGCACGCGCGGCCTGATCGGCGCCCGCGAGCTTTCTTTGATGAAGCCTACCGCGCGTTTGATCAACACCTCGCGCGGACCCATCGTGGCGGAGGCCGATCTGATTCAGGCGCTGAATACCGGCCGGATCGCCGGTGCCGCCATCGATGTCTATGACACCGAACCGCTGCCGGCAAATCATCCGTACCGGAATACTGCGAATTTGCTGGCGACGCCCCACATCGGCTACGTGTCGCGCGCATTATACGAGCGGTTTTACCGCGACACCGTGTCAAACATTGTTGCGTGGTTGGATTCGCGCGGCCACGGATCGTAACCGCTGAATTGGGGGGCTGCGTAGGTAGCAAATCACCCCGCGACAGCCGTCTACTTGGCGTGGCAGATGGAAAGTCCTATCGCTCATGTAAGGACCTTGGCGGTGATAGGCTAACCTTACCCGAATCGTAGTGGCGGCCTTGCAAACCCAGGAGCGCACGCACCATGAAATTTGCATTTGCGTTATTTTTGCTATTGCCAGCGCTCGTACGGGCCGGCGTAGCCTACGATGAGAGGACGACATCAATTCGGCAGCCTCAAGCCGTCGTTAGGCATTATTACGTCCAAAACGGACAATGGAGAGGTGACGATGCTAACGGCATAATTATCGCACTCCTTCGAAATCAGACGGCTTACGTAATAGATAACGCGCACCGCACTTTTGAGGTCTTGCCCAAAACAAAGGTTGATCAGGCTGCTGCTAGGCTGGCTGCTTTGACGCCATCGAAAATCGCAAACATGCCTCCTGAAGAGCGCGAGAGGATGGAGAAGATTCTGGTACGCATGCAGGTGCCGGCGCCCGTTTATGTCATGACTGACCGATCCGAGTTGGTAGAGGGACATGCCTGCCGGATCTGGGAGGGGATCGAGAGCGGCACCAAGCGGTTAGAATTGTGTGTGGCCGCCAGTGGAACGGTATCGGGCGGCGGCGAAATACTGGCAGCGCTTAAGGAGCTCAGTCATTTCTTTCCGGGCCGGACGGATGCGCAAGGCATGCAGGTCGGGGCTGCGAATTGGTGGAAAGGCGTCGAGAATTTTGACGGCCTCCCCATTTCGATTCGATCCTTCAATGACGGAACCGCGGTATCGGAAACAATCATGACCGCGGTGCACGAAGAAGTGCTTTCACCCGCACTCTTCGATGTTCCGGTAGGCTATCAATTGCAAGAGCCAAAGCACGCGGTCCACATGCCCGAGCCGTGAGCGTAAACGGCGCATTGGCGGTCTAGTCGTTCCGGTTGCGCGGCGTTTTAGCGCTAACGCATCACTTTTGGGAAGTTTCACTTACTTGCGCGCGACCAGCCCGGCGATGGCCTGCACGCGCCGCTCGTGCAGCCGCTCCGCGATCTTCGGACCCGCATGCTCCGCAATATCCTGCGCGGTGGGCTTGACCGCGGCGGCCGCATCGCGCGCGGCCTGCAGAAATTCGCGCTGCGGATAGGGAACCTCTTCCAAGCCGAGGCGCCCGCGCGCGTCCGCCTCGCAGGCGAGCAGCGCCTGCGCGAAACGTTCCGGACGGCGGAACGCATCCGTCTTTTCCAAAATACCCAGAATCGTCTGCGGCCGCAGCTCAAAGGCGCGGTGCACGTTGCCGTGGTAGCGCGCCACGATCACGCTCAGCTCGCGGTATTCGTTCGGCAACCGCAGCCGTTCACTCAAGCTCTCGATGAGCGCCACGCTGCGCTCTTCGTGGCCCTTGTGTCCCGGCCATTCCGCCCGCGGTGTCATGGCCTTGCCAAGATCGTGCACCAAGGCGGCGAATCGGACCTTGGTATCGCCGCTCAGGCGCACCGCCTGATCGAGCACCATCAGGATGTGAACGCCGGTGTCGATTTCAGGGTGCCATTTTTCGGGTTGAGGCACGCCGAACAGCGCATCGATTTCCGGATAGATGATCTTCAAAGCGCCGCATTCACGCAGGACCTTGAAAAACACGCCGGCCCCCGGCTCGCGCAGCGCCTTCTCGGTTTCCTGCCAGACGCGTTCTGCGACCAGGGCATCGACCTCGCCGCGCGCGGACATTGCGCTCATCAGTTCCATGGTTTCGGGAGCCACCTGAAAGCCCAATTCGGCGAATCGCGCGGCGAACCGCGCAACCCGCAAAATGCGCACGGGGTCCTCGATGAAGGCGGGCGAGACATGCCGGAGTACGCGGGCGTCCAAGTCACGCCGGCCGTTGTAGGGATCGAGCAGCGAGCCGTCTTCGGCCTTCGCGATGGCATTGATGGTCAGGTCGCGCCGGGCGAGATCTTCCTCGAGCGTGACTTCGGGCCCAAATTCAACTTCAAATCCGCGGTAGCCGGGCGCCACTTTCCGTTCGCGGCGGGCGAGCGCATATTCTTCCTTGGAGTCAGGATGCAGGAACACCGGAAAGTCGCGGCCCACCTCGCGGTATTTCAAACGCAATAGCTCGCTTTGCGTGCTGCCCACGACGACCCAATCGCGTTCCTTGACGGGCAGACCGAGCAGAGCGTCACGAACCGCGCCGCCAACCAGATACACTTGCATGCGTGAATATTAACAGCATCGTCACCACAATCCGTGCAGGGGCCGCCATCGCCCTGATCGCGGCCTTCAGCGGCGGCTGCTACCTTTTGCAAAGCGCCCAAGGACAGTTCTCGCTCATGTCCAAGCGCAAGCCCATCAGCGGCGTCATCGATGAGCCCACGACGCCCGCCGAACTGCGGGCGCAGCTCGAGTCGGTGACCGCCATCCGTGACTTCGCCAGCCGCTCACTGGGGCTGCCGGACAACGGCAGCTATAGAAAGTATGCGGATATCGGCCGGCCCTATGTGGTGTGGAACGTGGTTGCCGCGCCGGAATTCTCCGTCGACCCGAAGCAATGGTGCTTTCCGATCGTCGGCTGTGTGGCCTATCGGGGCTATTTCGTCGAGAGCCGGGCGCGCCGTTTCGCCGCCGGGCTGCATGCCAAGGGATTCGATGTGGTGGTCGGAGGCGTTGCGGCGTATTCCACGCTCGGCCATTTCGACGACCCCATCTTGAGCTCGATGGTGGGTTGGAACGACGTGGAATTGGCCGCCATCATCTTCCACGAACTGACGCATCAATTGTTATACGTGCCCAACGATGCCTCTTTCAACGAAGCGCTCGCGACTACCGTCGAGGAAGAAGGCGTGCGCCGCTGGTTGCAGCAGCAAGGGCGCGACAAGGACCTGGCCGATCATCTGGTGCAGCAAGGGCGCTACCTCCAGGTGATCGCTCTGATGACCGAGACGCGCGATCGCCTGCGTACGCTGTATGCCTCGGACCTGCCGCCGCCGCTGATGCGGGAGCGCAAGCGCGAGACGTTCGAGGAATTGCGCCAAGCCTATGCCGCGCTCAAGGCGCCGTGGGGAGCGCATGCGCCGTTCGAGGCGTGGTTTGCCGAAGATCTCAACAACGCCTATCTGGCGTCCATCGCCACTTACTACACTTGCGTGCCGGGGTTCGAACGGGAACTGAAGGCAGTGAACGGCGATTTGCCTGCGTTTTTCCGGCGCGTTCGCCAGCTGGCAAAACTCGACCCGCAGCAGCGCGACGCGCTGGTCTGCGGAGCGCCGCCGGCGCCTCAAGCCATCACCAGCGAGAACTGAATCGCGGCCACGATGGCGGATACAATGGTGACCGCAAGAAGTCCCTGCAGCAGTCTTGCGACAAAGAGCAGATCGTTCATGATATGTACTCCGTTGAAGAATTCAATCCACGGTGCACAGACTGGCCTTCGCGCCGGACCCGAACAAATTCAATCCCTGATCAACCGTTAAGGAAAGCTTAAAGTGCCATCCGCGTACGACCGATTGCCGTTGGGGTCCTTGCGCGTATTCGAGGCGGTTGCCGCGCACCTGAGCTTTTCGGAAGCCGCCGATGCGCTCAGTGTCACGCCGGCGGCCGTCAGCCAGCAGATCAAGACGCTGGAGGCTTATATCCAGGTGCCGCTGTTCCGGCGCAGCGGGCGGCGCGTGGAGATCACCGAAGAGGGGCTGGAGTTGCTGCCGGCGGTCAGATCGGGACTGGAGAAACTCGAATCTGCGCTGCAACAGATGAAACATCATCGCCGGGCGGGACCTCTGCAAATCAGCCTGTTGTCCTCGTTCCTGCAAATCTGGCTGCTGCCGCGCATCCGCTCATTTCGACGCAAATATCCCGACATCGAATTGCGATTTCATACATCGCGCGCCTTGGTGGATTTCTCGCGCTCGGAAAATCACATCGCCATTCGATTCGGCCGCGGCGACTATCCCAACACGCACAGCGAAAAATTACTGGACGATTGGCTGGTGCCGGTTGCCAGTCCTGATCTCATCAAACAGCACGGCATGATCGAGCGCGGCGCCTCCTTGGCCAAATTCCCGCTGCTCGAGAGCGGCGACGAGCCCTGGCACGTGTGGGCGCAGGCGGATGAGGAGGCCGCGTGGCATTCCAGGGCGCCCAGCATCGAAGATTCTGCCGGCCTGCTGGCCGCGGCGGAGGAGGGACTGGGATACGCGCTGGGACGCTGGACGCTGGTGACGCGCTCACTGCAGAAGGGTACGCTCAAGCTCGCCGGCACGGGGGCGCTGCCGTACGCGTCGGCCTATCACTTCGTCTGTCCGAAAGCTTTTCTGGCCCTGCCCAAGGTGGCGCAATTTCGCGAATGGATCTTCGCCGCGGCAAAGGCTTTTCCGAAACCGCCTGGGCGGGACACTTGAGCGCGCGCTCCCACAGCTCCTTCGAGACTCTAGTCCCTAGTCCCTAGTCGCTCGTCTCTAGTCTAGCGGCTCGTCCTGGCGCGACCGGCTGCCGCCCGGTTCTGGCTCAGGCGGGCGTTGTCCTCTTGGGCGCCCAGAAACAAGCGCGCCGAGGCCGCCATGGACTGAGGTTTGATGCCCAGCCGCGCGAAGCCGTCCTCGCTGCAGACGCTGTCCACTTTGAGCGAGCGGTAGTTGTCGCTGGAGAAGGGACGCCCGGGGACGAAATTCATGACGAACGCCTGTAATCGGCCGGCAAAACCGGGCAGGCCGATGATCCAGCGCCGGCGGTGCGTCAGTTGCGCGACCAGGCTGACAATTTCGCGCAGCGTGTAGACCTGCGGGCCGCCAAGTTCATAGGTTTGATGGCTGCTCGCGCCGCCATGCAGGCAGCGCCGCAATGCATTCACGACGTCGTCCACGAACACGGGCTGCAGACGGGCATTCGGCCTCGCCAGGGGAAGGGCAAACGGAATCGCCGCCAGCAGTTTCGCAAAGCGGTTCAGGAAGGAATCGCCCGGACCGAACATGACGGATGGCTGAAAGATGGTCCAATCCAGCGGCGTATTCTGATCGCGGATCAGCTTTTCCGCCTCACCCTTGGAACTCAAGTAATAGCTGGGTGCGCCGCGGGCTGCCTTCAAGGCCGACACCTGCAGCAGACGCGCGACCCCGGCGGAACGAGCGGCGTTGAGGATGTGTTGCGTAAGCTCCGTGTGCGCGCGCCGGAAGCCGGCGCCGCTGAACCCACGCTCATTGAGAATGCCGATGAGGTTGACCACCACATCCTTGCCGCGGAAACGCTCGCTGAGCTGCGCCTCTTGATAGACATCGCAGTTCTCGAGCGTCAAACCGGGCAATACCAGCAGGTGTTTGTGCTGTTCGCGGTCCCTCGACAGCACGGTCACTTGATGACCGTCCTTGATCAAACGGGCAACCAGGCGTGTGCCGAGAAATCCTGTGCCGCCGAGCACGACGATTGAAAGATTGCGCATAGGTCAGCGGATGGGGAGCAGCAGGGTGTCGCCGCCGCGGCGCACGCGCAGCAGCAGCACCGACGCTCCCTTGACGGCTTCGCGAAAGGACTTCATGTTCGTAATGGGCGTTCGCCCCACTCCCACGATGACATCATTGGCGCGCAACCCCGATTGGGCCGCGGCGCTTGCCTCTTGAATCTTGCTAACCAGTACACCGCCGCCATCCGGCGCGTCGGCCAAATCCGCTCCATCCAGACCTCGATTGATATCGGCGGCGCTCGCGGATTCTACCTCGCCGCGCTCGGCGATCAACGCGGTCACTTTCCGGGGCTTGCCGTCGCGCAGCAGACCGAGTTCGACCTTATCGCCGACATGCAGCATGCCGATGGCATTGCGCAACTCGCCGGAGCTCTTCATGGTGGCGCCATTGAGCGAGGTGATGATGTCGCCGGTTTTTATGCCGGCGCGCTCGGCGGCAGATCCTTGCGCCACGCCCGCCACGAGCGCACCGGTGGTCTCGGTGAGCCCAAATTCCTTCGCGATGTCCGGCGTGACGCTGTACAGCTGGACGCCGAGAATGCCCCGTTTGACCTGACCATACCTGATGAGCTGATCCATGACGCTGCGGACCATATTGACCGGAATGGCAAAGCCGATGCCGATGTTGCCGCCCGTGCGGGACAGGATTGCCGAGTTGATGCCGACGAGCTCGCCGCGCAAATTCACCAGCGCGCCGCCCGAATTCCCAGGATTGATCGAGGCGTCCGTCTGAATGAAATCCTCGTAGCCGCCCGCCTCCGGATTGATGCCGCTGCGGCCCAGCGCGCTGACGATGCCTGCGGTGACCGTATGCTGCAAACCGAACGGATTTCCGATGGCGACGACGTAATCACCCACTTCCAGCTTGGTCGAATCACCCAGCGGCATGGCGACCAGATTCGGTTGCTTGACCTGAAGCACCGCAATGTCCGCGCCTTCATCGGTGCCGATCACCTTCGCGGTGAAGGTTCGATCGTCGAGCAGCGTGATGGTGATTTCGCTGGCATTCTCGACCACGTGGTGATTGGTGATGATGTAGCCGTTCTTGGCATCCACGATGACGCCGGATCCGGCGCTCTGAAATTGGCGCTCACGCGGCTTCGCATCCGGCGGCGCGTCGAAGAAGCGGCGGAAAAACGGATCATCCAAGAGGGGATTGCGTCCGGGCTGCTCTTTGATGGTGCCGCGGGTGGCGATATTGACCACCGAGGGAGACACCCGCTTGACCATCGGGGCAAGCGAGGGCATGGGCGCAGCCTCGGGAGGGGCCGCGGGCGCGGCAGCGTCCAGCGGGCCGCCGAAAACAGCCGCTGCGAGTGCCGCTGCTGCAATATTGAGACGCAAATTCATTCGCCATCCTTCGGGGTATCGTACGACCGACGGGCAAAGCAAGGCCGGACGTGGGAGTCCGGCCTGCTCGCCAGCATCGACGCGATATTACACGGAAGGACGCGTGCCAAGGATCCCCTTAGGCGGCTTGGACCTCGATCCTATGCGGCTGTACTTGCGCCACCTTGGGAATTGAGACTTCCAGCACACCGTTGGCGACCTTCGCCTTGATGTTCTGTGTGTCCGCGGTTTCCGGCAGGCTGAATCGGCGCTGGAATTCGCCGCTGATGCGCTCGATGCGACGGAATCCTTCGCGCGATTCCTTGCGGGAATCTTCGCGCCGGCCGCGAATGGTGAGCACACCCTGGTCGGATGTCACTTCCACGGCCTTCGGATCGACGCCCGGCAGATCCACGTGCAACACGAACTGATTCGCTTCCTCATGGATGTCCACCGGCGGCAACCATGCGCCGGAATCGGCAGCCGTGGTCAGCGGCGCCCCAAATAAACGATCGACTTCTTTCTGGAGCCGGCTGACGAGTGCCCACGGCTCATAGCGTACGACGGTCATAGTCCAACACTCCTAATAAAGAGAATAAATAATGGAATCGGGTACAAAGTTTCTGTGAATCGACATTCACGCGCGTGATTCCAGAAATTGGGATGCGGAGGAGGATTTCAACTCACGAGCAGGCGCCGGTGGTCTCGGGGGTAGGTCTTACGGCCGGCGGCAAAGTGTGACGCAGTTCAAAGTCAATGGGACATAATGTGGATAACGTGTGCAAACACAATATCTTGCGATTCGTCCCTTTTCCTATTGACCGCAGCTTCCAACAGTGCAGTCAGCTAATTTATCGGGACAATCCCATATGTTATTGATATATCAAGATTTTTTCGAGCGAAAATACTGTGAAAAATGTCTTGACGCTGATTGCCGTGGAGCCGTACCCTCTCGGCTCAAACACAAGATGTTGTGTTCGACGGGTCCGTTAAGTCCTATCAGCTTGCGTTAAGCCGCCAACACTTTATTTTCGCGCGAACACCGCCATTTGTGTTCGGGATGAGATCGATAATTATAACGGAGTGGCGTAGATACCCATGAATACCGTGGTCAAAATACAGCCCAAAGATGTTGGCAGCATTCCTTACCAAGAGGCGTCCTTCGACATCTGGGACAAGAAATACCGGCTGACCGCCAAGGATGGTTCGCCCATCGATAAGACGATGGACGATACCTACAAGCGTGTCGCGCGCGCGCTCGCCGATGTGGAAGGCGAGCACTGCCGCGAGCAGTGGTATGAGTCGTTTCTCTGGGCACTGCGTCATGGCGCAATTCCCGCAGGCCGCGTCACCTCGAATGCCGGTGCCCTCGAACACAAGCCCGCGACGTCGACCATCAATTGCACCGTATCCGGAACGATCCGCGATTCCATGGACGATATCCTGAAGAAGGTCCATGAAGCCGGCCTCACCCTCAAAGCGGGCTGCGGAATCGGCTATGAATTTTCGACCTTGCGGCCGCGCGGCGCGTATGTGTCCGGCGCGGGCGCCTATACCTCCGGCCCTCTGTCGTTCATGGATATCTACGACAAGATGTGCTTCACCGTGTCTTCGGCCGGCGGCCGGCGCGGCGCACAGATGGGTACGTTTGATATCGGGCATCCGGATGCGCTGGAATTCATCCGCGCCAAGCGCGAGAACGGCCGGCTGCGGCAGTTCAACCTGTCCTTGCTGGTCACCGATGAGTTCATGAAGGCGGTGAAACGCGACGGCGACTGGACGCTGGCATTTCCCATCGGCCGCCAAGAGTTCGAGACCGAGCGGCCCGATCTGTCGGACGGCACAAAGTTCGTGTGGCGCGAGTGGCCCTACACGGAGGGCTATGTCGCCAACGAGGAAGGCCTGGTGGCCTGCAAGATCTACAAGACCTTGCCGGCGCGTCGCGTCTGGGACGTGATCATGACCTCCACGTATGATTTCGCCGAACCGGGTTTCATCCTCATCGATAAAGTCAATGAGATGAACAACAACTGGTTCACGGAAAACGTGCGTGCCACAAACCCATGCGGAGAGCAGCCATTACCGGCCTACGGCTCCTGCCTCTTAGGCTCCGTGAATCTCACCAAATTCGTGGTCGATCCGTTCACCGAGGATGCCCGATTCGACTGGGAATCCTATCGCAAGGTCGTGAAGATCTTCACGCGCATGCTCGACAACGTGGTCGAGGTCAACGGGCTGCCGCTGGCGCAGCAGCGCGAAGAAATCATGCGCAAGCGCCGCCACGGCATGGGGTTCTTGGGATTGGGTTCCACCATCACCATGCTGTGCATGAAGTACGGCTCCAAGAAGTCGGTGGCCTTTTCCCAGAACGTCTCGCGGGAAATGGCGGTCGCCGGCTGGGAAGCGGCCTTGGATCTCGCGAAAGAGAAAGGCCCGGCACCCATCATGAACGAGGAATTCACCGTGACACGGGAAATGCTGCGCAAGCGCCCGGAGATGGTGAAGGACGGCTGGCGGGTGGGCGCTCGCGTGGCCGGCCGCGTGCTGCATGCGCGCTACAGCCGCTACATGCAGCGCATCGCCGAAGCGTCACCCGAACTGGTCGACGAACTGGCCGAGGTGGGCGCGCGCTTCACGCACCACACCTCCATTGCGCCGACCGGGACCATTTCGCTGTCGCTCGCCAACAATGCGTCCAATGGCATCGAGCCCTCATTTGCACATCATTACTTTCGCAACGTGCTGCGCGAAGGCAAGAAGTCGAAGGAAAAGGTCGACGTGTTTTCCTTCGAGCTGCTTGCCTACCGAGAATTGATCAATCCTCGCGCGATGCCGAACTCGCAAAATCCCGCCGAAAAGCTCCCGGACTACTTCATTTCCGCGGACGACATCGGGCCGAAGGAGCATGTGGATATCCAGGCCGCGGCGCAGCTGTGGATCGATTCCTCCATATCGAAGACGGCGAATGTGCCCACGGATTACAAGTACGAGGACTTCAAGGACATCTACATGTACGCCTTCGAGCAGGGGCTCAAGGGCTGCACGACGTTTCGCTTCAATCCTGAAGCCTTCCAGGGCGTTCTGGTCAAGGAGGACGACCTGAAGAATACGACCTATGTATTCACGCTCGAGGATGGCACGGAAGTCGAGGCGCGAGGCGATCAGGAGATCGAGTACGACGGCGAGATGCATACCGCGGCGAATCTGTTCGATGCACTGAAAGAAGGCTATTACGGGAAGTTTTGAACATGGCCCACATCAAAATCGACAAGAAGATCGCCAAGTACCGCGTGCAGAAGCCCGAGGCGAAGGACGCGCCCGCGGCGGCCGCAAAGGAAGCGCCGAAGGCCCAGGACAACGTCATCTGGATGCACGAGAAGCTGGAGCGGCCCGAAGTCCTGATCGGTTCGACCTACAAGATCAAGACGCCGGTGTCCGATCATGCGATGTACGTCACCATCAACGACATCGTGCTCAATGAGGGAACGCCGCACGAACAGCGGCGGCCGTTCGAGGTATTCATCAATTCGAAGAACCTCGATCACTTTCAGTGGATCGTGGCGCTGACCCGGGTCATCTCCGCGGTATTCCGCAAAGGCGGAGATACGACGTTCTTGGTCGATGAACTCAAGGCAGTATTCGATCCGAAGGGCGGGTACTGGCAGCCCGGCGGCAAGTTCATGCCCTCGACGATCGCGGAACTGGGCTACGTCATCGAGCGGCACCTGCAATCGATTGGATTGCTGAAGAAGCCCGAACTCGACGTGCATCAGCGGAAATTGGTGGAAGAAAAGCGCGCGGAGTTCGAAGCCCGCACCAAGCAAACCGACGCCTTCTCCAAATCGCATTTTCCGGACGGCGCGCAGCTGTGCGCCAAGTGCAGCACCGCCGCCGTGGTGATGATGGATGGCTGCAACACCTGCTTGAACTGCGGCGATTCGAAATGCGGGTGAGTCCGCCGATCCCACGACGATCAGATTGAGCCGGTAGCTCAACCAGATACATCGTGGGTGCTCCTTAGTTCTTAGCGGCGGCTGCGTGCCTGAACATGTGGCGGCGCGCTTCCTCGTCCATCTCAGTCTTGAATTTGAAACGGTCCTTCAGAGCATCGGCTCGCCGCGCCGCCGGCCGCTCATTGATGCGATCGAACCAAGTCTTGATGTGCGGAAAAGTGCTCCAAACATCCTCGCCCAAAATGAACGGCAGCGCTCGTACCCACCCCCAAGCGGACATATCCGCGATCGTGTAATTGCTGCCGAGTACGAATGGCGCCTTGCTGAGTTGCGTGTTGAGGATACCGTAGTGTCTTCGTGCCTCGTAGAGATACCGATCGACTGCGTAATCGAGGCCCTTCGGAGCGAAATGCTTGAAATGCACGGCCTGCCCTGAATAAGGGCCGATGCCGGTGGCGATGAACATCATCCAGCTGAGCAGTTCGCCGCGCGCGGCCAGTGTCTTTTCCGGCAAGAATTTTTCGGTCTTCTCGGCCAAATACAAAAGAATTGCATTGCTGTCGAACACGCGCACGCCGTCATCCTCTATTGCCGGGGTCTTGTTGTTGGGATTGATGGCGGTGAACTCACGCGAGAACTGCTCGCCCTTGCGCGTGTCGACCGGCACGACCTCATAAGGCAAGCCGGATTCTTCGAGAAAAAGAGCGACTTTGGCGGGATTGGGGGAGGGGTGATAATAGAATTTGAGCATGAGGAATGGTCCTTGAGGGTGTGTTGAACGTTGGTGGCTAACGCCCGGTTACGGCGGTTTGCCCGAAAAGTATTTTTCGGCTGTCGTCTGTGACGACGGGCGGCGTCTTCAGGGCGGCTCCGCGCTCGTACGCGCGCACTGTGGCAGGACGCGCGGCGATCGCATCGAACCAGCGCTTCAAGGCAGGGAAGTGGCCGAGGTCCTGCGATTGCATCTCCCAAGGAACGATCCAGGGATATACCGCAATGTCGGCGATGGAATAATCCTCGCCGGCGAGGTAGGGCGCCGCCGCGAGCCGCCGGTCGAGCACTCCATAGAGACGGTTGGTCTCCTTCACGTAGCGCTCGATCGCATAGGGAATCTTCTCCGGTGCATAACGATTGAAGTGATGATTTTGGCCCGCCATGGGGCCGAGGCCCCCCACTTGCCAAAACAGCCACTCCAGAGCCGCCTTTCGCCCTCGTAAATCCTTCGGCAGAAGGACACCGGTTTTTTCCGCCAGATAAACGAGAATGGCTCCGGACTCGAAAACTCCGACCGCCTCACCGTCATCTGCGGGCGCCCGATCGATGATCGCAGGCATCCGATTATTCGGACTGAAGGCGAGAAATTCGGCCTTGAACTGTTCGCCCTTGGAGATGTCGACCGGGACGATTCGGTAGGGCAATCCAGTTTCTTCCAGAAACAGGGTGATCTTGTGACCATTTGGGGTCGGCCAGTAGTACAAGTCGATCACGGAAGCACTCCTAGTTCGTCAAACGCATGCGCGGATCAATTGCCGTCATGAGCATCGCACCATGAGAAGACCGGCGAGCGTGGGGAAATATTGCCTGAGCATGGCAGTGGTGCTCGTGCAATAAGTGCCCGATCCGGACGGTCTCACTCTATACCCGAGGATCAAATGCAGACGCAACCCGCCGGCAACCATCAATCTTCATTTCTCGCCAAAGTGACGGCAGCGACTCGGCCGGTTCAGAAACTGTGGACGTCTCTCTTCGGCGGAATTGCGTGGCCTTACATCGAATTAGCGATTCGCCTCTGGATCGCGAAGCTCTTTGGCGTCTTCGGCTTCATGCAGATGCTGCACTGGGAAACTACGCTGGCAGTGGCGAGCCAAGAGAACCCGATCCCATTCCTCGCGCCGCACTCGGCGGCGTTTCTGAGCACGGTCATCTACATCGGGTGCGCAGCACTGCTGTCCATCGGCTTCATGACTCGATATGCCGCGTTGCCGCTCCTGCTGCTGTCGTTGATCACGCAACTACGCTACACCCCATTCGATACCCAGCTCTTTTGGATTGCGCTGGCAGGTTGGTTTGCGATTTACGGTGCGGGCCCGATATCGGTCGATAACCTGCTGCGCAGGGGGTTGAACGACAGCGCCGTCCCGCTCATTCCACGAATTATCGACTTCTCCAAGCGTCTGAGAGAATACGGGACGCCGCTGTACATCTCTTTCGTCCGGGCATGGCTGGGAATCGCTTTGCTCCTGGCGGCTTTTTCGCACTCATCCGGCGCTGATTTCAAGGACCTCGAGCAATGGTTCCCGCTGGACGTAGCCATGCGTGTTCCGCCAGCCGGCGCCTGGGTGGGCGGCGTCTTACTTCTCGCGGGGCTGGCGACGCGCTACATCGCCGCACTTCTGCTCCTTGGGCTGTTTGCCTATTCGATGATCGATCCGCGGGTCACCGACTCGATCTATTTGCTCATGTTCCTGGCGATTCTCGGCGTGTACGGTGGAGGACTCGTGTCGCTCGACGGACTCCTCGTGCGTTTGCGCGATCGCCTTTTCCCATTGACCAAGAGGCATGGTCTCGGCGGTCTTCGAGGTTTGCCGAGAGTCGTCATCGTCGGAGCAGGCTTCGGCGGCCTGCGATGCGCGCAAGGCTTGCGCGACGCCTCTGTGGCAGTGACGCTCATTGACCGCACGAATTATCACCTGTTCCAGCCGCTGCTCTATCAAGTCGCCACGGCGGCCTTGTCTCCCGGTGATATAGCGACGCAGGCGCGCCAGATGTTCCGAAACTCGCCATCGATCCGGCTGCTCCTCGGCACCGTCACCGGAGTGGATACGCAGCGGCAAACGGTGTCTACGCAAAATGGCGATATTCCATACGATTATCTGGTGCTCGCTACAGGCGCAACCCACAGCTATTTCGGAAAAAATGAATGGGCGCGCTTCGCACCGGGCATCAAGCGCATCGAAGATGCATTGGAAATTCGACGCCGGATCTTGACGGCATTCGAACGCGCCGAAGCCGTGTCTCTTGAGCAAGACCGTAAGGGATTGTTGACTTTCCTGATCGTGGGCGGCGGCCCCACGGGCGTGGAACTCGCCGGCGCGATCGCGGAATTGGCCCGTTTTGGATTGGAAAAGGATTTCCGTGCGTTCGATCCGGCCCAAGCCCGCGTGATTCTCGTCCAAGCCGGCCCGCGATTGCTGCCGAGCTTTCCGGAGGGGCTGGCGCAGATCGCGCAACGCTCGCTGGAGCAGCTCGGAGTGGAAATTCATCTCGGTAGCCGGGTTGATCACATCGATGAAACCGGGGTTGCGGTTGACGGAACTCGCATCGAAGCGAGTACGGTCCTCTGGGCTGCCGGGGTGGCTGCGTCGCCGGCGGCCGCGTGGTTGAACGCGCCCGCCGATAAGGCGGGACGCCTCATCGTGGGCGATGACTTGCGGGTACCGGGGCTCGCCAATGTATTCGCGATCGGCGATACCGCGGCGAGCAGGGCGTGGAAAGGTGAAATCGTGCCGGGATTGGCTCCGGCGGCCAAACAAGGCGGAACGTACGTGGCCAAGCTAATTCGGGCGACGGTCGAATCGCGCAGGCCGGTGCCGGCATTTCGTTATCGCCACTTAGGCTCTCTTGCCACCATCGGCCGCAAGGCCGCCGTGGCAGATTTCGGATTCTTCAAGCTGTCGGGCGCACCCGCATGGTGGCTGTGGGGAATCGTGCACGTCGCCTTCATGCTGGGCGTCAGAAATCGCCTCGTGACCTTGACCAACTGGTTATGGGCCTACCTCAAGTTTGGCGGCGGTATCCGCTTGATCACCGGTGGTCCTTAGCCAATAGTGACGAGTGTGCGTTCACCACCAATAGGACTCCTGCGCATGCGCTCAAAATAAATTCGGTGCGCGGTGCTATGGATACTTGGGGTCCTCATCATCGGGTGCGCGGGCTGTCGATGACGGGATTGCGTTGGCTGAGACTTCGTTCGCGGCCAGCAGGCCTTCGATCAAGGGCGAGCAACCCAGGAGCGGTATCCCGTCTCGACGCAAGGCGCGCAGCAGCTCGATGCCGCTACAATCCGCGAACGTCAACCCTTGCAGGTTGAGGCATACAGGGTCGGACGTCCTAGCCGTTGCAACAATCTGCCGCGTCTCACCGACCCACGCACCGATCAATTTCCCCTCGAGGCCAATCGATACAAATGTCATCTGCACTGGTTGCCTTATGAGCAGCAATTTATGTACCTCGCCATGTTTGTAAATTGCATGTGAGTGATTTAAGCAAGTAGCGGGCCAACGACGGGGGAAGGCTGTGAGAGCGCGAAAAACGCCGAGGTTGTCGATTCCGGCGGCTCGCGGCGACCGCGATCGATCTGCGGCAATCCCACCACCTGTGGCGGCCTCCACGGCCGGCAGCGGGCGAGGTTTAAGTCGAGGAGGCTTACGTGCGCTTGATTCCGAGCCTCTTCATGCGGTGCCTCAGGGTGCCGGGCTTCAATCCCAGCCGGGCGGCCGCGCCGTCCCTTCCCTCGATAACCCAATGAACCTCCCGCAAGACACTGAGGATGTGTTCGCGCTGGATCGAATCGAGGTCGCTCCCGGGACTCGCCGAGAGCGCTGAATTCACAAGCGCAGCCCCCGCGGCCGGCGGAACGGAATGGCTCTCCTCGATGCCGAGAAAATCGGGATCGATACGGAGAACGGGCGTGCTACCTAAAATCAAGGCGCGTTCAATGACATTTTCCAACTCGCGGATATTCCCCGGCCACGAATATTGCGCCAGACAACGCAGGCTCTCGGCGTCGACCGCCTCGATACGCCTGGCAAGGCGAGAGGCATGTTTTTGAATAAAAAAATGGGTCAGCACCGGAATATCGCCGAGACGTTCCCGCAGTGGCGGCAACGCGATCGGGAATACGTTGAGCCGATAAAAGAGGTCGGCTCGAAACCCTCCCTCCTGCATGCTCTTTTGTAGATCCCGATTGGTGGCCGCTACGACACGCACGTCCGCTCTGATGGGATGCGAATTTCCGATGCGCTCGAACTCGTGCTCTTGCAGCACGCGCAGCAACTTGACCTGAACGTCCATGGGCATCTCGCCGATCTCATCCAGAAAAATTGTGCCGGTGTGGGCCAGTTCGAAGCGGCCGATGCGTCGCTGGATCGCGCCACTGAACGCACCACGCTCATGACCGAACAGCTCGCTTTCCACAAGACTGATCGGGAGGGCCGCACAATTGACCTTGATGAATGGCTTTTCTGAGCGTGCACTGCGCGAATGCAGGGCCCTTGCGATCAGTTCCTTGCCGGTCCCGCTTTCGCCGGTGATCAACACGGACGCATCGGTCGGTGCCACGCGTGTGACTTTGGCCATGACTGAAGCAAGGCCCGCCGTCGCACCGATGATTTCCTCAAAATTATGATCGGACTTGATCTCCTCCTGCAAGTACACGTTCTGCGCCGTGAGCCTGGCCCGTTCCTGCTCGAGCAAAACCTGTTGGGTGATGTCGATGAACATCGATCGAGTGTATGATCCATTCGGCGCCGCCTTGGACCACCACTGCACCCAGATACGCTCCCCGTTGTCCGCGCGACGCAATTCCAGGACCCGATGTTCGGTGCGACCGCCGATGCGAAGTCGTTCGAGGGCATCGCGCACGTTCTGTGTCGCTTCCGGGGTGTCGACCACCAAAGAGATGCCGCTGGTACGACTCACTTGTTCCGCTGAGATGCCCAAGATTTCGCGCGCCGCGCGATTGGCCCGGATAAAGCGCGTGTCCATATCCTCATGGACATAGGCCACGGGGGCTTCCTCGAATAGGTCACCCAGATCCTCATCGATAACCCTCCGGCCAGGGTCAGGCGACTGGGAGCTCGACATCGGCCCTATCTCCTCTGCGCAAGTTATCCTTCCTCTTTAGCCCTCACATGATCTGTGACCCGGCGTGGCCACCACTTATTGCGGCCGCATGCTAACAATGGACTGTCTGCCTCCACATTTGGTGGGAAAGTATCGCCCACCGGCAGTCGCCCCGCAAAACGCTTCGCGTTACCGGTCTTTCGCCGATGGCACGCGGCTTGCTACTCACCAAGCAAAACTGTTGGGCGAGACCCTGTGTTGGGTCGTGATTCGCCCGGGGCGAGTCAATAGAGGGGCGGCCAGACATGTATGCGTGCGTATCCAAGACGATCTCCAGTGCGCGGTTTGATGGGCTGTGCGCCCGATACCGACCTGATGTCTTTCGCTTTGCCCTTTGGCTCGCGCGCGACGGCGCGATAGCGGAGGACGTCGTTCAGGAGACATTCTTGCGCGCGTGGCGTGCGATAGACACCCTTGCCGATCCGGAAGCGGCACGGTCCTGGCTGCTCGTCATCGCGCGGCGTGAACATGCTCGGCTGTACGAGCGCAAGCGTCATACCAACGTCCCTTTGGATGATCTTATCGTCAACGAAGATCCTGCGCTCGCCTCAGTGCCGGGCGAGGACCACTCCGACATCGGTGCCGCCATCGCTTCATTGGAGACCGATTACCGCAAACCCTTGGTACTGCAAGCCCTGATGGGCTACTCCACGGAGGAGATCGCCCGGCAGATGGGGCTCACCCGAAGCGCGGTGCTGACCCGCCTACATCGTGCGCGACGGAAGTTGCGCGTAGCCCTCGGCACGACCGACGTCGCGGACGAAACCTCAGCGCTGAGGACCATCAAAGCGACGCCTCAGAGCCGCGCGGCATGAAACTACGAGCGACCGCCCGCGATGTCTTGCTCCAGTCCAAACCCAAGGGTCTTCATGGCGGGCCTCAACAGCTAAAGCCGAGAGAGGGCTTTCGCCCTCCATCGGTCAGTCGCTACCTCAATAGGTAGTTATTTGCTCGCCTGTGCCTTGGCTGCGTCGCAATCCTTCTGAGTCGTCTCCTTGAATCCCTGGCCTTTGCAGGAATTCTGGCCTTTGCAGGAATTCTTCGCGCTCTTGCACGAGGACTGACCCTTACACGAATTGGCGCCGTCGCAATGGATCTTGGCTTCATCGGCGCCAGCCGTGGTGAACGAACCAACACTGAACAGAAGCGCGGCGGCCGCCGCAATCGCGGCGCCGGAGACGGACTTGGACATTTGCATCTGAAATTTCTCCTAATGATTGACGATCGCGGATGAGCGGCTGAATTGAGTCTCTCATCTCACACTGATGAGACCGTGGCAGTGTTGCCGTTATTGCAAAGTGATTCTGAGAATGCCGCGGATGTTCAATTCGCTGCAATCAATCGCGTTGACGTCCGGTCTGCTTCGGTATGAGGACCTGCTATTGAAGCGATTGACCGTCTGGCGTGCCGCCGCCTGGGCGCTCGGCATTGTCCCGCTGCTGACCCTGGTCAAGTGGGTTGTTCAAGGCAAGCTCGGCGCCAACCCGGTGGAGTTCGTCGAACACTATCTCGGCGATTGGACGCTGCGACTGCTCCTGATCACTTTGGCCATGACGCCCTTGCGGATGCTCACCCGACTGACCGAGCCGGTGCGGGTGCGTAGAATTCTCGGCTTGTGGGCCTTCGCCTTCCTCTGTTTGCATTTTTCCATGTATCTCATATTCGATCTGGGCTTCTCGGCCTCGCAACTAAGCGAGGATTTGAAGAAGCGTACCTATATCACTCTCGGCTTCGCCGCCTGGCTCATGCTGGTGCCATTGGCCGTCACTTCCACGACGGGATGGCAGCGTCGGCTCAAACGCCGCTGGATAACCGTCCACCGATTCATCTACCCGGCCGCCCTGTTGGGCAGCATCCATTATCTATGGCTGGTGAAGGCCGACACCCGCGAGCCGTTGATCTACCTGTCGATTCTGCTGGGCCTGCTGGCCTTCCGGCTGCCATGGTCGCGGTGGGCTCATGAGCTGCCGGGGCGAGCCTCGACGGAAGTCAAAACCAATTGAATGGAGGTCGCCTGTCATGTCCCAACTTCCCAATTGGGTTCTGTACGCAGTCTCGGAGGCATCATGAAATTTTATTCGCACTTGATTGGACTACTTGGAATGCTGGTGGCGGCGCCGGCTCTCGCCGGCATCCCCGATAGCCCTCAGCAGGTGCAGCCGTTATCCGTGGGCGCTCGAGCGCCGATTTTCGCGGCCCGCACGACGGAGGGCGAGCTACGGACCTTTGAGCCTGGCAGTTACAAGAAGCCCACTGTCGTGCTGTTCTATCGAGGCGGTTGGTGTCCGTACTGCAATGCGCAACTGAGCGACCTGCACCTCGTCGAGCCGAAACTGCGCAAGAGTGGGTTTGAAATAGTGTTCTTGAGCACCGATCGCCCCGAATTGCTGTACTCCAGCCTCAAGGCGACCGACATCCACTACACGTTGCTATCGGACAGTCACCTGGAAGCGGCAAAGGCCTTTCACGTCGCCTATCACGTGGACGATGCAACGCTCGCCAAAATGCGGGAATACGGTGTAGATCTCGAGGCTACGACCGGTACCAAGGAACACGAACTGCCGGTCCCCTCGGTATTTATTATCGACACGTCGGGCACCATTCGTTTCGTCTACTCGAATCCCGACTATAGGATTCGCTTAGGCGCCGATGCGCTTTGGACTGCGGCGCAACCCTTTGGCACGGCCAAATGAGCGTTCGGCTGTTCGTTTTTCGAAACACTCGTCGATCGAAAAGCGCCCGATATTGAGCATGAGCCGGTGACCATGATTCAGCACGATCAGCAATCAAGGTGGAAAGCGTGGATGCGACTGCTCGCAGTCGATATCCGGCCCATGACCCTGAGCTATGACCATGAGTATGTTGAGAAAGTTGACTTCGCTTTCGATTGGCGTACGAACCGAAGTGTCCTTTCTGCCGCTCTTTGCGCGCATCGTTGTCGGTTGGGCGTTTCTTTGTTAGGTAGCGGCTGAATCGGGCGCTGCGTCGTCGTCGATCCAGTAATCGGTGTACAGCATATTCTTGAGCGCGAATCGATGTGCCCAATTGACCTCCTCGAGCATCGGGCTTGCATAGAAGGCGGGTACATATCCCAGGCAAAGCACCGCGACCGGGCGGCTGCCTCGAGGCATGTGCATCAGCAACCGTAGGGCTTCGGGATCGAACAGGGAAACCCAACCCATCCCGACATTCTCGGCGCGGGCGGCCAGCCAAAGATTCTGAATCGCACAAGCCACCGAAGCCAGATCCATTTCAGGCATGGTTCGGCGTCCGAAGATGTGGGCTTCCCGACCGCCGGCGAGCGCGGCCACCAGCAGCTCGCCGCACTCGAGAATGCCCTCCACCTTCAGGCGCATGAACTCGTCCTCACGCTCGCCGAGCGCCTGTGCCGTCTTGACGCGCTCTGTTTCCACCAGGGCGTGAACGCTCGCTCTCAATGCCGGATTGCGCACCCGGATGAACCGCCAGGGCTGCATCAGGCCGACACTCGGCGCCATATGAGCGGCCCCCAGCAGGCGCTCCAGCAACGCCTCGTCGAGTGGATCAGGAAGGAAGTGCCTCATATCGCGTCGCACGGACATGAGGCGGTATATCGTCGCAATTTCTTGGGGCGTGAAATCAGGCATTTGTCTTCACCTTGTGATGGCTCGCAGCCCCGTTGCCTATCCAACATCCAAACGATGAACTGAACCGAAAGGAATGTGTGCCTCGAGACCTGACGGGCCACTGCGCTGACCTGCGCGGGCCAGCGCGACGCGTATTACGCCTGCGTGGGTCACGGCGACAACGGTGTCCCTCCTGTCCTTGCGCACCTGATTGACCCAGCGATCCCAGCGCGCGGCGACCATCTCTGCCGATTCTCCGCCGCCGGGTCGGTAGCCCCACACATCGCTCGCCCATTCGTCGATTTCTTCGCGCGCCACGGAATCCCAGCGAACGCCCTGCCAGTCACCGAAGCTCATCTCCATCAAATCATCGGTCGATGTGGGTTCACGCGGCGAGGCGAGGCGCCGAGCGAGTCCCATGCATCGTGACGACGGGCTGGAATATACATGCACGTTCTCATGCGCTTGATCCGGTATCTGAGAGAATACTGATTCGGCTGCCGCACCGATCGCTTGCTCGTCCACGGGTACCTCCAGGCGTCCGTAGCAAAGGCCGTCGACGCCGATGGGCGGGGGGTGTCGCACCAGATAGATCCGCATGAGTGCGCTTCCTTCACCCACTCCCATGAATTCCAGCCAAAACACCGAGCGCCGCCAGGAGAAAACCGAGTTCCGCAAGCTGCTGTGTGGCGCCCAGGCAATCTCCGGTGTAACCGCCGATCCGGCCTTTAAAATAGCCGCCTGCCAACAGCGTCGTGACTCCGCTGAGCGTCATTGCGGCGAGCAGGGCAACAGCCAACTGCGGCCGGGCCGCAGGATCGATGAGCAACAGCGCCGGCAGTAGAATGAGCGCACCCAGTGCGCCGCTCAACAGCCAATCTGCACCGCTCAAACTGTCGGCGAGGGGCTTTGATTTGGCCTCTGCATCCGCGCGTACGTAGGGTAATCGCCAGATGAGACCCATCGCGCACCAGCGGCTCACGATATGCGCGCCGATGACGATGACTGGAAGCGCCGCGTCGGGAAGAGATACCAAGACCGACCATTTCAATCCCAGCATCATGACGACACCGATGGCGCCGAAGGCGCCGACTCGGGAGTCCTTCATGATGGCCAGCACGGCGTCGCGCGTCCTGCCACCGCCGAAGCCGTCACAGACATCCGCGAAACCATCCTCGTGAAATGCGCCTGTCACCAGCAAGGTGGCGCTCATGAGCAGGCCAACCGCGACCAGCGGTGGAAGGACGAGGGCGCCCAGCCACCAAACGCCCACGGCGATGGCGCCCACCAGCGCACCCACCAAGGGGAAAAAGCGGGCTGATTCGGACAGCCAACTGGTTTGAAACCCCTCCAGCCGCGGTACCGGCAGCCGGGTCAGGAACTGGATCGCGACCAGAAAGAGGAGTGCCTGCCGTCTCATCGGGTAGATCGCTCAGGCGTCCTTGTTGCTCACGCCGGCGCCTTCGAACGTCGCCATTTCAGTGAATAACGACACAGCCGCCCGCACGACCGGCAGGGCGACCGCCGCGCCGCTGCCTTCACCCAGGCGCATGCCGAGATCGAGCAGTGGTTGAACCCCCAGATGTTGCAGCAGAGCACGATGCGCATGCTCTGCGGAACAGTGACCGAACACACAATAGTCGAGTACGCTGGGATCGAATTTCGCCGCAAGCGCCGCCGCGACGGTGACCGTGAAGCCGTCCACCAATATCAGTGCACGGCGGGCGGCGCCCGCCATGATGGCGCCGGTGAGCATGGCAATCTCATAGCCGCCGAATTCTGCCAGCAAACTCAATGGGTCCGTGGGCGGGGCGCGGCGCTTGAGCGCCTGTCCCAACAAATGTTTTTTTCGCTCGAGTCCCCCATCGTCGAGCCCGGTTCCGCGCCCGATGCAGTCATTCAACGCTCGGCCGGTCAGCCCATGCATCAACATGGCCGCGGAGGCGGTGTTGCCGATTCCCATCTCGCCGAGCACGAGCGTATTGCCGGCGGCCGGCATCACGCGGCCGACAATTTCACTACCGAGCTGCAGGGCAGCTGTGCATTCTTCCGGCGTCATGGCCGGCTCCACGATGAAATTGCGGGTTCCCGGACGAATCTTTGCGTCGATGAGGCGCGGATGCGCACGGCACTCGCCGGCCACACCGGCGTCCACTATCCAAAGTTCGACCCCCTGCAGCTTCGCCAGTACGCTGATCGCCGCGCCGCCGTGCAGAAAATTGGCGACCATCTGGGCGGTCACTTCGCGCGGATATGCGCTAACTCCATGTTCCGCCGCCCCGTGATCGGCGGCGAAGACGATGCCCACCGGTTCTGCAATCCGGATATCCAAGGATCTTTGGATTGCGCAGACTTGTGCCGCCAGTGATTCAAGCCGTCCCAGTGATCCGAGGGGCTTTGTGAGCACGTCGAGCCGCCGAAGCGCCGCGGCCCGAATCGTCTCGTCGACCGGCGTAATATCGGGGAAGCCTCTGAAGTTTGCGTGCTGTGCGGCTAACACGGTGTCGACCCGCGCTTGCGCAGAAGATATGTGTCCATGATCCATCCCTTTTGATCGCGACTCGAAGCGCGGGCATTCTCGATCTGCCCGCTCAGTTCAGTGAGTTTTCCGGAAAGCAAGATCTCATCCGGCGTACCCAGATAGGCACCCCAGAAAATATCGATATCGGATTGGTCGAGCGCTTTGAATGCACAGTGGCCGTCCAGCATGACGAGCACATTGATGCCGACGCGAAGGTGTTCGTCGCCCAGTCCACGGCCCGTGGTGATGTGGATCGGTTCACCGATTTCGTTCAACGCAATTCTGTGGCGTGCGGCGAGCGCTTGAATGCTGGTGATGCCGGGAATGATCTCCCACTCGAATTCCACCGATTTGAGCGCTGCGACCCGATCGATGACGCGCAGGGTGCTGTCGTAGAGAGAGGGGTCTCCCCAGACGAGAAATGCGCCGCATTCGTTCTCGGACAGCTGTTCTCGGATGTTCTTCTCATACAAAGCGGCGCGCTGCTCGTGCCATGCTGCCACAGCGGATCGATAGTCAGGGGAGGCGCGGTCTCGCTTGGGGTCCTGAATCTCGACGATCCGGTAAGGCCTGGCCTGCATGTAACGCCCGCACACCTCTTTTCGGGCCCGCAGCAAGTCGGCGGTGTCTTTACCCTTGTCGGTGACGAAGATGACGTCCACCTGTTTGAGCGCATTGATCGCCTGCACCGTGATGTAGTCGGGATCGCCGGCGCCGATGCCGATGAGCTTCAGTCTTCGCATGCGGGCCTCGGTGCGCCGCACGGGGCGTGGGCCGACGCATCCAGGAGTTGCCGGCGGGTGCGCACGATCTCGCCGATGACGACCATGGCCGGCGCTGCGATATGGGCGGCGTGCGCATCGGAAGCGATGCGGTCGAGGCTCGAGGCAATGATCTGCTGATCCGCCAAGGTCGCCGAAGCAATCACCGCGGCCGGCGTGCTTGCGGGTAGTCCGCCGCGCATCAGCGCTTGCGCAATCTTTTCCAGATTTCGCAGTCCCATGTAAAGGACGATGGGTTGGCGGGTACGCGCGAGTGCGGACCAGTCGAGATCGCCGCCCTCGTCGGGATCGTGACCCGTCGCGAGGATGATCGCCTGATTGACGCCGCGCATCGTGGCCGGTATGCCCGCGCCGGCCAATCCGGCAAGACCCGCCGTCACGCCCGGTACGACGCGAAAGGGCACGCCCGCAGCTGCCAGCGCCAGCATCTCCTCGCCGCCGCGGCCAAAGACGAAGGGGTCGCCGCCCTTGAGTCTCAGTACGCGAAGTCCCCGGCGTGCATGGCTTACGAGCTGCATGCAGATGTCCTCCTGGGCGATCGAGGGCTTGCCGCCGCGTTTCCCCGCGAACTGCAGTTGCGCACCCGTTCGAGCCAGGGCCAGCACGCGCGCATCGACCAAGGCGTCATGGACGATCACATCAGCCTGCAACAACGCAGCCAACCCGTCGAGAGTCAGCAGTCCGGGATCGCCGGGTCCTGCACCCACGAGCCAGACCTCCCCCGGCGCGAATACGGGGTAGTCACCGCGCAGTGCGGTCAGCGCATCGGTTCGCGACGCGTCCGCAGTTGCGGCACCGGCGGATGGAGGGCGATCAGACAACATCGGCATTGCGGAATCGCCGCTGATAGTCGGAAGAATAGAGTGCGCTCTCGTCAAAATCAGCAGCCTCCAGCGCGCGGCCGACGAAAACCAAGGCCGTGCGCTCCATGGGTTCAACCGACAACAGGGCGCGAACATTCTCGAGCGTTCCGCGCAGCACGCGTTCGTCGGGCCAGGTCGCGCGCATCACCACCGCCACGGGACAGTCGGGTCCGTACTCGGGAATCAATTCCGCGACGATTGCATCCATGGCATGAATGGCCAGATGAATGGCCAGCGTTGCGCCGCTGGCGGCAAACGTTTTGAGGCATTCGCGCTCGGGCATGCGCGAAGCGCGACCGGGCATCCGTGTCAAGACCACGCTTTGCGCGATGCCGGGTACGGTCAACTCGCGACCCAGAACGGCGGCCGCCGCAGCGAAGGCCGGCACACCGGGCGTCAGCGTGTAGGGAATGCCATGTCGCCTGAGGCGGCGCAGCTGCTCGGCGAGAGCGCTGTAGATCGACAGGTCTCCGGAATGAAGTCTCGCCACATCAAGACCCGCGGAATGCGCCGTGACGTACTCGCTTTCGATCTGATCGAGCGTCATCGACGCGCTATCGATGAGCCGCGCGCCTTCAGGACAATGTGCGAGCAATTCCGGTGGTACCAGGGAGCCGGCGTAGAGGCATACCGGGCAACGAGCGAGAAGGTCGCGTCCACGGAGGGTAATCAGATCCGCAGCTCCGGGTCCTGCGCCAATGAAGTGGACAGTCATCGCGGCACTTCTCCTTCCGCAAGCGCGCAGGTCACCGGGCCGATGGCGATTCGCGGTGCCAGCAATCGTGAGTTGGGCCCGGCAGCGGCAAGTGCCGCCGCTTCGGCAACGGATTGCACGTTGAGCGTGTTCATCGACCGTGCCGAACGGGTCATGGTGCGCAAATCCGCCTCCTCCAGTGCGTCCTGGGTAATCAACACCAAGCGCACTCCGCGTGCCGCCGCGGCCGCGACGATTCCGGCTTCCATGCCTTTCACCGCGGGAACGGCAATTACGCCCAGTCGATGTGCTTCGATCTGGTTGCGCCGCAAGGCGGCCTCGATGGCCGACTCAACCTGCGCCGCCAATATCGCCTTGCGGCAGCCTAACCCTGCGATGATCATGGCTTCACCCAAACCCATTGCATGATGGGCATCGCGGAACGCCAACCGGTCACACCGGCGTCCTCGCCGCCGATGGGGCCCGCGCGCGTGATTGCAATTCGCGTCAAAGAGCCCCCGCACTGCGATTGATGGCGCAGCAGGGTCATTTCCGTCTCCAGAGCCACGGCGTTGACGACCAAGCGACCTCCCGAGCGCAGGGCGGATTGCACGGCATCGATCAATCCCGGTGTTGACGCACCACCGCCGATGAACACGGCATCCGGCACCCCCAATCCGTCGAGGGCCGCAGGAGCCGAGCCCGCGATGACGGCCAGGTGCGGCACGCCGAACGCCGCGGCGTTGCGGCTGATGCGCGCGACCCGGTCGCTGCGCTGTTCGACGGCAAACGCATTCAAGGAAGCATCCGCGAGCAGCCACTCGATCGATACGGATCCGGAGCCGGCGCCCACGTCCCAGAGCAGTTCGCCGCGTCGCGGCGCCAACGCCGACAAGGTGAGGCAGCGAATCTCGCGTTTGGTGATCTGCCCATCATGCTCGAAGAGTTCATCGGCGAGGCCGGCCGCTTTGGGCAGAACGCGCGCCCCCTGGTCGACCGCCACCTCGATGGCCATCGTGTTCAAGGCGTCGATCGATTCGAGATCGAAGACATTCGCCGGCGTCGAGCGGATTCTCTCGCGCGGACCTCCGAGGGATTCAAGTACCGTGATTCGCGAACGCCCAAAGCCGAGGTCGCACAACAGGCGCGCGAGCTTCGCGGGCGCCTCGGATCCTTCGGTGAGTATCAGGATTCGCGCACCGGGGTGCAGATGAGGCCGGATGTAATCGAGCGAACGGCCGCAGAGCGACAATAGAACGGTTTGCGGAAGCGGCCAGAGCAATCGCGACGCTGCCAGACTGAACGCGGAGGGGGCGGGAACCGACACGGTTTCCTCGCCGGCGACGTGGCGTGAGAGAATGCTGCCCACACCATGATTGAACGGATCACCCGACGCGAGTACGCAAACGGCGCGGCCGCGAAGCTTGAGCACCTCCGCCAGGGTCGTGTCGAATGGTATCGCCCAGGGTCGGGCAACCCCTCGAATCAGGGGTTCCGCCAGCGAGAGGTGGCGTGGCCCGCCGAACACGACCGCCGCCGATTCGATGAGGTCCCGCGCCGCCCTGCTCAGGCCTTCGAGACCGTCCTCGCCGATGCCGACGATGGACAGCCATCGATGTAATGCGGCAGGCTGGGGACTGGTCGGTTCAGCGAGCGACATGAGAAAAAACATCCTCATTCTGGGCGGCACGACGGAGGCGCGATTGCTCGGCGAACAGCTGGCGATTCGTGGCGATACGGCGGTTACCGTGTCTCTGGCCGGCCGCACCGCATCGCCATTGGCGCAAGCCGTGCCGGTACGATCGGGCGGCTTCGGCGGAACGGCCGGGCTCGTGCAGTACCTGCGCGACCAGGAGATCCACGCGTTGATCGATGCCACGCATCCGTATGCCGCAACGATGTCGGCTCATGCGCAGAGTGCCGCGGCGCAGACCCACACGCCCCTCCTTTCTCTGCGTCGGCCGCCTTGGCGCGCCGTCGCCGGTGATCGATGGACCGAGGTGCATGACGCCGAAGAAGCGGCGCGTACCTTGGGAGCCTCGCCTCGCCGTGTATTTCTTGCCGTTGGCCGTCAAGAGCTCGCGCCCTTTGCCGCAGCGCCTCATCACCGTTATCTGATCCGCAGCGTCGATCCGGTGGACCCGCCGCTCGAGGTGCCGCACGCGCGTTACATCATTGAACGCGGGCCCTTTGACGAAGATCGGGAACGCGAATTGCTGCGCGAGCATGAGATCGACATCATCGTCGCGAAAAACAGCGGCAGTCCGGCAACATACGGCAAAATCACCGCGGCCCGAACGCTCGGCCTCCCGGTCATTTTGTTGCGGCGGCCGCCGCCCTTGGAGGGGCCCACGGTCACAACCGTTGGCGAGGCCATGAGTTGGCTTGATCATGTGCTGAAGGCGCCGAATGATCGCGGGGTGTAGACCAGCGCAGAGCCATTGGGCCGCGCGAGCACCCGGGTTTCAGAGGAACCCACGATGACGCACGTCGCCATGTCCGCCTCGGAGCCATCAGCCGTCTCCAATACCGTGATGACCATGCGTTCATCCGCGCGACCGACGGCGCGGCCGAATACGACCGGTGTGTTTCCGGGCAGGTGGGCGCGCAATATGTCGAACGCCCGCTGCAATTGCCATGGCCGCGCGCGTGAAACAGGGTTGTACAACGCGATGGCGAAGCCCGCGCCCGCCGCCGCCTGCAGACGCTGCTCGACGATGGCCCAGGGCTTCAAATTATTCGACAACGACAGCGCGCAGAAATCATGACCCAGCGGCGCGCCGACGCGCGCGGCAACCGCGAGCATGCTGGTGATTCCCGGAACGACGGCAAGATCCAGGTGGTGCCAGGCGCTCGGGCCCCGCTCCAGCGTCTCGCAAATCGCGGCGGCCATCGCAAAGACACCGGGATCGCCACCCGACACTACTGCGACATGCGCGCCTGCGGCGGCTTCCGTCAACGCACGCGTCGCACGATCGATTTCCTCCCCGTTGTCGGAGGCCTCGCGGCGCTGACCTTCTCGAGCGGGAACCCGATCCAGATACGGGCCATATCCGTACACCACGTCGGCGGCTTGCAGCGCATCGGCCGCTTCGGGCGTTAGCTGACTGATGCTTCCGGGACCCAACCCGATCACTGTAATTTTGCCGCTCACGAGTTCCACGCGCGACCGGTCACCAATACGATTGCAAAGTAGGGCGCTGCGTCATTCGTCTTGTCGACGAACGGCATGATCTTTTCCTGGTCCATCGTGCCCCGTTCGATATAGGTCGCGTTGTTGAGACGGTCTGCGGCGACCAATGCCCGTCGCACCTTCGGTAAATTCCGCCCGACTTTCATGACCACGGTGGGATCGTTCTGTTGAAAGCGCCGGATGAGTTCCTCCTCATCCAGGGTCGCCGGCACCACCGTGAGCACATCGTCCCCCTGCGCGATGGGCAGTCCCGCGGCGGACCAGCAGCCCGACATGGCGGTCACACCGGGAATGACGTCAGTGGGATAATGCTTCATCAAGCGCACGTGCAGGTGCATGTACGATCCGAAGAACAGTGGATCGCCTTCCGATAGAACGGCCACGGATCTTCCGACGTCCAGATGAGCGGCAACCGCCGACGCTGCGTCGTCGAAAAACCCTTGAATCGCCGAACGATATTCGGAGCCGCTCGTTGGCTTTTCCGTGGTGATCGGATACAGAAGCGGCAATTCCCGCACGTTCGGGGGCAGGAATTGCGCAACGATGGCTCTTGCATTGCTCAGGTTTCCCGCTTTGGCAAAATGGGCGACGACGTCGGCACACTTGAGCGCGTGCACGGCCTTTAGCGTCAAGAGGTCCGGATCTCCCGGGCCGACGCCGACGCCGATCAGTTTGCCCACCTCGTTCATAGGCCGGCGCGCGCCAAGGCATTCACGGCAGCGGCGGTCATGGCGCTTCCACCCACCCGGCCACGCACGGCGATGAAGGGAACGCCGCGGGGGTCGGCGATGAGCGCCTCCTTCGATTCCGCCGCGCCGACGAAGCCGACCGGGATTCCCAATATGGCCGCGGGGTGCGGTGCCCCTTCGTCCAGCAGCTCCAGCAGCCGGAACAACGAGGTCGGCGCGTTGCCGATCGCAACGATGGCGCCCTCGAGCCGGTCACGCCAAAGCTCGAGAGCCGCGGCTGAGCGGGTCGTTCCCAGCTGTTCGGCCAGTGCGGGCACGGTCGGATCGCGCAGCGTGCAGATCACCGGATTGTTCGCGGGAAGGCGCGCGCGAGTAACGCCGTGGCTGACCATTTCCGAGTCGCAAATGATCGCCGCTCCCGCACACAGCGCCTGCCGAGCCGCCGGAATCACGCCGTCTGAGAACACGATGTCCTTGGCGATTTCGACCATGCCGCAGGCATGCAGCATTCGAACGGCCACGTCCGCTTCCGCGTCCGAAAAGCGTGCCAGGTCTGCCTCGGCCCGGATGATGGCAAACGATTGCCGATAAATCGCGGTGCCGTCGCGCACGTAGTCCATCATGTGCCGTCACTCATCGCAGCCAGCACGCCCGCCACACCGAGCCTCGATACGACATCGACGCTCCTGTCCTCGGCGCTCCGCTGCTGTCGTTCCGCGCCCAGGCGCGAGACGCCGTCGATGAAATGAGCCATCGAGGTCGTGCCGTGCGGGGTGTCGCCGGCGCGGCCTTGGATGACGAGGCGATTCGGCCCGATGAACGTCAACGCGGCGGCGCCGGGATGGGCACAGCCTTTGGCGCAGCCGGAGATGTGGATGGTCAACGACCCATCGAGGAAGGACCTTGCAGCTTCCGCGATCACCGGGGCCAGTTCGCGCGTGGAAAGTTTGGCGGAGTCGCAGGCGGGCGCCCCCGCGCAGGCGACGACAAATCGGCGCGGATCATCCGGCCGCACGAGAAATCCGGCGGCCGCTGCGGCGGCGGTGAGTTCCTCTGCGCTCTGCGCGTCCAGTCCGATGATCAGCAACGAGCGACCGGGTGAGGTCTGTATCGACTCGGCACCGCAAGCCGCGGCGCGCTGCGCCAAGCGTTGCAGCACAACGGCCTCGGCGTATCCAAAGGCGACGGCAACGCCGAGCGCGATTTTCCCCGTATTCAACCGATGGAGTCCGATCGGTTCCGCCGGCTGCCGTGGGCTTGGCGGCGGAGCGTTGCCGAGCAGGCTCGACAGCGACGTGCGCAGGGCCTGCGCGTCGGGCGGGTTCGTGAAATCGCGCGCTCTCGCATCGGGGCCACGATCCGCGATGCGGCCGAGGAGTTGAACGATGAGCTTGGCGGCATGATCGGGCTGAACCCAACCGAGACTGGTCGAGTTGGCGGCGGTTCCCGCCATGCTCACATGCAATCGTGAATCAGGACCGGCTCGTAATCGTAGATCCCCCGGCACGCTGTCCAAATGCAGGGCGCCGCCGCCATCAATCAGTACGGACACCTTGGGACCCACCGATGCAACGGCTGGTTGGTTCGCGAGTTCCGCGCGCAGAGCGGTAGGCAGTGCGCGCAGGTCCAGGCACTCCTCGGAATCCAATCCCATCAAGGGCGATGCCAGGATGGGAGGGCCGCTTTCCGCGCCGAGTCCGAGCGCCATGACGCAACGCGCAAAATCGGGTGCGGAGGCTGGGGAGAGCCCCCTAAATTGCAGGCTGCCGCGTTGCGTGACCTCCACGATGCCGTTGCCGTGGGCACTGCTCAAGTCGCACAGGGCAACCAGGGTACGGATGGGGAGCGGCGTGGATGGCAGGAGACGCGCGAGCAATCCATCACCGGTCGGCATGGGATCTAAAATGCCGGGACACAGACCACGGCGAGAATTCACGAGGGCTCTTCGCGAAAGTTGATGGGCGGGATGCGGGCGATGAGGCCGCGCTTCAAGGATTCCGGTCGGCCGCGCCAGGGCATGATCCCGTCGGTCGACCGGGCGAGCAACTGCGCCCCCATGATAAGCGAGGGTCCGTCCCGTTCCGGATCCAGGCCGCCGAATATGTAGGTCCAGGTATTCTCGCAACGGATGGCCGCGCTCAATCCGCGGCCGCAATTGCCGAGGCAGCGGACGCGCAGCACCGAAATGTCATCCGTACCGGCGGCCGCGAGCGTAGTTGCGTCAGCCAGCGCACTGCCCGGTCGCGGTGCCTCGTCCTCCGACGCGGCGGTCAGGTCCGTTGCAGCGCGGCAGGTAATGCATACCATG
>Ga0210393_10000198_pt1 | contig 57989 bp, 52 predicted proteins | sample IncBWC27OmetaG_FD_160068 | JGI IMG/M metagenome (GOLD analysis project Ga0210393, IMG submission 160068) | Forest soil microbial communities from Barre Woods Harvard Forest LTER site, Petersham, Massachusetts, United States - Inc-BW-C-27-O ... | reverse complement strand
TGATGGGCGATGCCGTGGAACCGCGGCGCGAATTCATCGAGAAGAACGCGCTGAACGTATCGAATCTGGACGTTTAGTTTCGTGAGTAGCGGCCGAGCCGGAGCCCTCGGCCGCTACGAGCCCTTCGCTACGAGCCCTTCGCTACGAGCCCTTCGTTATGAGCCCTGTCGCACGGCCGCGCCGTGCGCGGCGTACTTTGAATACAGGCGCTCCTTCCTGCCGGGGTCGACATTCACCTTGGCCAGGTCGCCTCCCGCCCAGCGCATGAGTTTGGGGTCCATGACCTTGAACCACAGAGGCGGCACCGCAGCCAGCCCGAAAGAACCCGGATAACCGCTGGGCAGGCGCGGCAGATCGTCGAAATCGCGCAGCGTCTGATAAGGCCGCAGTGCATTGGCGTGGTGATCCGAGTGGCGCTGCAGATGAAAAGTCAGCAGGTTCGAAAAGATGTGATTGGTGTTCCACGAATGCCGCGGCTTACACGCCTCGTAGCGGCCGTTGGGCAACTTCTGGCGCAACAGCCCGTAGTGTTCGACGTAGTTGGCCTGCGTCAGCCCGTACCACGCATAGAAATGATGGATGATCAGAAAGGGCAGGATGACCCACCCAAAAGCCACGATCAGCGCAATGCCTGCTGCTGCCGTCAACAACCACGACCACAAAATAGCATTGCGCCGGCTGAAGGCTCCGACTCCCAGCTTGGCCAGGCGCTCGCGTTCGTGGTGCCAACCGCGTTTGAACGCACCGGGAATTTCCCGCAGCATGAATTTGTAAATGCTCTCGCCCATGCGCGCGCTGGCGCAGTCCTCCGGCGTCGCGACGTGCACATGGTGGCCGATGTTGTGTTCAATGCAGAAGTGCCCATAGCCGACCAGGCCATTGGCCACTTGCGCGGCAACACGATCGGCGCGGTTGTTCTTATGGCCCAGTTCATGGCCGAGCAGAATGGCGCCGCCGCTGTTGAAGCCGGCGCCGAGCGTCAGTGCAAGATATGCCCACCACGGCAAGGCGTGCGTGCCCAGGAACCAAGCGACAAAAAAGAAATTCGCATATAGAAAAAAGATTCCGACATACAGGAGCGAGCGATAAAAGGTATCGCTTGCCATGGAGCGCACGACTTCTTCGGGAGGGTTGTGATGATCCTCTCCCATGAGCGCATCCACCGTGGGGATGCCGATAAAGGTGTAGGCCAACGGATACAGCATCGTGAGAGGATTGTGGCGGGTCACGAAGTACAGGCCGATGGCGATCGCCGTATGAAAGGATCCGGTCAGTGACAGCAGCCATAAGTAGCGCTTACGGTCTACGTACCGGACTATTCGGCCATCCGCGGCTTCGCCTACAAATTCCATACGCCACCCTCGCATGCCTGTGGGCGCCTTCGAGCATAGCCATCAGCACACCGGCGGTCCATAGGGCGCTCAAGCGGCAGCCTCGAGACGTGAAACGCTAAGGCTGCGCCTCGCCCGTCAGTGCCACAAACGCTGCGGCACCGTCACGCACGATTCGAATCAGCAAGGGCGCCTGCGGACTGGGCGCCGCAATCCCGGCGATATCCCTCACGTCCACCAATTGTTTACCGCCCGCATGGGTGATCAGATCACCCACCCTGAGGCCCGCGACCGCGCCGGGACCCGCAGGCCGCAGCTGCGTCACGATCAATCCGCTGGGTTCGTCGCTGGCCTTGATGGCTTTTCGGATCTGTTCGGTGGTGTTGGCCACGCCCAGGCGCAGTGCCGCCACCCACGTGTCCAGCTCTCCGTTCAAAGCCGGGTCCGAAGGCGGGTCGGGCAGGCGACCAATCCTCAGTGCAACGGATTCCGTTTTGCCCGCTCGCAGCAGGGTCATGGTCACGAGCTGGTCCGGCGGCAAACGTGCCGTAATCTTGCCCATGCTCTTGTAAGTGACGCGGTTCGGGCCGATGGTGAGCACCACATCCCCGGGCACGAAGGTGCCGTATGCAGGTCCTGCCGAATCCACGGTGGTAATCAAAGCACCCCGCGGGGTTTTCAACCCCAAGGCCTTGGCCAATATCGGTGTCAGCTCTTGCGTCGCAACGCCCAGATAGCCGCGTTCGACGCGGCCCTTGGACTCCAGTTCGCCGATGACGGAGGCGACCGTCTCCGCCGGAATGGCAAAACCCAGGCCGACGGAACCACCGCTGGGAGAAAAAATGGCGGAAGTAACGCCGACCACGGTCCCGTCAGGGGACATCAATGGCCCGCCGGAATTGCCGTGATTGATGGCCGCATCGGTTTGCAGGAAGTCGATGTAGGGATCATCTTCGAGGGTTCGTCCCCGCGCAGAAATGATGCCGGCGCTCACCGACTGGCCCAGTCCGAAGGGATTGCCGATGGCGATCACCGGGTCTCCGACCGAGACCGACTGAGACGAGCCCAGGTGCAGGGCGGCCAAATTGCCGGCATTTACCTTGAGCAATGCGATGTCGGTGACGGCATCCGCCCCCAACAGTTTCGCAGGCACATCGCGTCCGTCGGGCAAATGGACGTGGATCGTCAGAGCGCCATTCACCACATGCCGGTTCGTGACGATGAGCCCGTCGGCACGAATGACAAAACCAGACCCCAGCGCTCCGCTCGGTCTCTGATCCTCCAGGCCGCCGCCGCCGGTGAGCAGCCGCCTGATGAGGGTCCCGAGGTCGCTGCCGTTCTCCGCAGACGCCAGTTCAGCGGCGCGTTGCCCCGCGCTGACCGGCTTCTCTTCGACGATGATCGTGACGACGCTGGGCGCAACCCGCCGAACCAAGCCGGCATAGCCGCCAGCGACCGCGCCGCCCGCCGTGGATGCCACCGACATGAGCAAGGCGATGAGCGAAACGCCGGCGAAGCACGCAGGAGTCCGTCTGGGTATTGCGCTGGACGGGCTCCTGGTGTTCATGGATCAGATCCTTCGTTCAACGATCCCGGGGGCTATTGTACGTCGCAGCCTTTCTCGGGCCTATCACTGGGGTGCCCTGTCTTTCGGTGTCGTATGACGGTCGGACCATCATGAGGTCTACCAACGAAAATAAGATGCAAGTTGCAGGAGTACACGCATCGCGGTAGATGATAGATCGCTTGCAATTGCACCAGAACCAAAAACAGAGGGTGCATGTAGCACCCTCTGTTTTCCCAAGAGCTGGCTGCTGCCAGACGCGTGTCAAACTTACAGACTAGTTTTCTGGATAAAACATGAATGTTCCGTAAATATTGTCCTTCCATACTTGCATTGATGTGGGGCCGGTATAACCGTCAGTGGCGGCTGGGCCGGTGATCGAGAAATTGGCCGTTTGCGTTGCGCCATTTGTGACTGTATTACTCCACTGGTTTGTCCATGTGAGATCGTCCGAAACGGTCAAAGTCGACTTGAAAGCAGTCGAATAGGACACAGAACCATCTATGGAAAAGCCTGCCGTGAAAGTAGTCTTAGCGCCCATCCCCGTGGAGGTCGTCCTGTTGTAAGAAGAGGTGTATGGACGCGTGTCCGGTTGATTGCCCGGAGCCGCGGGCTCATAGAGAATGTTTAAGTTCATGGGCGTATTATTGACGTTGGGGAGTTCAAATCGCCCACTCGTATCGGTGTTCGGGTTGAACGAAGGATTGGTTGCGAACGGATCCGCAGTCAGTATTTCCGCAAAATCGCTGGCATCCAATGCCCCCAAGACGGGATCCCAGGTGCGGTTTATCCTTGCTTGTACATCGGAACTGATTGTTTGCGTGCCTTTCAGCTGACCCACGGTCAGTTCAATTGTATCTATGCCCGTAATGGTGTCTCGCTGATCGTAGGCGAATCCCTGAAAATTAACCACATTAGGGGGATATACCGCGAGCGACAACGCTGGATTCAACCATATGAAAATTTGGTCATAGTCATGGTCGACGCCTACGGCGCTCGATATAGGACCTGGCACTATTAGACTACTACCGTCCTGTTCTTGGATGCCGACGGTGCTAGTGCTATCCGTTTCCTGCGACCATCCGGCGCTTTGAGATCCGCCACCCCCGCCGCCCACGCCCGACGGATTGGTAAATGTCCCTTCTGCTGTTGCCTTTACTGTCACGGAGTTCGTGAACGATTGCGACACAGACTCACTAGTTCCCGATAGGAAGTTGGTCGCATATGTAACAGTGCTTTTTGCACCAGGCGGAGCGTAAACGACACCCACCACTTGCCATTTCGGTAACGCGTAACCCGTGCTCCCCAAAACGCCGGTGAACGTGATGACCGCGCCCCGTGGGACAAGGCCGGCGCTTCCGGTACACGAACCGGCGCCGCCAGTGATCGTGACGTGCTCAGTAAAAGCACCTAGACTTTGCGTCGCCGGAAACGTAAGGGTCGTGCATCCAGCGTTGACCACTCCGAGGGCTGGCCAACATGCACTTCCGCCTGAGATGAAATCCCCGACCGACACCGTCGGCCCGCCAATAGGTAGGCAGGGCGAAGGACCGGCATTTGCTTCAACCGATATTGCCAAGGACGCGGCAAAGAATGGGACTGCGATGAACGGTGTGAGCCAGCCTCTAACTCGCTGGTCCAGAGAGCCACTGGAACTTAAACAAAATAAATGGAACGATTTTTTACCTAGCATTGAGAACCTCCATTTCAAGTAATGCCGCCCGTGCGGCGTACGATGGCATCAAGTTGAGGCTTTACTCAATTGACAACATCAATCCCTGCGAGGGCGCTGAAGAACAGCGTACCGACATATGCTTTGCTAATCGCCACATTGCGTAGTTCGATCGGGTCAACCTGACTAGTGCGCCCGGGCAGCATAAGAGAGGCGAAAATACCGTAGACGAACTGCTGGGAGGGGTGGGTACTGTCCTTGTACATTGAAGTTCCTATAGCGTCCTATGTGCGTAAGCATATGCAGGAAGCCGAGTGGCCGTCAATCCTCGCCGATATCGACTGGCACAAGAATCCGCTGCCTGCTCCACGGCGCGATCATTTGGGGTTGCTTGATCGCGCGGGCGGCGTTCACTACTACTTACCCTAGTCCTTCGCTGTCCCGTCCTTGGGCATCTTCGCTCGGTCGGTCGCGAGAAAGCTCTCGAGGACCTGCAGGTACTTCTCGGGCTCTTCGTAGGCGGGAAGATGGCCGCTCTTTTCGAAGAACACGATTTGAGCGCCGGGGATGGCGTGCGCCACGCGCCAGGCGGTGAGCGGCGCGACGTTCATGTCGTAGCGGCCGGTGATGACCAGGGTCGGGAAATGAAAACCGGCCAGCGACGGCGTGAGATCGAGATTCTCCGTGGCCTTCTGCACCGCCTGCCCCACGGCCGGGACGAAGCCGAGATCGCCCATGTGCGAGACGTAGGCATCGCGCTTCTCGGGCGAGTAGAAGCACATGCGCATGTGATTCACCAAACCGGCCTGTGCGGCGGCCTCAGGGTCGGCCGCGAGCTGCTTGCCTTCGGCCTCGTCTTGTTCTTCGCGATCCGGGAACACCTGGGGCAGCAGGTGAACCATGTTCTTCCAGGCGGGCGCGGGGGAATCGGAGAGGATGAGGCGCGACACATGTTCGGGATGTGCCGCGGCGTACGCCATGGCGATCATTCCGCCGTAGGAATCGCCCAAGACCGCGATGCGATCGAGCGCGAGGGCCTTGCGGATCGCCTCGAGGTCCGCCACCTGCGCATCCATGGTCTGCGGCGCGTTGGGCCGCACATGCTTGGAGGCGCCGGTGCCGCGCTGATCGTAAACGACGACGAGGCGATGCGCGGCGACCCGCTGCCAAAGATCATTTTGCATCATGTAGGCATGGGATAGTCCCGGCCCGCCGTTGACCGCGAAAAGCGGAATTTCAGCGCTGGGTGCACCGAGAACTTCGTAGCCAAGGTCCACCTCGGGGGTATGCACCGAACCCGAGCGATGGGGAGCCTGGGCAAGAATCACGGCGGGGATCAGCGCCAAGGCAAACAAGCACTTCGTCATACAAACCCTCGAAGTCAAAAGATCAGTGGCAGTGCGGAGCGGACGCAGCTTAGAGTAATCTCGGCAGTATCTGGAAGATCAGACTCGAGAATCCAGCGACGGCGGCGTGCGCATGAACTTTCCGGCGCCGATCGTCTCTAATCGACTGTCGTGAAACGAGCAACGATTCTGCCGATATGATCCAAGACTGGATTCGAAAAGGTCGCGAACTCGGTGCCAGCGATCTGCACATCGAAGCGGACACCGCCCCGGTAGCCCGCGTCCGGGGACAGCTGTCCGCCCTCGGACCGGCCATTGCGGGAACGCTGGTCGTGCAAGCGGCACGCGAGCTGCTGGGCGGCGATGGCTGGTCGCAATTCTTGAGCCGAGGCTCCGCCGATCTTTCGCGGACCATCGCCGGCGTTCGCTGCCGCGTCAATATTTTCCAAACGCTGCGCGGCGTGGCGATGGCGGTGCGACTCTTAAGTTCATTTCAAAACAATCTTCGGGCCTGCAATCTGCATCCGGAATTGAAGAAGCTGACCGACGCGACCACGGGCCTGATCGTCGTCTCCGGACCCACCGGCAGCGGCAAATCCACGACGCTCGCCGCGCTGGTCGAGGAGATCAATTCCTCGAGCGCACGCAACATCATCGCAATCGAAAGCCCCATTGAATACCTCTTTACCAACCGGCGTTCCTTCATCCGGCAGCGCGAGGTTCCAACCCACTCGCCCAGCTACGAGCAAGCCTTGGTCGATGCCCTGCGCGAGAATCCCGACGTGCTGGTCATCGGCGAGATGCGAACGCCCGAGGTGATGCGTCTGACCTTGAGCGCGGCCGAAACCGGCCACTTGGTCATTGCCACCATGCATTCGGCCACTTGCGCGGAAGCCATCACGCGCCTGTGCATGTCGTTTCCCGCGGAAATACAGGGCAGCATCCGTGCACAACTCGCCGATTGCTTCGTCGGTCTGGTCTGTCAGCGGCTCGATTTCCTGAGCGAATTCCGTTTGCGAGTTCCGGTTTGCGAAATACTGCTGCCCAGCGCCGCCTCCAAGGGGACCATTCGCGGCGGCCAGTTCAGCCAGATCGCCAATGTGCTGCAAACCGGCGGAGACGTCGGCATGTGGAATTTCGACCGCTACCAACGTTGGGTCGCGCAGAAGAAGGATTGGGTGCCGCCGACTCAGGCAACGCCGCTTCCCGAAGAGCGCATCGTACCCGCGGCGCCCAAGATCAAACGCCGCGAGATTCCCGCCGCTCCGAAGGATGAAAATACGCTGGAAATATCCATCGAAGAAGACCTCGATCTCGATGAGTTGGCCAAGCGCATCGAGAAGGGCACGCGCCAGCCATAGATAGGAGCCTGTGTCGGGGATTCCGCGGGAGCGTCGCGGCCGCTATTCTTCCAGCTGCAGATCGCGCATCGCCGGCGTGGCAAAGGCCACGCCGCCGTCCACCGTCAACGTCGAACCAATCACATAATCGCCGGCACGCGAGGCCAGAAAAATGGCGGCGCCGGCCATGTCCTCGTCGGTTCCCACGCGCCGTGCCGGAATATGCCTGGCCACTTCGTCGGCGTGATCGCGCGCGTCCTTGTTCATGTCCGATTTGAAAGCGCCCGGCGCAATCGCGCTGACGTAGATGTGGTCCTTGACCAGGCGCGCCGCCATCAGGCGCGTGAGCTGGATCAGACCTGCCTTGCTCGTCACGTACGAATAAGTTTCGCGATGGGTCAGATAAATCCCGTCGATGGAGGCAATGTTGATCACTTTGGCAGGACGAGCCGCCGTGGCCGCCTTGCGCAGCGCCGGCGCCAAAGCTTGAGTCAGAAAAAACGGCGTCTTGGCGTTCAGATTGAGCACCTTATCCCAGCCCTCTTCGGGAAATTCGTCGAAGCTCGCACCCCACGCGGCGCCGGCGTTGTTCACCAGGATATCCACTTTGGGTTCTTGAGCCATCACGGCCGCGGCGAGTGCCTTGGCTCCCGCGACCGTCGCCACGTTCATCGGGATCGCGATGCACCGGCCGCCGTCTTTGGAGAGTTCCTTCGCGGTCTGGTGGCAGGCGTCCGCCTTGCGCGCCGAAATGTAAACCTTCGCGCCCTGCGCAATGAATCCTTCGGCGATCATTCTGCCGATGCCGCGCGAACCGCCGGTGATGAGCGCGACACGACCCTCGAGCGAGAATAAGTCTTTGGTGATCATTGGCGCCTCGGCGTGCTGTTGATGGTTGAATTCGTGATTCTACCGCAGGCCGGGTTCGCACCGGCCCGTCGTCAAGGCATCCCGGATCGCGGCCATCTTTCGTGGCACAGAGCCAGAAAACGCGTTCCCGCCTGTGACAGCGGCTGATGCCTAAGGCAGTACGCGCCCACCTGGCGATCGATGCTGGCATAGGGCAGTCCTTCAACCGGCACCAACTGCGGTGGAACGGCGGCCAGCAAATCCGACACATACGTGACGCCCTTGCCATCGGCGACCAGCGCCAGCCGCAACTCCATATGACTGACTTCCCACACCGAACCGAACGCATCGCGCAGCCGTTCTCCGCTCGCGCGGCGGGCCGAGTCATCGAGAAACGAGGTGAGCAGCGGCAGCTCGCGCATGGCGTTCAACGGATCCCGCGTCAACGCAGCGCGCGCCGGGTGGTCGCGGGCGATCATCAGGCGGCGCGTTTCGGAAAAACACGGATGCAAGCCGAAGTGCGCCGGCATATTGTGATGAAACGGACCGAACCCCAATTCCCATCGGCCCTCGGCGACGCCATGCACGATTTCCCGGCTGGGGGCCACGACGACTTTCAGCCGCGTGAGCGGATTGCGTTCGCAGAATTCCTTCAGCAGTGCGACACCCATGCGGGAATTGGCTGCGGGCGAGAGGGCAAGCGACAGCGTGGACAATGCGCCGGTCTTGATCTGGCCGATGTCGGCGAGCGCTTCGCGCTCCTCATTGAGCGTGGTCTCTGCAAAGCGCAGCAGCCGGATGCCTGCCTCGGTGGGTTGCGGCGGACTGCCTCGGCGCAACAAACTCGTGCCCAAGCGGTGCTCGAGATTGGCGATCGCCTGGCTGACCGCCGATTGCGACAGATCCAATCGCTCCGCAGCACGGCTGAACCCGCCCGCTTCGATGACCGCGTGAAAGCAGCGCAACTCGTGACGTTCGATCTGCATACACCCTAGGATAGCCGACCCGCGGGACAAGCGACCGCGTTCTCGTTATCCGATTCGCTGATAGCTCCATCAGTTGCGCACTCTGGCCTCGCGCGCGGTTTGCGCTAAAACTCGAAGCCTTAGGAGGTGAGCGATGAACGCAGTGGTCGACATTAAAAAGGGCCTTGAAGGCGTCGTGGTGGACAGCACGTCGATTTCGCTGGTGGACGGCGAAGCCGGGCGCCTGTACTACCGAGGGCAGGCCATTGAGAAACTGGTCAAGCACCCCTTCGCCGCCGTCGCGCACCTGGTGGTGTTCGGTGAGCTGCCGGGGACCGCGCAGCTCACGGAATTCGAAGACTTTTTATGGGACGCGGGTCGACTGCCGGCAGGACTGGTCAGCGCCCTCGAGCAGCTGGCGGCGCTGGGCGGGCATCCCATGGCGACGCTGCAGGCGGCGATGCCTTTGATGGCCACCGCGGCGCCTTCGCGAAAAATGGGGCGAACGATTGACGAGCAAGAAGCCTTGGTCGTCGCGGCACGGCTGCCCGCGGCACACGCCATGCTGGTCGCCCTACGTGCGGGTCGAGCACCGGCCCCGTATCCGGAAACCCGCCGCTTCGGCGAACGCTTCCTGGAAATGCTGAATGGCCGCAAGCCGTCGGACCGGCAAGTGCGAATTTTCGAACAGACTCAAATTTTGCAGATCGATCACAGCTTCAACGCCAGCACATTCACGGCCCGCGTCGTGACCTCCACCCTGGCGCCGCCCGCATCGGCGCTGGCGGCCGCCATGGGCTCGCTGTACGGTCCATTGCATGGCGCCGCCGATCAAGGAGCGCTGGAAATGGCCGAAGAAGTCGGCGACCCTGAACGAGCCGCCGATTTCGTGGCTGAGTGCCTGGCCAAAGGACGGCTGATCATGGGCATGGGCCATCGAGAATATCGCGTGGTCGATCCACGTTCGAAAATCGTCAAGACGTTGGGCGAAGAAATCGCCGCCACGGCGCATGAGCGGCGATTGATCGACACGCTGAAAGCCGTCGATGAGGCCTTCGTGGCACAGACCGCGCATAAGAAACGGGCGCTGCGCGCCAATCTGGAATTCTATAAAGGCGTCGTGTACCTGGCGCTGGGACTACCTAAGGAATTTTTTACCGCGACATTCGCGATTGCGCGGATATTCGGCTGGTCGGCGCATATCGTGGAGCAGCGCAAGGACAATCGCATCGTCAGGCCTGCCGCCAACTACATCGGCCCTGCGCCCCAGCCCGATTAATTCAAATTCCGGGCACTCGTTCCGGTAACATCGGGTGCATGCTGTTTTCGCAAACGCTGGCGTCGATGCAGCCGCAGGACAATGCCTGGCGCGCCCTCATCGGCGAGGACTGGTCGCAGGGCCGGGCGACTTTCGGCGGCATGGTGGCGGCGCTCGGCAATGAAGCCATGCGCCGCTTGGTGCCGGCCGACCGGCAGTTGCGCGGGCTGGAAACGGTTTTTGCCGGCCCCACACTGGCCGGTGCCGTGCGCATCGAGGCCGAAGTTCTGCGGGTCGGCAAGGCGGTGACGATTGCGAACGCGCGCGTGTGGAGCGCGGATAAAATCGCGGCCACGCTGACCGGCACCTATGGCATGGCTCGATCCGCGGCAATCTCCCTTCTGCCGGCCGCACCGCCGGGCGTGCCCGCCGTGCAGGATCTGCCGGAAAGAACCATGGGCGCCGACGGAGCTCCCGCGTTTGTGCAGCACTTCGATTTGCGCTGGGCCGAAGGCGCGTGGCCCTTCAGCGGTTCGAGCTTGAACAAATCGAAAATCTACGTGCGCCATCGAGACCCGGCCGCGCTCACCGAATCCCACGTGATCGCGCTGGTCGATTGCATTCCGTCGGTGATCCTGCAAATGCTGAGCGCGCGTGTGCCGTCGAGCTCACTGACCTGGACCCTGCAATTCCTCAAACATGACTACAGCTTTGCCCCCGACACGTGGTGGCGCATCGATGCCGAGGTCGATTCGGCCGGTGAAGGGTATTCCTGCGAGTCCTGCGTCGTGCTCGATCCTGGCGGCGCGCCCGCGGTGCTCAGCCGTCAAATGGTGGCAGTGTTCGGATAGGACGCCGCTTGGTCTGGAGTACCCGCCTGGGCTCGAGGTGCCGAGTCTCGAGCGGTGCGCCTACTTGCCGGTGAAGATGCTCTTCGGCAGCCTCACATGGACACCGAGGTTCGGCTTGTCCACCAGCTGCGTGATGGTCACATTCCCCGCGATGCTCACCAGCTGATAGGCCTGATGACGCGTGAGGTGCTTATCCGACACCAGAAAATCCACCATCTCCTGAATGGCTCCCTTGGTGGCCGTGGCCAAATCAGGATCGGTCGCCATGCTGATGTAATCGGTGGCGGTTACCGCGCGCGGCCATTTCAGTCTCATGTCCTTGCGCACCGTCAGCTGCAGTCGGCCGCGCAATGAAGTTTCGATGGCGGTTTGATCCACCTCGCCGTCGCCCTGAGCCGCATGTCCATCGCCGATTTCAAACAGCGCTCCGCGGGCGAATACCGGTATGTAGAGCGTAGTGCCCGCCACCAGTTCGCGATTATCCAAATTGCCGGCATGGCGCCCCGGCGGGTTGCTGCTGAGGCGGCCCGCTTCCGGCGCCGGCGACACGCCGATGCTGCCGTAAAAGGGCTTGAGCGGAATCACGATGCCCGGCAGGAATTCAGCCGTCATTTTCTTGCGGTCGAGGGTGATGATCTTAGCTTGGGCGCCGGTCTCGCAATTTTCCGGCAGATAGCCGCTGCAGCCGTTGTAGCCATAATCGAGCGGCAGATCGATGGACAGAATCTTGACCTCCAGCACATCGCCGGGCTCTGCGCCTTCGACATAGACCGGGCCGGTGAGAATATGGCCGCCGGGACCGCGGCGATCGCCGGTCACTTCGGTCACGATGGCCTTGAGAGAGGCCTGGATCTTCTCGTCGGGAACGCCGGCCTTCGCCAGACCCGCGGGGGTGTTGGTGAGCAGGGTATCGACATCGATGATGTCGCCCGAGTCGATGTGCAGCACCGGCGTCGCTTCGGACCAGTAGTAGCCATACGCCACGGTGGCCGGCGTCGCTTCGAGGCGATGCGTGACCGGCGGGTGAGCGAAGGCAGCGCCCGCGAGACCAAGCGCCGCGATACAGAGATAAGACTGGGTTATTCTTTTCATGGTCCCACTACGCTATCACACCCGGTGCGCAGTTCGCGATGGCGCTCGAACCACCACGCCCAGGGAATCATCACCGCGGACGCGATGAGCCCCAGGCTACCGCTTGCGCTTCCGTTTCGCTTTGTCCAGATTCTGCTTCAGTCGAAATTTCACGATACGGGCAATCAACGCGTAGGGAATCGGCTCATCCAGCGGAAATTTCAGGTTGCCCTTGGGGCCGGCGTATCTCGCCACCGCGGCTTCCAACTTGGTATCGCCCCTCACGGGAGGATACAGCCCGATATGATTCTTGAAGGCCGCGAAGTACACCACGATGCCGTGCAGCCTATAGGCGGGAATGCGGTAGCTGATGGCCTCCTGGACCTCGGCGGAGGCTGCGCGCCGGATCGTGGCGCGCAATTTCTTCAAGACCGGCCGTATGTGAGGAGAACATTCGGCGATGTACCGATCGATGCCTTCGGAGCCGGCTGCCGCCGCCGCCATGCTACGCCGGCTTCGCCGAGGATTGCCGCGCGATGTGCGCAAGGCCTGCCTCGATCGATCGCCTGACCTCGTCGTTGAGTTCTCGAGGATCTTTGCCGGTGGCGTCGATCGGCGAACCGATGACCACCCGGATGGTGCCCTTCTTCTTCACGATGCCGCGCCTCACCCAGAAATCGGCCGCGTTGTGCGACAGCGGGACCACGCACTTGTTGGTCTCGGTCGCCAGCAGCGCGCCGCTGACGCCGTACCTGCGCTTCTCGGCACCGACCACGCGCGTGCCCTCCGGAAAAATGATGATCCACAGCCCGTCCGCCAGACGCGCCTTGCCTTGCTCGATGACCTGATTCACCGACCGGTGGCCCGCGTCGCGGTTGATCGAAATGGGCCGCAGCAATTTCAAGCCCCAACCGATCAAGGGTATCCACAGCAATTCGCGCTTCAGCACCCAAACCTGCGGCGGGAAGATCAGAAACTGCGCGATGGTCTCCCAGGCGGAGGTGTGATTGCTCATCACGATGTGATTCCCGGCGGGAATGCGCTCGCGGCCCTCCACGATGAAATTGAGCCCGCAGACCTTGTCCAGCACCCAAAATAAAATGCGTGCCCAGGTGCGGGCGATCGCGAATTGCGTGCTGTACGGCGCCCAAAAGAGCAGCGTCATGAATCCGCCGAACAGCAGCGCCGACAGCATCATGTAAGCGGTGAAAAACAGCGACTTGATCAGTTGCATGCGGTGAACTTGTCGGATGTTCCGTGTGGCCGGCTCCTCAAGAGCCTAACCCGGCAGTCGCGATAAATCAGCCACGCCGGTCAGCAGGATTTGTACATCGCGCAACAAGGCGAGCCGGTTGTTGCGCTTGGAGGCGTCCTCGTCCATCACCATGACGCGCTCGAAAAAATCATTCACCGGCGCCCGCAAGCCGACCAACGCCTGCAGGCTGTCGGCATAGCGGCGCTGGCGGCTGGCTTCGAGCACGGGGTCGCGCAGATTCAGCAGCGCATGATGCAATCCGCGCTCGGCTTCTTCGGCGAGTCCGCGGGGATCGACCACCACGTCGCTTTGCACCGTGGTCTTCTTCAAGATGTTGGCGATGCGCTTGTTGATGGCCGCGAGCACGCCGGCATCGGGCAAAAGCAAGAAACCCTTGAGCGCACCTAAGCGCATGACGGTATCCAACGGCGAGGGTGGACGGTTCGCCAGGACCGCATCCAGCATCTCCGCGGTGGTGCCGGGCTGCTCGAGCAGCATGCCGCGCAGGCGCTCGGCGATGAATTCATAAACCTCGTCCGCCACGCCGGCGCGCTGCACCGGCTGGGCAGCGGCGGCCACGGCCAGCAAGTCGGCCAGATCCAGATCCAATCCGGCCTCGAGCAAAATGCGCAGCACCCCCAATGCCGCGCGCCGCAAGCCGAACGGATCCTTGGTTCCCGTGGGCCGCTGCTCGATGGCAAAGATGCCGACCAGCGTATCGATCTTGTCGGCCAGGGCGATGGCCCGACCCGGACTGCTCGCCGGCACCGCGTCGCCCGCATAACGCGGCCGATAATGCTCCTCGATCGCCACCGACACCCCTTGCGGCAGCCCCTGCGCTTGCGCGTAGTAGCGGCCCATCGTGCCCTGCAATTCCGGAAACTCGCCCACCATGGCGCTCATCAGGTCGGCTTTGGAAAGCTCGGCGGCCTGTTTGACGTCGGGCCCCGCCCCGATGCGGCTGCCGATCAGCCCGGCCAGCGACGTCACGCGCGCGGTCTTGTCCGCGTAGCTGCCGAGCTTGGCTTGAAACACCATGCCGGCGAGTTTCGCGGCATGCTGCTCGAGCGGAATCTTTGTATCCTGCTCCCAGAAAAAAGCGGCGTCGCTCAAGCGCGGCCGCACCACACGTTCATTGCCCTCCCGCACTTTGGAAGGGTCGCGGCTTTCGATATTGCTGACCGTCACAAACCAGCCCGATAACTTCCCATCGGCACCCTGCACCGGGAAGTAACGCTGGTGGTCCTGCACGGTCGCAATGACGACCTCGCGCGGCAAACTCAAAAACCGCTGCTCGAACTGACCGGCCAAGGGCACAGGCCATTCCACCAGCGCGGTCACCTCATCGAGCAGGGCATCGTCGATCAAGGCACGGCAACCTGGGCCGCACGCGTGCGCCGTTGCGGTCACGCCGGCGCGAATCAACTCGCGGCGTTTGGCGAAGTCGACCACCACCTTGGCGCGGCGCAGCCGGCTCTCATAACCTTTCGCTCCTTTGAGCGCAATGGGCTTCGGCGAGTGAAATCGATGACCCGAGGTGATACGGCCCGCGGCAAGACCCAGCACTTCCACAGGTACGACTTCATCGCCGTATAGCAGCACCACCGAATGCACGGGCCGGACGAACTCTGCGCTGCTCGACCCCCAGCGCATGCGCTTCGGGATGGGCAGCGCAGCGACCGCTCGAATCAGAATATCGCCCAGCAGGGAGGTGGTCGCCGCCCCGCGCTCGGTGCCGCGATACTGCAGCCACGCTCCTTTCTCGGTGGTGAATCTCGACAGCTCCCCGACCGCCACGCCGCAGCTCTTGGCGAATGCCGTGGCCGCTTGGGTGGGCGCGCCCTGGCCGTCGAATGAATTCGCCAGAGGCGGCCCGCGCCGTTCGATCTGTCGATCGGGTTGATGCTCGCTCAAGTGCTCGACCCAGACGGCGAGCCGGCGGGGCGTTGCGAAGCCGTGAATCTTGCCATGGGCGATACCGGCCCCGTCGATACCCTTGGCAATGCCCTCGGTGAGCGCCTGGGACAGCGCCGGCAGGCTGCGCGGCGGAAGTTCCTCGGTGCGCAGTTCGAACAGCAGGTCGCGTGAACTCATCAGGCCACCCGCTGCGCGTCGGCATTTTTGAGCAGCGGAAACCCGAGCGCCTCGCGGCTCTTGAGATAGCCCTCGGCTACGCCGCGCGCCAGGGTTCTCACCCGAAGAATGAAGCGCTGCCGCTCGGTAACGGAAACCGCATGCCTCGCGTCCAACAGATTGAACGCGTGCGATGCCTTGACCATTTGCTCATAGGCCGGAAGCACCAGCTTGTCCTCGAGCAGCTGCTGACAGGCGAGTTCATTGGCGGCAAATTGCGCCGACAGCACGGCGATGTCCGCTTTCTCGAAGTTATACGTCGATTGCTCCACCTCGTTCTGATGAAACACATCTCCGTACGTGACCTCACCGAACGGCCCCTCCGTCCAGACGATGTCGAAAATACTTTCCTTGCCCTGGATATACATCCCCAACCGCTCCAGTCCGTAGGTGATTTCCCCCATGACCGGCCGGCAATCAAGACCCCCCACTTGCTGGAAGTAGGTGAACTGGGAAACCTCCATGCCGTTGATCCAAACCTCCCAGCCCAAGCCCCAAGCCCCCAGGGTCGGGGATTCCCAATTGTCTTCCACGAAGCGGATGTCGTGCGTCAGGGGATCGAAGCCCAAGTGGCGCAATGAATCCAGATACAACTCTTGAAAGTCATTGGGGGAAGGTTTGATGCAGACTTGGAACTGATAGTAGTGCTGCAGCCGAAACGGATTGCTCCCGTACCGACCGTCGGTGGGCCGCCTCGAAGGCTGCACATACGCCGCACTCCAGGGCTCCGGGCCCACCGCCCGCAGAAATGTGGCCGGGTGAAACGTCCCCGCCCCCATTTCCAGATCGTAGGGCTGCAAAATGATGCACCCTCGGTCCGACCAATACTTCTGCAGGGCAAAGATCAGCTCCTGAAACGTGCGTGGCGGTGTGGGGGCGTGAGGCATGAAGTGCTCGCGGCGAAGGCAAAGTCAGCGAGTATAGCGACGGGCCCTCGGCCACGGGGAAAACTCGGCTGACTCCGGAGACCTCTTAGCCTGAATGATTCATGAACGCTGAAAGAGCTGGAAGGAGGCCGGATCGGACGGGCTTTTTCCAATCCGGACTGGTGCATGACCAAACCGTTCGTTCCTGAATAGCTAGGTTCGCGGTGCACTCAATTGGCCCACGCCGCGCCAAGGGCGACGGCGATTGTCAAGATCGGGAGGGGCCGCGGGGTGTTCGCACCGAAACGGTGCGCTGATTTACTCGATTCGTTCCTTTATGATGCACAGAGCGCTTGCTGCGTACGCAAGTGCTTGATCCGCATATGCACGTTAATGGCACATTAGCTGCATTGTTGTCACAGCCCCCGGCTGGCCGGGCCTCTCTACCACGCTCGCGAGGACGCAAATGACTCCCGCTGATGTTCTGACATTGATCCAAGAAAAAGACGCGAAATTCGTTGATCTCCGCTTTACTGACACGATTGGCAAGGAACAGCACGTCACCGTCCCCACACGGTTGGTGGACGAAGGATTTTTCAAGGACGGCAAGATGTTCGATGGCTCATCGATCGCCGGTTGGAAGGGCATTAATGAGTCAGACATGATTCTGATGCCGGATCCGGCGACGGCCGTGATCGATCCCTTCTACGAAGAAACGACGCTCAACCTGCGCTGCGACATCATCGAACCGATGACCATGCAGGGATACGGGCGCGACCCGCGCTCGCTCGCCAAGCGCGCAGAAGCGCACTTGAAGGCCTCCGGCATCGCCGACTCGGCCCTGTTCGGACCGGAGAATGAATTCTTCATTTTTGACAACGTCACGGTCAGTTCCAGCATGAACGGCTGCTCATACGAGGTCGACGCTTACGAAGGGGCGTGGAATTCCGGCAAGGTCTATCCAGAGGGCAACAGAGCTCACCGGCCGGGCGTCAAGGGCGGCTACTTTCCCGTTCCTCCGGTCGATTCGCAGCAAGACATCCGCACCGCGATGTCCATGGCCTGCGAAGAGATGGGCTTGAAGTTCGAGGTCCACCACCATGAGGTGGCGACCGCCGGCCAGGGCGAGATCAACGTGGCCGCAAACACGCTCACCAAGAAAGCCGACGAAGTGCAAATCCTGAAATATGCCCTGCAAAACGTTGCGCACGGCTATGGAAAAACCCTGACATTCATGCCGAAGCCCATCGTCGGCGACAACGGCAGCGGCATGCACGTGCATCAGTCGCTGCAAAAGGACGGCAAGGCGCTGTTTGCGGGAGACAAGTACGGAGGCCTTTCGGACACCGCGCTCTATTACATCGGCGGCATCATCAAACACGCACGCGCGATCAACGCGTTCACCAACGCCAGCACCAATAGCTACAAACGCCTGGTGCCGGGTTTCGAAGCGCCCGTGAAGCTGGCGTATTCCGCGCGAAACCGCTCCGCCTCCATCCGCATCCCTTGGATTTCAAATCCCAAGGGCCGGCGCATCGAAGTGCGATTTCCCGATGCGACGGGCAATCCTTATTTCATGTTTGCCTCGATGCTGCTCGCGGGCCTCGACGGAATTCAGAACAAGATTCATCCGGGAGATCCGGCCGACAAGGATCTGTACGACCTGGAGCCGGAGGAGGACAAGAAGATTCCGACGGTTTGCCACTCGCTCGACATGGCACTCGATTATCTGGACAAGGACCGCGGGTTCTTGAAGGCCGGCGGCGTGTTTACCGATGATCTCATCGACGCCTACATCGAATTGAAAATGAAGGAAGTGACGCGGTTGCGCATGACCACGCATCCGATCGAAATTGAGATGTACTACAGCTTGTAGGCTCTAGGGTGCTTAGGCCGTAAGGTGACGGCGGTCACGCCGCCGTCACCTCGTTTTGTGGTCCGGAGGCGATAGGTCTATGCTTTGGAAATATGCACCCACGGACGTCATGGTTGGTGGCAGGCCTGCTGGCAGCGTTTGCGGTGCAAGCGGCGGTGGTTTACAGATGGGTCGATGCCGACGGCGTGGTCCATTACTCCGATCAGGACGCACCCGGCGCAGAAAAGATCTTCACATCGTCCGCCTCATCCGCGAAGGCGGCTGCCCAGCCGCGCCCGCCGGGCGGAGCGCAGCAACCGACCGGTGCCGCCGGCGCGACCTCCGGACTCGGCTACAGCGAAATCACCATCACCTCGCCGGTCAACGATCAGACCTTTTTCGGGGACGACGTCATTCCCGTGCACTTGGACCTCCTGCCGGCACTCAAAGCCAATCAGAGCATCACCTGGCATTTGAACGGCGGGCAGCTGGACGCTGCGCCGGACGCCGTGACACTTTCGCTGCCGCATCTGGATCGCGGCACGTATGCGCTCGCCGCCACCATCACCGATCAAGGTACCGGCGCATCACAGGGCAGCAACAGCGTCACATTCTACGTACGGCAGCCGTCCGCACTGGCGCCGCAGCACAAGTAGCTCGTTCCCTTTTATTGGCGGGTGCTTAGGTGTCCGCCGAGCTGCAGACGAGCACCCCGCACATCGACGGCACCGAACTGCTCGATGCCATGGTGACCAGCGTGTTTCTGCTGGATCAAGACCTGCGGGTCACCTATTTGAACGCCGCCGCGCAAACCCTGCTCGGGCTCGGGCCGAATCAAGCCCTGGGCCGCTCCATCGCGGAATTGACGCGCGGCGCCGAGAGCTTGCGGCCGATGTTCGATCGTGCGCGCACCGGCGGCGAAGGCGTCGTGCAGCGCGAGCTTTCCTGGCCCGCGCCCGGAGGGGCGGATCGCATTCTCGACTGTGCCGTGACCCAGATCGGCACCGGCCCGCAGGCCCCGAGGCTGCTCCTCGAAATCGAAGACATCACCCAGCACCGGCGTTTAACCCGGGAGAACGCGTTGCTGGCGCAGTTGGGCGGCAGCCGATTGATGGTCCGCCAGCTCGCGCACGAAATCAAAAACCCGCTCGGCGGCTTGCGCGGCGCGGCGCAGCTGCTCGAGCGAGAACTCTTGGATCCGGCGTTGCGGGAATACACGCGCGTGATCATCAGCGAGGCCGACCGGCTCACCAACCTGCTCGACTCCATGCTGGGTCCGGGCCGGCCGCCGTTGAAACAGCTGTTGAATGTGCATGAACTGCTGGAGCGCGTGTATCACTTGCTGCGCAGTGAAGCCCCGCCGCACGTCACCATCGATCGTGACTACGATCCGAGCCTGCCGCCGCTCACGGTCGATCCGAATCACATCATTCAAGCCATGCTCAATTTGGGCCGCAATGCCATTCAGGCGCTTTCCGGCGCCGCGGTTGAATCGCCGCGGCTCATCCTGCGGACCCGGGCGGCGAGCAATGTCAACGTCGGCGCGCACCGCCACCGGCTGATGGCCTCGATTCAATTCGAGGACAACGGTCCGGGCGTGCTCAACGAGATTCGCGAGACCATTTTTTATCCGCTCGTGTCGGGACGCGCCGACGGTACCGGCTTAGGACTGGGGATCGCACAGGATCTCGTCAGCCGTCACGGCGGATTGATCGAATTCGACAGCGCTCCCGGGAGAACGATATTCGTCATTTCCTTGCCGATGGAATCGGAATGAACCCAAAGCCTCTCCAGGTCTGGTTGGTCGATGACGACGCGTCCATTCGCTGGGTGCTCGAAAAGGCCCTGAAAGGCAGCGGCATGCAAGCCAAGTGCTTCGACCAGGCCGACAATGTGTTGACGGCGCTGCGCGGCGATGCGCCGGACGTGCTGATGACGGACATCCGCATGCCCGGCCGCAGCGGGCTGGACTTGCTGAAGGAAATTCAGATCTCGCGCCCCGGATTGCCGGTGATCGTCATGACCGCCCACACGGATTTGGATGCGGCGGTGGCGGCGTATCAAGGCGGAGCATTCGAGTACTTACCCAAGCCTTTCGATATCGACAAGGCGGTGGATCTGGTGCGCCGTGCCGCGCAGCAAGCCACGCTGTCGACGGATACAGAGGCAACCAGGCGCAGCATTCCGGAACTGTTGGGTCAAGCGGCGGCGATGCAGCAGGTGTTTCGTGCCATCGGCAGGTTGTCCCGCTCCAGCATGACGGTGCTCATCACCGGCGAGTCGGGCACCGGCAAGGAACTCGTGGCGCGGGCCCTGCATCGGCATAGCCCGCGCTCCAACAAGGCCTTTGTCGCCCTCAACACCGCCGCCTTCACCGCGGATCTGTTGGAGTCGGAGCTGTTCGGCCACGAAAAAGGCGCATTCACGGGCGCCGACACCTTGCGCAGAGGCCGGTTCGAACAAGCAGACGGCGGTACGCTGTTTCTGGATGAGATCGGCGACATGTCGCCGGCGCTGCAGACGCGGCTGCTGCGCGTCCTGGCAGAGGGTGAATTTTATCGCGTCGGCGGGCAGACTCCGGTGAAAGTCGATGTCCGGGTGATCGCCGCGACTCATCAAGATCTCGAGATGCGTGTGAAGTCCGGACATTTTCGCGAAGATCTCCTGCACCGGCTCAACGTGATTCGGATCGAGATCCCGCCGCTGCGGGAACGGCGCGAGGATATCCCGGAACTATTGCGGCACTACTTGGCGGTGGCCGGACATGAACTCGGGGTTGAACCGAAGCTCCTGACGACGCCCGCCGAGACGGTGCTCGTGACATTCGATTGGCCCGGCAACGTGCGCCAGCTCGTCAATGCCTGCCGCCGGCTCAACGTCACCGCGCCGGGACGCGAGGTCCGCGCCGAGGACATTCCACCGGATCTCGGCGGTGCGGTGGTTGGCCAGACCGCCAATCATGATTGGATGGCGAAGCTGTCGCACTGGGCCGAGCAAGAATTGGACCTGGGCACCAAGCGGCTGCTCGACACGGCGGTCCCCGAGGTGGAGCGAATCCTGATCCGCGTCGCGCTGCGCAAGTCCGAGGGTCTGAAGCAGGACGCGGCCAAATTGCTGGGATGGGGCCGCAATACGTTGACGCGCAAGATGAAGGAACTCGGCATGGAGGACTTGGGGTAAGAGCCAGGCTGAATCCTGAAGGCCGGTCCTCGGACGAGTTTCGCTCATGCCCGGCTTATAATCGGCGCATGAGCGAATTTCTATCAAAAAAACTCGGCGCGCTGCAGGCATTGATGCTCGGCATTCCTCCCACGGAGTGGTTGATCGCGGGCGTCATCGGGGTCGTCGTCTGGGCCGGCCTGTGGATCCTGCGAGATCTCATCGCTTCGCGCTACCGGAAATATTCCAGCGCCAACAATCCCACGCTCATCCGGCTCGTCGCCTATCTGATCGGCAATACCACGCAGATCCTCTTCCTCGCCGTCGCCCTGGACGTGGCGCAGGAAAGTCTCACGCTGCCCGACAGGATCCGTCACGTCTGGTCGAAGGCCGTGATGATCCTCATTCTGATCCAGGTGGGCCTATGGGCCGGCCGCGCGGTGCGTTTCTACCTGGAAATGAAGGAACGGGAGCGCGGCGCCGACCGTGTTTTCGCCGGCTCCCTCGATATCATCAATTTCGTCGCGCGCATGCTGATCTGGTCATTGCTCATCCTCGTGGCGCTCGACAATCTTGGAGTCAATATCACCGCTCTGCTTGCGGGTCTGGGTGTCGGCGGCGTGGCGGTGGCGCTCGCCCTGCAAAATGTCCTGGGCGATCTGTTCGCCTCGCTGTCGATCGCGCTGGACAAGCCCTTCGTGATCGGCGACAACCTGACGATCGATACCTTCATCGGCAAGGTCGAACACATCGGCATCAAGACCACCCGCCTGCGCAGCGAGGGCGGCGAGCAGATCATCTTGTCGAACGCCGACATCTTGAAGAGCCGGGTGCGCAATTTCGGCCGCCTCTCGCAGCTGCGCATACTGGCCACCATCCGCCTGACTTACGACACCCCGTCCGACAAGCTCAAGGCCATGCCTAAACTTCTCGAGAACATCGTGCGCGAACACGCACAGGCGCGCTTCGAACGCTGCCACTTGAAGAGTCTGGGCGAAAGTTCATTCCAATTCGAGCTGTCGTACTTCGTGCAGCAGCCGAGCGTCAATCCCATGCTGGATCTGCAGCAAGCCGTGAACTTCCGGATCATCGATGAACTGCGGCGGCTGGGTGTGCACTTCGCCTATCCGACTCAACTCGTGATGCTCGACAAAGATCGGCCGGCACTGGAGAGATGAGCCGGATGTTTCATGTCGTGCTGTTCGAACCTGAAATTCCGCCGAATACCGGCAACACCATCCGGCTGTGCGCCAATACCGGCGCGGCGTTGCACCTGGTGAGGCCTCTGGGCTTTCGGCTGGATGATAAAAGCCTCAAGCGTTCCGGCCTCGACTATCACGACCTGGCGGACGTCAAGATTCATGCGAACCTCGAGGACTGCCTGAGTCAACTGCAAGGCTCCCGGCTGTTCGCGGTGGAGACCGGCGGCACGCGTTGCTACAGCGACGTGCCGTACCAAACCGGAGACGCCTTTTTGTTTGGACCCGAAACCCGCGGACTGCCGCCCGCCGCACTGAAGCGCGCGGGGGCCGATCACACCTTGTTCATCCCGATGCGCGCGCAATGCCGCAGCATCAATTTGTCCAACGCCGTGGCCCTGGTGGTGTTCGAGGCGTGGCGTCAGACAGGCTTTGCCTGAGCGCGCGAGCTTTCAAGAACGGCGGGACGGAGGTTTCGAACTGATTCGAACTAAAGGGAGGCTGAAGGCGCCTCGGGAAGGGTGTCCGCATACAGAGTCCAGAGACGCAGGACCCGCGGGCTGACGTTCGGTACCGTCTTTAACTGCACGAGGGTCTTCCTGGCTTCTGCCGGCTTATTCTGCGCCACCCAGCCGCGGCCGAGATACACATAGGCCTCGTCCAGCCGGTTGATCTGCGTTTTCCCGAGGCCACGACTGATGGCCGTGGCAGCACCCTGAAAATCGCCGGCACCGAAATAAACTTCGCCGAGCTTTACGTCGAATTGGCCCGCCGGATTCTTGTTTGCCTCGGCCTCCAGGGCAGGCAGCCCCTGCTTGTCCGCGTCCGCACGTGACTTCATCGCATCCAACAAGCGAGTGGCGCGCTCCCTGTGTTCGTCCCTGAGCACGCCGGAAGTGCTCATCAGCTTCTCCAAAACCATTTGCGCCTCGCCCGGCAATGCCGCATCGCCGAGCAATTGCGCCATTTCGATATAGTCGGTGTCCACCAGCATGGAATTCGTGTCGTACATGACCCGATAGATCATCAAGGTATTGTGATCGTCGCGCTCATCCTGGCGCTCCAGGCGAATCAGATTGTTCCAATACGAAGTCTTGTTGGTCAGGCGGACCAGATCGTATAGCGCCGAGATCATGCTCGCCGTGTCGTTGGCATCGCTCGCGCATTGCAGCTTCAGCTGGTACAGCACTTCCTTGGGCGGCTCGCCGGCCTTCTTGAAGGCAGCGATCGCTTTGTCGCCCCAAACGCCTGAGTTCTTGCAGTCCTTCTCCTGGTAGTACAGCTGGCTAATGATCAACACGTCATAGGGCTGCATGGCGCCGGCACCGAATGCCTGCTTGCCGTACTCAATGGCGTTTGTACTCTGGCCGTTCGCGGCAGCCAATTGAAACAACACGCGAAAAAGTTTTGCCAGCTCTTCGTCTCGATAAGCTCCGGACGCGAGAACAGCTTCGTAAGCGGCTTGTGTCGCCTTGAGGTTGTTTGTGCGTCTGTACGCATACGCTTCCGATTCACCGATCTTTGCCTTGTCGTAGGGGGTCAGCGGAGATTTTGCCTCCGCAGCTTCCAAATTTTGCAGAGCTCCGGACCATTGCTGCGCGTCCATAGCCTTCTTTGCCGCGGTCATTTCGTCGGCGATGAGGCGGCTGATCATTGGTTGGCTTGAACCATTCGCACCGCTGGGTTTGACTGATGGTGGCGTTGGCTTGCTTTCGGGGCTGAACAGCAGGGGTGGCGGAGCCGCGGCAATTGGGGACGCGGTTGCATCACTGGAAGCGGCATGGGCCGAAAGGTCATGCGAGCGATATACCGAGAGCACTCTGTAGCTCACGGAAACCAACGACACGGAGATGCCGATGGCGATCAGACCCCACATCCATAAGCCCATGGCCTTCAGCAAATGGCTCATCTAGAGCGACCTCACGAGGCTGGTTCGCAGAGTATATGCCTACCGGCAGGGCAACAAACCGGCCGGTTCACCGATTCCAAGGCCGCAAGACCCGCCGCACGGGGTCGGTTGTCGTGGCTGCGACCGACGGGTCCAGCAGCCGGCGCCGCCGCAGGTGGCGGATGGCCGCCTGAACCGTGGACTTCGACAGCCCGGTCTTGGTGGCGATGGTCTGCAGGCTTACCGAGAAGGTGTCCCGCTTGGAGTTTGCCGCAGTGCGCAATAAGTAGAGATAGACGATGAACGTGGCAGGACGCCGGTCGTGGCCGACCAGGTCGGGCATGAGGACATCGACGATGTAGTGATCCAAGCTGAAATGCTGCATGGTTAATTACTATACCGATTATCATCACCCGGCACGCGCGCGATGCCCGATAATCTCCATGCCCGCTCCCATGGCGTTTGAACGGAGAGTGCTTCGTGATTACACAAGTCAAATTTGTCGGCATACCGACCCGCGATCAGGATCGGGCGCTGAAGTTCTATACCGAGAAACTGGGATTCGAAGTGTCGACGGATCAGGTCTTCGATGCGACCCAGCGCTGGATCGAGCTGCGCATCGCCAATTCGGCGACGCGGGTCGTGTTGTTCACGCCGGACGGCCACGAGAGCCGCATCGGCACATTCTTCAACGGCGCGTTTGCCTGCGACGATGTCGGCGCGACTTATCGGCAGCTCAACGCCCGCGGCGTCGAGTTCACGTCTCCTCCGCAAAAGCAGCCCTGGGGCGAGTTCGCGACATTCAAGGATCCCGACGGCAATCAATTCGTGCTGTCATCGGGATAGCACGGCCGATTCGCCGGGTCCTAAGGCCGCATCCGCGCCGCCCAGCGGTACAAGAGAAATACCGTCAGCGCAAACACGCCGCTCCCGATCCAAACGGCGGCGTTGTCGGCAAACTCATCGCCAACCAGGGCCAGCGGAAAGTCTTTGCCTGAGAAGGCGACGAAGGCGGCGATGATCACGCCCACCAGGCCCTCGCCGACTATCATCCCCGAAGCCAGCAGCACGCCGAGCTGCTTCGTGGCCGGAGGGTTGGAGGCACGTTCCGCACGACGATCGAAGTACCAGCCCACGATTGCCCCCACCACGACCATCAGTGTGCTTTGCGTCGGCAGGTAGATACCCAAGCCTACGGCCAGCGGCGAGAGATGCGCCTTGGTGGTAAAGCGGCGCAGCGATTCGTCGACGGCGATCACCAGCACGCCGACCAGTGCCCCGATCCGGATCAGACTCCAGTCGACGTTGTGCTGGATCACGCCCTGCGCCAGGGCCGAGATCAGGCCGGCCTGCGGCGCCGGCAATGGGTGCTCGTGGTGCGGCCCGGGGGCGCCGGCGAAACCATAGGCGTGGTTGAGCAGGTCGAGGATCGGCGGAATGATCGCCGCGCCGGCCACGACTCCAATGACCAGCGCCACCTGCTGCTTCCACGGCGTCGCATCGACGAGCTGGCCGGTCTTGAGATCTTGCAGGTTGTTGTTGGCGATGGCAGCCACGGTGAATACCACCGCGGTGACGAACAGCGCGTAGGCCACCAGTGCCGTGCCGCTGCCGGCGGGCAGACCGGAGCGTATGCCGGGCACCAGAAGCAGCGCCGCGCCGATCACCACCAAGATGCCGATGCCCGACAGCGGGCTGTTCGAGGAGCCGATGAGCCCGGCCATGTAGCCGCAGACCGCGGAAACGAAGAAGCTCATCAGGGCGATGTAAACCAGAGCGCTGACCACCATGAAAAACATGTGGCCGCCGAGGCCGCTGCCGGCGGAGAAGTTGGCGATCAGCGCGCCGATCGGCACCATGCAGGCCAATGAGACCAGGGCGACATAGCCGATCGGGATGTCCTGCTCGGTGCGCGGCAGCAGTGCGGCGTTCCCGGCGGCGCGCGCTCGCGAGGCCGCCATGGCGGAGCGCAGCCCGGCGATCACCGGTCTGATGAGCTTCGCCAGCGTCCACACCGCCGCCACACCGATGGTGCCGGCGCCGACGAACCGCACCTGATGGCTCCAGGTGTGCTGGGCCAACTGCGCCATCGGCTCCGCGCCGGCGGCGAGCGCCGAGAAGTGCGGTACGCCCCAAGCCCAGCCGATCAGCGCACCCACGAACATCGCTATGCCCACCCACAGACCGACCAAGTGGCCGACGGCGAATAGCGCGAAGGACAGCAGGAAATCGAAACCGGTCACGCCGCCCCGATCACCGACGCGAAAATACCGCGCCACATCGCTGGCGAAGATGCGCGTCGCCACGATGCAGGCAAAGGCCGCCGAAACGATGGCGCCCCAGACCACGGCCGCGAGACCTGCGCGGCTGTCCTCGACCGCCGCGGCATTGGCGTGTTCGCCGCCGCCTACTTTCAGCACCTCGGCGCAGGCGACGCCTTCCGGATAGGGCAGATCGGACTGAGTCACGAGCGCGCGCCGCAGCGGGATCGAATACATCACGCCGAGGATTCCGCCCAGGCCGCAGATCGCGCAGGAAACCCAGTAGGGAAAGCCGGTCCACCAGCCGATTATCACCATGCCGGGCAGCACGAAGATGACCGAGGACAGGGTACCGGCCGCCGAGGCGACGGTCTGCACGATGTTGTTCTCCTGGACCGTCATGCCCTTGAGGCCGCGCAGCAGCGCCATGGAAATCACCGCGGCCGGGATGGAGGTGGCGAAGGTGAGGCCCGCCTTGAGACCGAAGTAAACGTTGGCCGCCGTGAATACCACGGTGATAACCACGCCGAGAACCAGGCCGCGCAGCGTCAGTTCGGCGCGCGGCGCGCCGGCGAGCGGTGCGGAATTGGCAGTGCTGCTCATGTACGTCCCCCTTTGCGATTCCTATCTTGTGAACTTCAGATCGACGCTGACTTGCTCCCCGACTTCTGTTCCCGGATCCAGGCATTCGTGCGTGCGTCCAAAAGATCGAGCGGCAGCACGCCGCCGTTCAGCATTTCGTCATGGAAGCTGCGGATGTCGAACTTGGAGCCCAATTCCTTTTTTGCACGCTCGCGCAATTCGCGAAACTTGAGCTGGCCGAGCTTGTACGACAGCGCCTGCGCGGGCCACGCGATGTAGCGGTCGGTCTCCGTTTGAATGGTGGGCTCATCGACCGGCTCGTATTTGCGGAAGAATTCGACCACCTGGTCGCGGCTCCAGCCCTCGGAATGAAGACCCGTGTCGACGACCAGCCGCACGGCGCGAAACAACTCGCTGCTGAGCCTGCCGTAATCGCTCACCGGATCCTGGTAGAACCCGACTTCCTTGCCGAGCTGCTCGGAATACAGTGCCCATCCCTCGATATAGCCGGAATTCCCCGAGTGCTGGCGGAACTTAGGCAAGCCCGTCATCTGCTGTGCCACCGACAGCTGCATGTGATGCCCGGGGATGCCTTCGTGATAGGCCGTGGCCTCGTCATCGATGAGCGAGCGATGCTCGAAATTCGAGGTCGCGACGCTCACCCGGCCGGGGCGCTTGCCGTCGGGAGTGCCCGTTTGGTAGTGCGTTGCCGATGCGGCCTGAAACGACGGAATGGCCTCGACGGTGACCGGCGAGCCGGGAATATAGCCGAACAAATCGGTGAGCTTCGGCTGCATCTGCGCGATGTACTTGCGAAAATCGTCGAGAATCTGTTCGGCGGAAGCCGGAATGTACTTCGGATTGGTCTTCAGCGATTCGCGGAACGAGGCCACATCCGAGAAGCCCTGGGCCCGGGCAATGGCCAGCATCTCACCCTGGATGCGCTCGATCTCGCGCAGACCGATGGCGTGAATCTGCGCGGGGCTCAGGGTGCTGATCGTGGTGCGGCTGCGGATGTCGTTCAAATAGCGCTCCTTGCCGCCGGGCAGCGAAGTCACGCTCAAGGTCGTGCGGCCGCGGGGCGCATATTCGGACGCGATGAACGCCGCGAAGCGCTTGTATGCCGGGATGACTTCACCATTGACCGCATCCGTGATCAATTGAGTCAAGCGCTGCTGATCCGCCGGAGAGAAGCCGGCGGGAAACTTCTTGGTGGGCAACAGATACGGATTTGCCGCAACGATTCCCTCGCATTGCGCCGGGACCTTCTCGATGAGAAAGCGCACCGGCATGAGCTCATCCTTCATACCCGCGCGCAGCACATCCTCGGCCTGCCGCAGTACGCGCGGGATCTGGTGGAGACGCGCGATGTAATCCTCGTAATGCTTCACGGAATCCAGCGGCACCGACAGCGGCAGGTCCGCCAGGCGCGATTGCGGCCCCTCCATCTGATTCACGGGCATCTCGTATTCCTTGAATTTGAAATTCGCGATGCGCTGCGCCAGCGAGCGCTTCATGACCTCGTGCGACAGCTTGTCCTGCTCTGGAAAACCCGCCGTCGAAATGGCGTTCAGGCGGCCCAGAAAATCCTCGTCGAGCGCGTGCTGCAGCTCGAAGGCGGCCGGGGAGTAATCCTCGAGCTGATCGTTATATCGATAGTCGCCGACCGCCGTCGCCCGTTCCGGGTGCCTTTTCAAATCCGATTCATACTGGTCCTCGAAGAGCGCGTTCTGCGCGGCAATTCTCGAGGCAACCGGATCCGGTGCCTTGGCAGCGGCGCCCAAGGAGCACAGGAGAAGCAGAACGATCAGTGTGGTGTTGCGCATAGGTTGAAACGCCATGTTGATTACATCGCGGCCGCGGGGAAGGGCGGCAGTTTGTCGATGTCGCGCGCATCGTGCTGAATGATCACGGTCGCGTGCAAATTCGCGGCCAGCTGCTTGAACCGGTCCAACGATGCCAGCGTCTCGGCGCGGCTGGTATTGAACGTCGGCACGCCATTGCTGTCGTAGTTTTCCTGGAAGTGCGACAGATCGCCCGTGATCAGCACATTGCCCTTCTCCTTGAGCTTGACCAGCAGGCTGTGATGGCCCGGCGTATGTCCCGGCATGTTCAGCATGATGACGCTGCCGTCGCCGAACACATCCTTGTCTCCGGACACCGGCTCGACTTTTCCGCCGCCGCTGATCCAATGGGCGAAATTCGCCGGTTTGACCGCCGGACTCGGCTTCGGGTCGTTGAGCGCATCCCAATCACCCTTGCCGATCAGCAGCGTCGCCTGCGGAAACGAGGCCACCTGGCCGATGTGGTCCCCGTGGTAATGGCTGATGGCGACGAAGGTGATCTGCTCGGGCTTCAAATGCAGCTGCGCCAGTTGTTCCACCAAACTGCTCTTCGGTGCAGTGGGCGCCGGAGCGCCGCCGGCGGCGGCGGCCGGATTGCCGGTGTCCCACACCAGATAGTCCTTTCCGTGCCTCACCAGATAGCAGCTGAAGGTCAGCTGAACGTTCAATCCCTTGAACGCCCCAACATCCGTGAATCCGCCGACGTCCGCGAGGGTGGTGGTCTTGCCGCAATCGAAACGCGTCAAAGCCAGCTCGGGCGCCGCTTGCGCCGCGGTCTGCGCCGAAGCCCCGGCGGCTGCCATGATCGAACCTGCCAGCAATCCTGCGCCAATCCTAGCCCCAATCCTGGATCCCATACGATGCATCTCCCGCTCCCCTGTGTGTATTGATCGAATTCATTCGGTCTCCGAACGTACTTCTCGTCCCATGAGTGCCTGGACCGCGGCAGCCACCGGTTTGTTTTCGTACATGATGCCGTAGACCTCGCGGCAGATCGGCATGTCGACGTGCAGTCGCAGCGCCACATCGTACACGGCGCGCGCCGCGAGGACGCCCTCGACCACCTGTTGAATGACGCCTTGCGCCTGCGCCTGAGATTCGCCGCGGCCGAGCGCCATGCCAAAACGGCGGTTGCGCGATTGATCATCGGTGCAGGTCAGGACCAGATCGCCAAGCCCGGCGAGTCCCATAAAGGTCTCGCGGGCCGCGCCGAGCTTGACGCCCAATCGCATCATTTCGGCAAGACCCCGCGTGATCAAGGCCACGCGGGTGTTGGCACCGTAGCCCATCCCGTCGGCGATACCTGTACCGATGGCAATGACATTCTTCACCGCACCGCCGACTTCCACGCCCATGATGTCGGTCTGGGTGTAGGCGCGGAAATTGGGTCCCGAGAGGCTCAAGGCGAGCTCCTTCGCAAACTGCTCATCCGCGGACGCGATGGTCATTGCGGTCGGCAAACCGATGCCGACCTCCTTGGCGAATGTCGGCCCCGACAAGACGGCTCCGGGCGTTGCGCCCAAGACTTCCATGACCACCTGGTGGGGCAGCAGCCCGGTGGCGATTTCGAATCCCTTGGTCGCCCACGCAATCCGGGTGTGCGGCGCCAGATGCGGGCGAACGCGTTCGAGAGTTGCGCGAAATGCCTGCGAGGGCACGGCGATCAGGGCGTCCCGGGCGTCGCGCAGCGCCGAGCTCAAGTCGGGCGCCACCCGCAGCGTCTCGGGAAACAGGGCGTCCGGCAGATAGCGCAGATTGCGGCGCGCGCTGCGCATCGCATCGAGCTGTGCGGCGTCCCGGCCCCACAAGTGGGTCAGGTGACCTTCGCGCGCCAACTGGATGGCGAGGGCCGTGCCCCAGGAGCCGGCGCCGATGACTGCCATCGGTTCCGAACGCCGGGACTGCATCGCCTCTAGTTCACCAGATTCGGCTGCGGAGCTTGCTGCGCCTGGGCGAACAATGCATCGAAGTTGACCAGGGGCAGGAGGAAATTCGGGAATCCCCCTTTGACGATCAGATCCGAGATCACCTCCCGCGCATACGGAAACAGCACGCTGGGGCAGAAACTGCCGATCAGACGCTTCAAGTCCTCGGTGGTCGTGCCCGTGATCGTGAACACGCCCGCTTGCTTCACCTCGACCAGGTACAGCGTCGAGTCACCCTGCTTCGCTTCCACCGTGACGGTCAACAAGACTTCGCGAGCTTCCGGCGAGAGTTCCTCCGCCGACGTATTCATATTCAGCTGAAACTTCGGCTCCCACGCCTGGTTGGTGGGCAAGCGCGGACCGTTTGGCGACTCATAGGAGCAATCCTTCAAGTAGACCGTCTGCAAACTCACCTGTGGGCCTGCATTGGCCTCTGTTTCCGCCGCTCTAACCTCGTTCATCCTGCCCCCTGAATTAACCGATCCAGCTCCCCGCTGCGATCCAGTGCGAAAAGGTCGTCACACCCACCGACATGCTTGTCACCGACGAAGATCTGCGGAACCGTCCGCCGGTTGCTGCGCGCGATCATTTCCTCGCGAAATTTCTCATCGTCCTCGATATTGATTTCGGTGAAGGCCACCTGCTTTCCCGTCAGCAGGCCCTTGGCCCGTTGACAGTATGGACACCAATCGGACACGTACATCGTGACGACGGGCGTCATTTCGAACCGCTCTTGCCGCCGGCCGTCCTGGTCAGCGGCAAGTTATCCTTCACCCACGCATTCAGTCCGCCATGAAGATTGAACACCTTCGTAAACCCCAGCTTGGTGAGCGTGCGCGCGGCGCCGGCGCCGTTGGCCCCGGTGTCGCAATAGGTAATCACGTTCTTGTCGCGCCACTTCTTCAACGTGTCGGCCTGCGATTCGAGCGCCGCCGCCGGCACGTGGCGCGCATCGACGATGTGCCCGGCATCGAACAAGTCCTTGCTGCGCAGATCGATCACCAAAGCGCCCTGATTCATGAGCCTCACCGCCTGGGTGGCGCTCAATGCCGCAAATGCCTGGACGCGTGCACGCAGCTCGTAGACCAGGACCACAACGGCGGCTAGTACTGCCGCGGCCACGAGAAACGGATGATGGCCAATGAACTCTAACAGTCGCTGCATGCGGCTCGCACAATTTGGGGTTTTTGGGCGCGCAAGTATAGCAGCGGGCACAAGGCTTGTATGCTTGGCGAAGGATGAACGCCCTGACATGAGTCGACGCCGCCAACGCCCCTATTTGAGCGCGATGCTGGCCTGCATGCTTTGCGCAAGCGGCATGGGGGCCGCCACCGAGCCTCAGGATTCCGCGCAGGCCAAAGCCAAGCTGGCCGCGGTGCGCGCCCGAATCGCCGAACTCACCAATCGCATGGGCTCGCAGCTGGCGCAGCGGGATTCCTTGAGCGCGCGCGTGCGCGAAACGGAACTCGTCATCGCCGCCAAGCGCCAGCGTGTCGAAGAGCTGCGTGCGGCCGAGGCCGACGCGGAGCGGCGCCGCTCGCAGCTGCGCGCCGAACAAACGCGCAATCAAAGCGCTCTGCAATCGGAGCGGGAATCGCTCGCGAGCCAGGCGCGGGCGGCCTACATGATCGGCCGTCAGGAGGAACTGAAGCTCCTGTTGAACCAAAGCAGTCCCGCCACCTTGGGAAGGACATTGGCGTACCACGGCTATTTTGCCGAGCAGCGCAGCCGGAAGATCAAATCCATCGAGGATGACGAATCGCGGCTGCAGCAATTGGTTGCGCAGATCGAGCAGCAAACGCGCGAACTGCAGACGCTGGAGGAGGCCGCAAGCCAGGAAATTGCCGGATTGCAGCACGCGCGCGCCGAGCGCACGGTGGCAGTGGCGGCGTTGACGAAGAAGCTCGCCAGCGCCAATCAGGAACTCGGGAATCTGAAGCGCGAAGAACAGGCGGTCGAGACCCTGGTGGCGGATCTTGCCCGCATGCTGCAGGATTTTCCCGCGGATCCTTCGCAGAGTTTCGATCACATGCGCGGCAAATTGCCCTGGCCGGTACCGGGGCGCTTGAGCACGCGCTACCAGGCACCGCGCGACAACGGAGCAGGCGGCGTGCGCTGGAATGGCGTGATGATCGACACGGCGCGCGGAGCGAAGGTGCGGGCAGCTTTTTATGGCCGCGTGGTCTATGCGGATTGGCTCCAGGGCCTGGGGCTGTTGATGATCATCGGCCACAGCGGCGGTTACATGACCCTGTACGGTCACGCCGAGGTGCTCTACAAGTCGGTGGGAGACTGGGTCGCGCCCGGAGACGTGATTGCCGCCTTGAGCGATACCGAAGGCGCCAATCCGCAGCTTTACTTCGAAATACGGGAGGGACGAAAGACCGTCGATCCGAAGGCCTGGCTGAAGACCATCCCCTAAGGCTCCTCGGCCCCGGGCCGCCGCAAAGATTAATTTAACACCGCCGATCGCGGCTGGCGGCAAATCGCCTCCGCACGTATGCTCCGCACCTCATGATCAAGAAATCTTCAAATGCCTTGCTGCTGGCCTTAGGTATCGCCATCGGCCTGTCGCTGGGCCTGGCACACGGCGTCCTGGCGGACAAGCCGGCCGCTCTCGGCGCCGACCTGCCGTGGGCTGACGCGCGCATGCTGGCCGCGGTGCTCGAGCGCGTCAAGCATGATTATGTGAATCCCGTGGATGACCATCAACTGCTGCAGGCGGCGATTCGCGGGATGGTGGCATCGCTCGATCCTTACTCGGCCTATTTGGACGGCGACGAGTACGACGAGGTCAAGATCAGCAGCTCGGGCCGTTATTCGGGCGTCGGACTGGAGCTGTCGATCGAGGATGACCAGGTCGTCGTCATCGCGCCTTTCGACGGCTCGTCCGCCGCATTGGCGGGAATCCGACCGGGCGACGTCATCGTGACGATCGACAGCGTCCCCGTGAATACCGGCACATTGGCCGACACCATCGGGCGCATGCGCGGCGAGGAAGGGACCTCGGTCAAGATCGGGATCATGCGTGCGGGCAATGCGGAACCGATGATGTTCACGCTGAAGCGTGCGCGCGTCGAGTTGCACAGCGTCAGGGCGCAGATGCTGGAGTCCGGTTACGGGTACGCCAGAATTTCTCAGTTCAGCGAGACCACCGGCGATGACTTGACGGCGGCGCTGAAGGATCTGCGCAAACATAACGGCGCGCCGCTCAACGGCCTGGTGCTCGACTTGCGCGACAATCCCGGCGGGGTCCTGGAGGCGGCGGTCGCCGTCGCCGACATTTTCCTGGACAGCGGCGTGATCGTGACCGCCAAGGGCCGGACGCCGGACTCCAAATTTGAAATGGACGCGACGCCGGGCGATGCCCTCAACGGCGCTCCCATCATTGTCCTGGTCAATGGCGGGTCGGCCTCGGCGGCGGAAATCGTCGCCGGCGCGTTGAAGGATCAGCATCGCGCAAAACTCATGGGACGCACGACCTTTGGCAAGGGCTCGGTGCAGACGATCATCCCGTTGTCCGACGATCGCGCCGTCAAGCTGACCACATCGCTGTACTACACCCCGTCCGGCGTTTCCATCAATCACCGCGGCATTGCGCCCGACATCGAGCTCGAGCGCGATCCGAAGGCCCCGCCCATCGCGCTGCCCTCGGATGGGCCGCTGCTGCAGCGTGATGCCGAGGTTCGACGCGCACTCGAGGAACTGAAGGTCACGCCCGGTACGCACCCCCATGCGGCGACGACCGCGGCCCAGCTCTAGGAGGCAGGCTCCCAGGTGATGCGCAGCACCCGTTCCATCGAGATACTGTGTCTGGCGCTGGCGGCCTTGGTGCTCATTTGGTCCGGTGCGTTGGCCGCTCAAGTATGGCCGGTGATCGGATTGCTCGGCGCGTTCGCGCTCGCCATCGTGGGTTTTCGCGTTCGCGGTTTCCTGCCGAACCGCAGCCGCACCAGGCTGTTGATCGAATCGTGGTCGATGGTGATGTTCATCACCTGTGTGATGTGGTTTACGGGTAAGGGCGGAAGTCCGCTGTTCAACCTGTACCTGTTGCCCATCATCCTGAGCGCACTGACGCTCGGCCGCGTCGTGACGCTGCTGCAAGTGGCAGCCATCGCGGTTTGCCATTTTATGCTGGCGGTGACCACGCCCGGTCTCGACGTGGTCTCGCTGTTCTACGCCAGTCAGGCCGTCGGGCAGCTGGCGCCGATTTTGCTGGTCGCGTATCTGACCACGACGCTATCGGCGGACATCACGGAGGCGCGTGAGCGCATCGAGAATCTGGCGCAGAACGATTCTTTGACCGGCCTTTACAACGTCCGCATGTTCAACGAGGTGTGGCAACGCGAGCACGACGCGTGCGAGCGCAACGGCGGCGTTTATGCACTGCTGATGATCGACATGGACAAGCTCAAGGAGATCAACGATGTGTTCGGCCACGAGGCCGGAAACAGCGCGCTCACGCTGGTCGCGGAGTGCCTGCAAAGAAGCATCCGCCAAACGGACCATGCCGCCCGATTCGGCGGCGACGAGTTCGCGGTACTCCTGCCGGGCGCGTCCCCCGAGGTGGCCGAGGCCGTGATCAAGCGCGTGCGGCACAATGTTTACAAGACCACGCTGGATCTGCGCTCACGGATGATCCGGTGCAGCGTCAGCATCGGCGTCGTCAACTACCCCAAGGATTCGAAGGACATGCGCGAGCTGCGCAGCCTGGTGGATGACAATATGTACCGCGACAAGGAACTGCGCGGTCATCCCGGCGCCCAAGCAAATGCTTGAATGTCTCGGAGCAAATGCTTGAATGTGCTGGACTTTTGTAGAAATAATGTCAAAGTTAGCGCTGCATCACGCCGGGGTGTGGTTAACATATGGTCAGCTGTCTTTCGTTCCCCATGAGGAGAGAGGGTTAATGCGGTCAATCAATCGAGCGTCGCCACCGTCCGTCGGTTGGCTGCCACGTGCATTAGCCGCCGCTTTGTTGGGGGTTTTGGCATTTCAGGCGACCGCCAAGAACGTCAACGAGCCGAAACTGAAGTCCGGTTCCGTGCTCATCGTCGACCAGAGCGACTCCTCGGTGCTGTATTCACGCAATTCGGACGTCGCCGCGCCCATCGCCTCCATCACCAAGCTCATGACGGCGCTGGTGGTTTTGGATGCCAATCAGCCTCTGGATGAGCCCATCCGAATTACCGACGCCGACCGGGACTTCCCGAAAGCAGCGTTTTCGCGCCTGACCGTGGGCACCACCTTGACCCGCGGGGACCTGATGCATTTGGCGCTCATGTCATCCGAGAATCGTGCGGCACACGCCCTTGGGAACAACTATCCGGGCGGCATGCCCGCGATGGTGGCCGCGATGAATGCCAAGGCCAAGGCCTTGGGAATGACCAACTCCCATTTCGTCGATCCGACCGGGCTGTCGAGCCAGAACGTGGCCAGTCCCGAGGACTTGTCCAAGCTGGTGATTGCGGCCTCGAAGAATCGCACGATTCGCGAGTATTCCACCGACAGGAACTACGTCGTGCGGGTGCAGAAGCACCTGGTCGAGTTTCGCAACACCGACAATTTGGTGGCCAATCCGACCTGGAACATCATCGTGCAAAAGACCGGGTACATCGCGGAGGCCGGCAAATGTCTGGTGATGGCGGCGGTGATCGAAGGGCGCTCGGTGGTGATCGTACTGCTGGACTCCTTCGGCAAGTACACCCGGGTAGCCGATGCCCAGCGTGTCAAAACCTGGATGGAAAGCGCATCCAACCGTCACTTCCAGGCGGAGATCCGTTAGGACCTCGGACGGCTTGGTTCACGCTCGATTCGAACGGTACTGCGGCAACCCGTCCGCAGGCCTATCCCACGCCACTGCGTCGGACATCCAAATGTGATCGGCCGGTGGGACGTTGCCCGGCGCATCGAGGCTGCCCATGGTGACCCGCAATTATGCGCACCTTTACGCGGTCGCGCCCCGCGGCCCTGGCTTACAATGAACCGATGTCAGTGACCCTTGTGCAGGCGGCTTGAACGATGGCGAGAAGCCGCCAATCGCGGATCAAAAACTATTTCGCGGAAAACAGGCTGTTTACCGTGCGCAGCATCGTGGCGGGTGTCCTCGCCGCGGCGCTGCTCTTGACCGTCGCGGGGCGCCTGTTCTATCTGCAGGTGCTCAGGTACGACTACTACGCCAATTTATCGCAAGGCAACAGCATTCGCACCGAGCCCATCCCGCCCAGCCGGGGTCTGATCCTGGATCGTCACGGTGTGGTGCTGGCGGACAATCTGCCGGCCTTCAATGTCGAACTCGTTCGCGAACAGGTCGGCGACAACAAGGCGCTGGACGCCACGCTGGCGCAGTTGGTCAGCGTCGGCCTGTTGCGCAGCGAGGAGGTCGGCAACATTCGGCGGACGGTTCTGCTGCACAAAGTGTACGAGAGCGTGCCGATCAAGCTGCTCTTGAGCGAGGAGGAGATGGCGCGGTTCGCGGTCCATCGCCATCAATTTTCCGGCGTGGACATCCGCGCGCGCCTGGCGCGTCATTATCCGCTGCACGAAATGGGTGTTCATGCCATCGGCTATGTGAGCGCGATCAACGAACAGGATCTGAAGCAGATAGACAGCGCGGAATACGCGGGTACCAGCCTCATCGGCAAGCTCGGTGTGGAGGGTGCCTATGAGCAGCAACTGCACGGCAAACCGGGTTTCAGGGAATTAGAGGTGAACGCCGCAGGCCGCCCGGTCGACAAGCAGGGGGGCTATGCCTCCAAGCTCGCGACGCGTCCGCCGGTGGCGGGCGAGGACTTGATCTTAGGTATGGACGTGCGGGTGCAAAAAGTCGCCGAGGAGGCGTTGGTGGGCAAGCGCGGATCGGTGGTGGCGCTCGATCCGAAAACCGGCGATATCATTGCGCTCGCCAGCACGCCGGGCTTTGATCCGAACGATTTTGTCCGCGGCCTCAGCGTCGCGCAGTACGCCGCCTTGTCGAACAATATCGATGTGCCCCTGCTCAACCGTGCATTGCGCGGCGCCTATCCGCCGGGTTCCACGGTGAAACCGCTGTATGCGCTGGCCGCACAGAAATACGGGGTGATTTCCGCCTCCCAGGTCATGTACTGCCCGGGATTCTTTACGCTGCCCGGCAGCAGCAACAAGTACCGCGATGATGAGGTTCATCACGATGTGGACATGCGCACCGCCATTTCCAGATCCTGCGACGTCTACTTCTATCGGGTTGCCGAAAAGATGGGCATCGATCACATGCATGAGTTCATGAGCGCCTTCGGCTACGGCGAGTTGACCGGCATCGATATTCCGGGCGAAAAGGCCGGTCTCTATGCCTCGCCGGAGTGGAAGCGGCGGGTGTTCAAGCGCAAGGCCGACCAGGTGTGGTTTCCCGGCGAGACGGTGAGCATGGGCATCGGCCAGGGCCCGATCACGGTCACGCCGCTGCAACAGGCGCACTTCGCCGCTGAAATCGCGGAGCGAGGCCAAATCATCGCCGTGCCGCGACTGGTCGCGGCCACGCGCGCACCGGGATCGGCCAGCGTCGTCCCCCGCAGTCCGAAATTCGCGCCGCCGGTCAACATGGCCACCGAGGAGCAGTGGGGCGTGGTTTTCGACGGCATGGAAGGGGCGGTATCGCCGAGCGGCACGGCGCATGTCGCCGGCGCGGGCGCCAAGTACAAATGGGCCGGCAAGACGGGCACCGCTCAAGTGGTGACGGTCAAGCAAACCGAAAGCACCAAGCACAAGGATGTGGATGAACGCAAACGCGAACATGCCTGGTTCATCGCCTTTGCGCCCGCCGATGATCCGAAAATTGCGATCTCGGTGCTGGTCGAAAACGCAGGATTCGGCGCGACCGCCGCCGCCCCCATTGCGCGCAAGGTGATCGATTCCTACTTGTTGGCGGACGAGGCGGCGGAGCCGAAGAAGACTCCTTGAACGGGCAGGTTTCGAGCGCCTGCGAGGCTCACTAGAACCGCACGGTGAAATGCGCGCCCCAGTTTCTCGGATCGCCCAGTTGCACGTAGAGCTTGTTCGGAAAGTTCGGCGGCTCATCTCCAAAGTAGAAGCCGCGCACGGTGTAGTTCTTGTTCAGCAGATTGCGGCCCCAGAGGTACGCCTCCCATCGCGGTGTGTCCCAGCCTAACTTGCCGTTGACCAGGCCATAGGCATTCGATCGGGTATCGTTCGGCGGCAGGTCATAAAGAAAGGAGCCCATGCCGGTGACGTCGAGGCGCGCATAGGGTCCGCGCGGGTCGCGCCAGGTGGCATTGACGGCGGCTTGCCAGGGAGGCGCATGCGGCAACGCCCGATCGGGCAGCGTCACGCCGTTTTGCACGAACCCCTGATACTGGGTCTGCAGCAAGCCGAGCGAGCCGCCGAACTCCAGGCTCTTCGTGGCAGCCCAGGCGGCAGTGCTTTCCAATCCGTAGTTGAAACCGGATTTCGCATTGCCGGTAAAGAAAATGAAGGTGTTGGGATTGTTCGGATCCAACTGCTCGCTGGTGAGCAGTTGTTCATTGTGCCGGACCATGTAGAACAGCGAGGTGTCGATTCGCAACCTGCCGTCGTCCATCTGCGCCTTGTGGCCGACCTCGAAGTTCAAATCCGATTCAGGCCCGAATTGCAGTTGGTTCGCGGGCAGCCCGGGGCTCAAGTTGAAGCCGCTGGCCTTGTAGCCGCGGGCGATGAGGGCGTAAACATGCTGGCCGTCGGCCACGGCGTAGTCGAGCGAGGCCTGTCCTCCCCACAGATCGTCAGCCGGGCCGAAATGGTTGGCCGTCGTCGGGGCATCGAGATTCGTGGTGGTGTCGTTGTAGAGGCTGGTGTGGCGCTCGCCGCGCAGGCCTACGGACCAGCGCGCCCGTTCATCCAAATCGCCGTCGAGCTGTCCGTAGACGGCACCATTGCGCGAGCGATACTCGCTCGAAACGACGGTGAGCGAATCGGAGTTTTGCGTTGCGTCGAAAGGATCGATGTAGACGGCCGCGCTGGTATCGGTCAAGGACTCGCGCAGCTCGAAGGCATAAACGCCGACGAGCCAGGAGAGCCCGTGCGGCGATTCTGTCGTCGCATCGCCCAGGCGAAATTCCAGACTGCGGGTCGAGCGATGGCGTACCTGATCCTCGGTGGCGTCATCCGTGTAGGGCGCCCAGAGCACGGGGTTGCCCCAATCACCGTCGAAGCCGTAGTTGACCTTGGTATCGGCATACGTGGCGATGGTGGTGAAGGTGGTCGAAGCGAAGCCCGTGTAGGTCGAACGGGCCGACAGACCCGTTGAATATTGCCGATCGACGCCGGGATTGTCCGACTCCGTGGTCCGGCTGTTATCGATGGCGAATGCATCGTAGCCGTTGTTGATTTGCGCGCGCAGCACCGTCAGATCGACGCGCCACGCATTGCTGGGTTCGAAGCGCCATTTTCCGCGCACGGTGAGTTCATCGCGGCTGTCGGTGTTGCTGCGGCCAAGATAGGCATTGTGATAGAAGCCGTCGCTGGTGTATTCCTGTACAGCGAGCCTGAACTCCGAGTCCAGCGCGCTCACGGGACCTGTGAGCACCGCCCCGTAGGAGCGCTCGTTGTAGTCCCCGACATCGACTTCCGCCCGGCCGCCGAAGGTATCCGAGGGGTCGGCGCTCTTCACATAGATCAGACCGGCGAGCGCATTGGCCCCGTACAGCGTGCCTTGCGGTCCGTGCAGCACTTCGATGTGATCGACATCGAACAGCGTCGCCGCGGAACCTAAGCCGCTGAAGTCGATGTCGTCGATCAGAAATCCAACCGAAGGATTCGGTGCCCCCTGGTATTGCTGCAGCTCGCCGATGCCGCGAATCTGAAAATACCGCGGCCGCGACGTATCTCCCGCCCAATTCAAATTGGGCACCAGCGCGAGCACGTCCTCGAAATGCTGCTGACCTGCATCCTGCAGGGTCTGTCCGCTCAGAACAGAAACGCTGCCCGGCGTCTGTTCGAGCGGCACGGATCGCAGCGTGGCGGTGACCACGATTTCGTCCAAGGGTTGGGCGTTGCCGTCATCCGAGGCATTCGCCCCGGTTGAAAAGGTGAATGCGGCAACCAAAAAAATCAGCGCGGAATGTCGACTACCCATGCTCCCTCCGCCGGTACTAACCGGATCAGGTTCAATGGGTTTGCTGGTGGGCCTCAAGCTGCCAGCATCTCAGGCCCTATAGGCCACCCCAGCGTTGTTTCAAACCGATATCTTAAGTGAAAAGAGCCTTAAGTAAAAAAAAGTGCGCGTACCGCGCCAATCAGCCCGCCCACGACCAGAATCACCATGGGCAGAAAAGTCATGCCATAGCCCACTTCACGCTTGCCGGGGTCTTTGACGTAGGTGTAGGCATAAAGCTCCCGGCCGACCAGATAAACCACCCCCAGGGCTGCCGCAACCAGGGGGCTGAAGTAGTGGGAAAACAAATATATTCCCGGCAAAAAAGCAATCAACTGCTCCAAGGTATTCTGTTGGACTCGAAACAGGCGCTCGAAAATCTCGTTGCCGGTGATCGCCGGCGCTTTGATGCCATACCGGCCTCGGGCCGCGCCGACCTTGAAGCCGAAGACGATGAACTGAAGAACTGCGAGCGCAGTCACGATATCGACATAAGCCATGGATCTTCCTCCGCTGTTATTGGATTCTAGCACTCCGTCGCCGGCGGTTTTGCGTCAGGCTTGGCATCTCGTCACGTAAGAGGCTCGCAATCCGCAATGAGTTCACCGCGAAGATCCGCCCGAACCCGAAACGGCACTCGTGGCTATGCCCACCTGGTCGAGATCGACGTGCCGGTCGCCCGCGTCTGGCGAGCATTGACCGAGCCCGGCTTGATTCGCATCTGGTCGGGTCAAGAGGCGGACATCGATCCGCGTCAAGGCGGCCGGTACCGCATCGGCAAGCGCGGCGGCAGCGCCCGGGAAGCACATATCGATGTTTTCGAAGTGAATCGGCGGCTCAGGCTCATTTACCTCAACGGCAAGGATGCACCGCCGAGCGACACCGCCGCGGTGGACGACTTCATCCTGGATACCCGCCGGGGCGAGGGCAAAACCTCGCTGCGGCTGCTGGGGTCGGGGATACCCGAATCCCGCGAATGGGACCGGAGTTACGCGAGCATCCGCATGGGCTGGGAGCGGTTCCTGGCGCGCATCAAGGTCACGCTGGAAAGTCCGCCGGTTCCGAAGCAGCCGGCCAAGGTGATACCCAAAGACCCGCCCCTGCCCGGGCTCGATTATTGAGGTAGCGCCGGCGGCCCGACTTGTTATGCTTATCTCCCTGGGAAACGACAAGAGATCAGGAGGGGCAATGCTCGGGTTCCTCATTCGCGCAGCGCTGGTGGCGCTCGGGCTCTGGCTGGCGACCGCATGGGTTGGCGGCGTCTCGATCGACACTCCTTCCACGCTGATTCTCGCCGGCATCCTGCTCGGGGTGGTGAATTCCATCATCCGGCCCATCGCCATTTTGCTGACCCTGCCGATGACCATACTCACCCTCGGATTATTCTTGCTGGTGATCAATGCCGGCATGGTCGCTTTGGTCGCATGGATGTTGCCGGGCATGCACGTCACGAGTTTCGGGGCCGCTTTTTGGACCTCCATCCTGGTGAGCTTGGTGAGCTTCGTCGGCTCGTGGTTCGTCGGGGGCAAGGGCCGGGTCGAAGTGATCCGAAGGCGCGGTTAGGGCGGACACTCGAGCGCCTCGAGGCGCCGGCCCTCCACCTACGGTTTTTATTGAGTCTTGGGCTCCGCCAAGGTCTTCGGATCGGTGAGGCTTCCGCCGGGCAGCGTCAAAATGCACACGCCGATGATGATGATCGCCATGCCGGTGAGCTGCAAGCCCGATAGATGCTCATGCAGAACCAGCCATCCTAAGAGGGCGGCGATCGCCGGATTGACGTAGCTGTAGGTGCTGATGAGCGCCGGCGTGGTGTTCATGGTCAGCCATCCATAGGCGGTGTAGGCAAGACCGGAGCTGAGGAAAGTCAGATAGCACAGCGCGATGAGGCCGGGGCCATGCGGCGGCCAATGCATCGAGTCGCCGCGCACCGCACTCAAGCCCAGCAGCATCAGTCCACCCATGAGCATTTGCAGCGCCATGAACATCATTGAACTCAATTGGCTGTTGATGCTGCGGTAGTACAGCGTGCCGAGCGACCACGAGGCGCAGGCGGTCAGCACGCCCAGTTGTGCCAGCGAGCCCTTGGAGAGCACCGGACCCTTGGGGATCAGCATCAACACGGCGCCGATGAATCCAACCGCCAATCCCAAGACCGCCCACCGGGTCAAGGGATGGCCGCGCCTGCCGAATACGCCCAGTCCGGCAATCCAGAATGCCGAGGTGCCGTTGAGCAGCGCCGACTCGTTGCTCGGCAGGAATTGGATGGCCCAGATGTTCAAACCGTTGCTGACGAACACCATGAAGAAACCGGCCACGATGACGTGGCGCCACTCGACCGGCCGGGTCGGCAGGTGGCTGCGGCCATAGGTTCTCGCGATGATCGCCAGCAGCACGCCGGCCGTGGTGAAGCGGATGCCCGCGAATAAAGCCGGGGGCAGGTTCTGAACGGCTATTTTGGTAAAAATGAACGATGATCCCCACACCAGGTAGACGGTGCCGAGGCAAAGGATCAGCTTCGTGGAATGGCGTGAATCGTGCAATTACTTAGGCGGGCGCGATGTTCCGGCGCGGAAAACCCAATGGCAAATACCGAACAGCACCGGCATCATTCGACATTCCCCATGAGTTTTTTCACCGGCCGGCTCAGGACCAAGAGTATCGCGCCCACTCCCACCGAAAAATACACGATGTGCATGTACTGCCCCGGCATGGCGGCGACGTTGTTCGCGTCGAACTCTCCGGCGATCAGCCCCGCGACGAGGTTGCCCAGCGATAGCGCGAGAAACCACATGCCCATCATCTGGCCCACGAAGCGCTTGGGGGCCAATTTGGTGTAATAGCTCAGGCCCACGGGGCTCAAGCACAGCTCGCCGAAGGTGTGCAGCAAATAGGTCATCAGCAGCCAATACGGCAGTACCTTCGAGCCATGCGCGACGAAGACCGCCGCTGCCGCCATGACCAGAAATCCTGAGCCCATGAGCATGACGCCCACCGCGAACTTGGCCGGCGCGGAAGGGTTGAGCTTACGGCGGGCCAACGCGATCCACGCCCAAGCAAAAAACGGCGCGAACAGGATGATGAATATGGAATTCAGCGATTGAAACCAGCCGGTGGGAATCTCGAAATGCAGCCACCCGATCATGCGGTCGGTATAGCGCTCGGCGAACAGAGTCAAGCTGGAACCGGCCTGTTCGTACCCCGAGAAAAACAACGCGCACCCGATGAAGAGCACCACCAGCACTACGCCGCGCCTACGCTCCTCGGTGGTCAGATCCGCGAAGATGAAGTAGTAGGCAAAATACAGAATGGCCATGCCGGCGATGACGTAAGCGGCGGCTCGGCCCAACCGCAAAGCATCCATCGGAATCCATCCCGCGCTAACCGCCAGAACCGCCAACGCCAATGCAGCCACCGCAATCCACATCCGCATCCACTCCTTGGAGCGCGGCACCAAGGTCGTGTCGCTGCCGAGGGCGTGAATGGGTGCGGCGCGCACCCCGGCCTCTCCCAGATACTTTCGCGTGAAATAAAACTGCAGCACGCCCAAGAGCATGAACACCGCGCCGGCGCCGAAACCCGACCGCAGGCCGAAGAATTTCTGCGCCAGCGGGATGACGATGGGACCCAAGGCGCCGCCAATGTTGATGCCGATGTAAAAAATGGTGAACGCCGAATCGAGACGCGCGCCGCCTTCCGGGTACAAGCCGGCCACGATGGCGCTGACGTTGGGTTTCAGAAGGCCAACACCCAGAACGATGACCAGAAGGCCGACATAGAAACCCTTCGGGCTGGCGGAAATCGCCAACAGGAAGTTCCCGGTGGTGATCAGCACGCCGCCGAGCATGACGGCGCGCTGCGCGCCGATGAGCCGGTCGGCGACCCATCCGCCGGGCAGCCCTGCGAGGTATGTCCCGGCGGTGTACAGGCCGTAAATCGCCGTGGCGGTCTTGTCGTCGAGACCCAAGCCTCCCGTCGATACGGAGGCGACCAGGAACAGAATGAGGACGGCGCGCATGCCGTAGAAGGTGAAGCGTTCCCACATTTCAGTGAGGAACAGCGTGGCCAGCCCGCGCGGGTGCCCGAAAAAGGTTGCGCTCAACTCAAGCCCCGGCTTCGCGCTCAGCCTGTTCTGCTTCCTCTTTTTCCCGCGCCGCTATTTTTTCTTTGAGTAGAAGTCCGGCCATGATGATCCCTATTTCATAGAGCAAGTACATCGGCACCGCCATTGCACTCTGCGACACCGCGTCGGGGGGTGTGACAAAGGCGGCAAAGATGAATATCCCCAGCAGCACAAAACCGCGATTCTTCTTGAGCGTCTTGATCTTGACGAAGCCCGTCCACACCAATAGTACCGTAGCGACGGGGACTTCGAAGGCCAGACCGAATGCCAGCAGCAGCACCATGACGAAATCCAGGTAGCTGCTCATATCGGTCATCATCTGCACCCCATGAGGGGTGGTGGCGACGAAAAAGCTCAGCATCACCGGAAAAACCGCGTAGTAGGCAAATGCGGCGCCCAGGTAGAAAAGAATGATGCTGGAGATGAGCAGGGGCACCGCCAGCTTCTTCTCGTGTTTGTACAGGCCCGGCGCCACGAATGCCCATGCCTGATAGAGCACGAACGGCATGGCGATGCCGATGCTGAGCAGCAGCGCGAGCTTGAACGGGACGGTAAAGGGGGCCACCACGCTGGTGGCGATGATGGTGGCGCCGGCGGGCAGCTTGGCGATCAACGGCTTCGCGACAAAGCTGAAAAGCTGGTTCATGTAGAAGGCACAGGGCACGAAGCAAATGCCCACCGCCAACATCGCCTTCAAGAGCCGATCACGCAGCTCCAGCAAGTGCGAGATGAGGGTGCCTTCCGCAAGACCTCCCGGTTCGCCGGGATCACTCATTGGCGGTTTTGTTTTCTGGCGGGCTCGCGTGCCAATCTGCGCCGTGCACCGTCGCCGCGGTCTCCGGTGAATATGCGCCGGCAGGGGCGGTCGCGGACAGAGCTACGGGTGACGCGGCCACGGGTGGTGGCGGCGCCACGGCCGGCGGCGGTGTGTTCGGTGTGTACGAAGTGTCAAAAGCCGAAGGTGCGCCGGTCGTTGTCGCCGAGTGCGAGGCAGCCGCCGAGATCGAAGTGCTCGATTTGACTTCCTTCACCAGCTCTTCCGCGCTGCTGACTTCGCGTTCCAGTTGCTCGCTCAATTGACGCGCCATCGCGCGCGCGCGCCCGACCCAGTTGCCGACTTGCCGGGCAACCTTGGGGAGTCTCTCAGGCCCCAACACGATGAGTGCTATGGCTGAGGTAAGCAGTATCTCCGAGAACCCAACATCAAGCATGAGGCATCAAGCGTTGGTTTTTGGAGGTACCTTGGCTTCGCTTTCCCGCGCAGCCGCGCTCGGGTCGAAGTCCGCATCCTTGTCTTGCTTGAGCTGTTTGGCCTTGTCTTCGGTTTCGCCGTCATGCATGGCTGATTTGAAACCCTTCACGGCGGCGCCCAAGTCCGAACCGATGGTACGTAAACGCTTGGTCCCGAAAATGACCAAGGCAATGGCCAATATGACCAGTAGCATTTTTGAATCGAACATCTCGCTTCTCCGAATCCAGACAAAACCGATTGGGCGACAATGATACGCCAAAGATTATGACTATTATGACGTTGGACCGCGATACGCCACTGCGCGTTCGGTCGCATTTGGGGGGTTGGTCAGTTTTCCAGCCAAATCGTGACCGGGCCGTCGTTGGTCAGTGACACCTGCATATGGGCGCCGAATACACCCGTTTGCACCTTGTCGTGCTGTTCGCGTGCGGCATGAACGAACAGATCGAACAGCCGGCGGCCCTGATCCGGCGGCGCTGCCGTGGAAAAGCCGGGCCGCAGGCCCTTGGCCGTGTCGGCGGCGAGGGTAAATTGCGGTACCAGCAGCAACTCCCCCTGAACCTGAACCAGGCTGAGGTTCATTTTCCCCGCCTCGTCCGAGAAGACCCGATATTGCAGCAGCCGCGTGAGAAGCCCTCGAGCCGTGGTCTCGTCGTCCGCGGGGCGGACACCGACCAACACCAGCAGGCCGGGTCCTATGGAGGCCACCGCCTGCCCGTTGATTTCGACCTTGGCGTGCGAAACGCGCTGCAACAGGGCGATCATTGGCTGTAAAATCCCACTCGGGTTGAAAATTGATCAATCAATGACTTTGCAAGTCCACTGATAGCCATTTCAGGGAGGCCAACGGCCATTATGGATAACCATCCAGTAGCTCCGCGGTCAATTTGGAATCCAGTGGAACTCATGATCGATGTAGTCGCTGATTCCATCTAATTTGTGGGGGACTCAATCCTGTGGCGCTCCGAAACTGACCGCGACGTGAGGTATCGGCCCGCGATCCAGCCGTCTGCGTTCCACGGGCCATCGTCGGCATTCTCCTGAGTGCTCAACCTGGCCGCAACGTCCCCGCTTCCGCGCCGAAGTTGGCTAACACGCCACCGTCGTTGAATACTTGTCAGACTCAGGTTTACCGAGGAATGCATTTGTCGGCACCCTACACGGAATCTTTTGGCACCACCCTCGACGGACTGCGGCTTTATACCCGAGTTTACGAGACCCAACGCCCTGGGGCCGCAACGGTCCTGTGCCTGCATGGCCTGACGCGCAACAGCCGCGACTTCGAAGACCTTGCACCGCACCTTCAGCATCACTACCGTGTCATCGTCCCGGATCTGCGCGGCCGCGGTCTTTCCGCGCGCGATCCCAACCCTCAAAACTACCAGCCGGCGATCTACATCCAGGACATCGTGGCCTTGCTCGATAGCTTGAACGCGGCGCGGGTGACCGTGATCGGCACCTCTTTGGGAGGCTTGCTCGCCATGATGCTGGGGGTGGGCCATCGGTCCCGCATCGCGGGAATCGTGCTCAACGACATTGGGCCGGAAGCCGATCCGGCCGGCATCGAACGCATCAAGGGTTACGCGGGACGTCTGCCGCCGCCGAAGGACTGGAGTGATGCCATCGCGCAAACGAAAAGCATGTTCGGCGACGCCTGGCCCAATCTTACCGCCGAGCGCTGGTCGACGATAACGCGCCGCGGCTTTCGCGAGGATGCATCGGGCGCCCTGAGTGTCGATGCCGATCCTAAGATCGGCGAGATGCTGCGGGCGGCTCCCGCGGCCACGGCGAATCTCTGGCCCTTCTGGACTGCGCTGCGCGGCATACCGATGCTGGCGATTCGCGGCGAGCGATCCGACATCTTGAGTGCCGCCACGTTCGCCAGAATGAAAGCCGAAAATCCCGATCTTGAGCAGCTCGAAGTCGCACAGCGCGGCCACGTGCCCTTGCTCGATGAGCCTGAGTGCATCGCGGCTATCGATGCCCTTCTGGCGCGGGTGTGCTGACGCGACGTTCCCTACGTTACAACTGACAGAAGATGGTCACCATGGCCGAGTCGTTCTTTTTGTAATTAGGCCCCGGTTTTGTAAAAGATTGGTCCAGCGCAACCAAGTCCCTCATTTTAGACACGTCAAACAGCGGTTCGCGCTGCGCACCGCCCTCGATCTGATGCACGCGCAGCAGCTCGGTTCCTCTCGTACCGATGCCGTAGCACTGAGGTTCGGCGAGGCGCGCAGTTCCATTGTATGTAAAACGCAGTCTGCGCTTTTGCCGGATCGCATCGGCGATGAGCGGGTTCATAGGACAAGTTTCGGGCTCCGCGGATACCGCACTACTTGCGCCACAGGGTGGGCGTAAACAAAACCAGGATGGTGAATACCTCGAGCCGGCCGAGCAGCATCGCGGCGGAACACACCCAGGTCTGGAAATCGCTCAACACGCCGTAGTTGCTGCCGGGGCCCACCAATCCCAAGCCGGGGCCTGCGTTGTTGATGCAGGCGATGACCGCGGAGAACGACGTCATGAAATCCAGGCCGCTTGCCAGCAGCAGGAAGATCAGCGTGACGATGCTCATGAAGTACAGGAACACGAATGCCAGCACCGCGAATACCACGCGGTTGGCAATGACCGTTCCACCGACTTTGAGCGGCCGCACCATGTTCGGATGCACCAGCTGATTGAGTTCGCGATTCGCCTGCTTGGCGAGTACCAGCGTGCGGATCATCTTGATGCCGCCGCCGGTGGATCCGGAACTCGCCACGATGCAGCTCAAGAACATCATCCACATGGGTGCAAAGATCGGCCAGCGGGAATAGTCCTGGGTGTGCAGCCCGCTGTCGACCGCAATGGAGACCAGATTGAACGTGGTGTTGCGCAGCGCGGTGGGGAAGTCGGTGTAGGTTCCCTTGAAATACAGGAACAGGGACACGCCGATGCAGCTGCCGGCGAGCACCCCCAAAATCGCCTTGGCCTCGGCATCGCGAAAGTACGCCGCCACGCCGCGCTGGCTCCAGGCGAGAAAATGCGTGGCGAAATTCAACGCCGCCAATATCGAAAATACCGTGAGCACCAGCTCGATCGGCAGCGAATTGAAATGGCCGATGCTCGCGTCATAGGTCGAAAAGCCACCCAAGGACAGCGCGGAGAAACCGTGGCATACCGCGTCGAACCAGTTCATCCCCGCGAATCGCAAGGAAACGATGCAGGCCGCCGTCAGCCCGGTGTACACGGCCCAGAGAAGTTTTGCGGTTTGGCCGATGCGCGGCGTAAGTTTGCTGTCCTTCATCGGTCCGGGCATTTCCGCGCGGTAAATCTGCATGCCGCCGACGCCGAGCATCGGCAGAATCGCGACCGCCAGCACGATGATGCCCATGCCGCCGAGCCAGCTCAACAGATGCCGCCACAGATTGATCGACCTTGGCAGGAACTCGAGCCCCGAAAGCACCGTGCCGCCCGTGGTGGTGAGGCCGGATGCCGCCTCGAAGTAGGCGTCCGTGAAATTGATGGGCAGGTAGTGCCATAGCGGGAATCCGGCCACGGCCGGCAAGGCCACCCAGGTCAAGGCAACCAGCATGAGGCCGTCGCGGGTCTTCAGTTCCCGCTTGAAGCGGCGCGTGCCGAGCCACAGCAGGGCGCCGAGCACGAAAGTCGCGAGGGCGGAAATGATGAAGGACCAAAGTGCCGGGTCCAGCTCCCACAGCGCCATGACCAGCGGCGCAAACATGGTCGCTGAAAACACCATCATGACGAGGGCGAATACGTGGGCGACCGGCAGTAAAATGTCTTTCACAAGAAGGAAGCAGAGCCCTGAAACAGTTTCTCGACCGCTTCGATGTGGCGCCGATCGGTGAGGAAGAGGATCAAGTGATCGTCCGGCTGAACCGTGGTGTCGTGGTGCGCGATGATGACATCCTCGCCCCGCACCACCGCGCCCAAGGTCGTGCCTTCGGGGAGCGAAATGTCCTCGATGCGCCGGCCGATGACCTTCGAGCTGTCGGCATCGCCGTGCACCACCACTTCGAGCGCCTCGGCCGCGCCCCGGCGCAGCGAATGCACGCGCACCACATCGCCGCGGCGCACGTGCGCGAGCAGCGAACCGATGGTGACGGTCTGCGGCGATATCGCCACATCGATCGAGCCGCTTTCGATGAGTTCGGCATAGGAAGGCTTGTTGATCAGCGCCATGACCTTGCGCGCGCCCAGGCGCTTGGCCAGCATGGCCGATAGGATATTCGCCTCCTCGGAGTTGGTCAGCGCGGCGAAAACATCGGCGCTGTCTATGTTTTCCTCGAGCAGCAGTTCCTCATCGGCGGCATCGCCGTGCAGCACGGTGGTGTTTTTCAACTGCTCGGAAACGCGCCGCGCCCGTTTGCCGTCGCGTTCGATGAGCTTGACCTGGTTCTTGCCTTCCAGTTCGCCGGCGAGGCGCAATCCGATGTTGCCGCCGCCGGCGATGACCACGCGGCGCGCCGGCGCCTCCTCGCGGCGCATCTCCTTCATGACGATGCGGATATCATCGCGCGCCGCCAGAAAGAAGACCTCGTCGCCGTCTTCGATCACCGTGGTTCCCTCGGGCTTGACGCTCTTGCCCGCGCGGTAGATCGCGGCGACCCGCGCATCCGCGGAAGGGATGTGCTTGCGCAGCGTGCTCAAGGCCTGTCCCACCAGCGGGCCGCCCTGCAAAGCGCGGATGCCCACCAAGCGCACCCGGCCGTCGGCGAAATCCAGCACCTGAAGCGCACCGGGATAACGGATCAGCCGTGCCACGTATTCCGTGACCAATTGTTCGGGGCTGATCCAGACATCCACCGCGACCCCGTTCTCGCCGAACAGCTTGTCGTTTTCGGTGTAGTCGGCGGAGCGCACCCGCGCAATCTTCTTGGGCGTCCGATACAGGGTCCACGCCACCTGGCAGGCCAGCATGTTGACTTCGTCGCTGTTGGTGAGCGCCACCAGGATATCGGTGCCGGCGATTCCGGCCGCTTCGAGAATGCGCGGGCTGGACGCATTGCCGTTGACCGTGCGAATGTCGAGCCGATCCTGCAGATCCCGCAGAATCTCCTCGTTCTGGTCGATGACGGTCACGTCGTTCGCTTCCTCGCGAGAGAGGTGATACGCCGCCGTGCGGCCCACTTGCCCGGCACCCAAAATGATGATTTTCACAGCGACGTTACTCTACACGAACGAGATTGGCGTAAGACAGCATCAGCCACTTCGTGCCTTGCCGCTCGAAATTGACCTGAATCCGGGCATGCGGGCCATTGCCCTCGAAATTGAGCACCACGCCGTCGCCGAACTTGGAGTGCCGGACCCGGCTGCCCATGCGCATCGAGGGGGATGGGGATTCGTCCAGGCTGCTGCCGCGCTTCACGAAAACCGGGCGCGATACCTGCAACCGCGGCCGTATTTCCTCGATGAGCTCCGGCGGCAACTCGCCGATGAAGCGGGAGGGCTGGCCGTATGTGTCCACGCCGTACAGCCGGCGCTGCTCGGCATAGGTGATGTACAGATGCCGCATGGCGCGAGTCGCGCCGACGTAGCACAGGCGGCGCTCTTCCTCCAGCCCCGCCAGGTCCGCGACGGAGCGCTGATGCGGAAACAACCCGTCCTCCATCCCGGCCAGGAACACCACCGGGAACTCCAGCCCCTTGGCCGAATGCAGCGTCATCATCTGCACGCAGTCGTCGTAGGGGTCGGCCTGCCCTTCGCCGGATTCGAGCACGGCGTGGGCGAGAAAGGACTCCAGCGGCGAGAGCTCGGCCTCAGCCTCTGTTTCCGGCGAAAATCCCCGCGCCGCGCTGACCAATTCCAGGAGGTTCTCGATCCTACCCTCGCCGCGCTCGCCTTTTTCCTTCTTGTAGTGCTCGATCAGGCCGCTCATTTGAATGACGTGATCGACCTGCTCGTGAAGCTCCAGACCGTTGACTTCGCGCGCCAGTTTGTCGATCAACGCCATGAAGGATTGTAGTGCCTGCGCCGCGCGCTGCGGCAGCTCCCCTTGCACGCAGGCGGCAGCGCTGTTCCACAACGACGTCGAGTTCGCGCGTGCGTTGTCGCGCACCTGATCCACCGTTCTGGCACCGATGCCGCGCACCGGCAGATTGACGACTCGTTCAAACGAGGTGTCATCCGCGCGGCTCGCGACCAGGCGCAGATACGCCAGGGCATCCTTGATTTCCGCGCGCTCGAAGAAGCGCAATCCGCCATACACCCGGTAGGGCATGCGCGCATTCAAGAAGGCTTCTTCAAAGACCCGCGACTGGGCGTTCGAGCGGTACAGCACGGCGACCTCACGCCGCGCACCGCCGCGCGCCACCCATTCGCGGATGCGATTGACCACGAAATCCGCCTCATCGCGCTCATTGAAGGCGGCGTACAGCCTGACGCGTTCGCCGTCTTCACCGCTGGTCCACAGCGTCTTGCCCAGCCGCCCCTGATTGTTCGCAATCAGCGCATTGGCGGCCTTGAGGATGGTGCCCGTGGAGCGGTAATTCTGTTCCAGCTTGTACAGCACGGCCTTCGGAAAATCGCGGCGGAACTGATTGAGGTTCTCGACCCGGGCGCCTCGCCATCGATATATCGAATTGTGCGTGACGACGCCGCCGGCGATGAAGTTATGGGTGCGCTCGACGTTGATGTCGTAGACCTCGGCATCGTAGGTCTCGTACTCGATGCGCTCCACCACGTCGAACCGGCCGGAATCGACCACCATGACCATGCCGCTGCGGATACCGGCCGCGGTAATGAAGGGCAATGACTTCTCGAGCATGTGTCCCTGAAGGACGTAGCGGCCGTCGAGCCGCTCGCGGATGGCGCGTGCCATCGACATCAGTTCGCCGAAGTCGGCGCGCACGGTCTCCAAGCGCCAACTTGGGCTCTGTGCTTTTGCGGCACGGACCTTAAGACCCATGGCTTCAAGGACGGCGCGATCCTTGGGCGAAACGCCCACCACGGAAATACGATGCATCGGTGTCCCGCCGCGCCGGTCGCCGCACAGCGTGATGACGATGTTGCGGCGGTTGGAATTGCGGCCCTGCGGCTGGTGGTGCGGCCGGTCGATGTCCAGACCCACTTCTTCCAGCAGCCGTTCGGCGGCTACCAGCGTATCGAGCGAACTGAATATGCGTTTCAGATGGCCGGCGTCATGTACGAAACCGTTGCGGGCCTTGCCCTTGCGTGGAACGAACGGGCAGGTCGGCAGGCCGAAGCGCAGCGACGTCAGCACCTCATCGATGCGCGCTTCGTTCTCGCTGGCATGGGTGCGGACGATCCACAGCGCGTCGGCATGCTCCTGGAGGGAGCGTTGCTTGAAGCCCACCATGGGCCTCGCTTGGCCCGAGGTGTATACCTGCGAGGTGCCGAGCCGGTAGCCCACGCCTTCCTTGTGCATGAGGTATAGGAAATAGGTCTGGGGTGTCTCGCCGAGGACGTAGCCGGCAAAGTGCACGTGCTCGGGCGTGCTTTTGACGACGGCGCCGGAGCGCAGATGCAAGCACACGAGCTGCCCTTTGCGCCGCTTCGCGAAGCACTCGGTCACGCGGGCCGGGCGCAGATCACCGCCGCCGTAGTTCGACAGCACGGAATCGCCGGGGACGATCGACTCGATGGCACGCTTCGCGCCGTCGCCCATCGTCACTAAAGTCCCGGCTGCGAGACATTGATCGTCGTCCCCGACCACGAACGGCATGCCGCCTTGGGCGGTCAACAACATGAGCCACTTGTACTGAATGGCATTGGTGTCCTGGAATTCATCCACCAACACGTGTTGAAAGCGCGTCCGATAGTGCTGCAGCAGCGCCGGGTTGTCGCGCCACAGCTCGTAGGCGCGCAGCAGCAGCTCCGCGAAGTCCACGACGCCGGCCCGCTGACAGGCATCCTCGTAGGCTTGATAGATCTTGATCAACTGGCGCCGCGTCGGATCGCCGTCGTCCTTGATGTGCTTGGGGCGGTGCCCTTCATCTTTCTGGGCGTTGATGAACCAAAGAATTTCCCGCGGTATCCAGCGGGTCTCGTCCAGATCTAGGGCCTTCAAGACTTTGCGCAGCGCCCGCGCCTGGTCTTCGGAATCCAAGATCTGAAAACTCTGCGGCAGGCCCGCTTCACGCCAATGGATGCGCAACAGCCGGTGCGCCAAGCCATGGAAAGTTCCCAGCCACATGGCCCCGCTGGGCAATCCCAGCAGGGTTTCGATACGGCTGCGCATTTCGGCGGCGGCCTTGTTGGTGAAGGTGACCGCCAGGATGCTATTGGGCGAAGCGCCCTCGACCTGGATCAGCCAGGCCACCCGGTGGACCAGTACCCGCGTCTTGCCGCTGCCCGCCCCGGCCAATACCAATGCGGCACCCAGGGGCGAGCCTACCGCCTGGCGCTGATCGTCATTGAGGCCGTCAAGAAGATGAGATACGTCCATCAGGGCGCGGATTGTACTGCACGTGCATCCCAAGCAGCTTCTTGCATTTCAAGAGATTTTCGGGCTGCTTTCTTCGGCAAATTCAATGAGCGCGAGCACCAGGGAAAGCACGACGGGCCCGGCGATCACGCCGATGGCGCCGAACGCCGGAATACCGCCCAAAACGCCGACGAATACGGCCAGGGCAGAGATTTTTGCCCGGCCGGAGATGAGTATCGGGCGAAGCACATTGTCCAGCGCCCCGAGCAGGCACCCCCAGATCAGGATGAAGATTCCGCCACCCCAGTGCTTGTCGATGAACAGCCAGATGACGGCCGGTATCCAGACGAATGCGGCGCCGCCCACGGGCAACAATGACAAGAGCGCGGCCAGCACGCCGAATACCACGGGCGAGGGCAGGCCGGCGAATGCAAAGCCCACCGCCAGCAAGAAACCCTGCAGCAATGCCGTCACGGTGGTGCCGAAGACGATGGCGCGAGTCACCGCGCCCAATTGGCTGAACAGCCGCTCCTTGCGGTCTTCGGCCAGCGGAATCAGACGCCGCGCGCGCGAAATCATGAAGTCTCCATCGCGCAGAAAAAAGAACAGCAGAAACAGCATGATCGCAAAGGAGAGCAGCGAGCCGAGCGCACCCAGAAAAAATGAGCCGCCCCAGCTCGCCGCGCGCTGCATCACTTCGCGCGTGCCGGACACCAGCCAGGACTGCAGCTGTTCGGCGGAGACGTCGGCGTGTGCCTGCAGCCAGGTGTTGATTCTGGCGATCCACGGGAATTGCTGCAGATCCGAAAACGACTTGATGTCCATCTGCGTCGCCGATTGTTGTACCTGTTTGAGCAGCGCAGAAATCTGCGATACAAACTCGACCGAGAGCGCGCTCAAGGGCAATAGAATGACGATGGGCGCGAGCATGGTCAGCACCCCGGCGCTCAAGGATTTGACCTTGAAGCGGCGCCGTAAACGAACATTCAAGGGAAACAACAGGAACGCGAGGAACGCCGCCCACGTCATCGGCAGCGCAAACGGTCTGAAAATCAACAGCAGCGCATAACCCAACATCGCGGCCACCGCAAGCGCGAATACCCGAGAATAAAAACCAGGTGTGGCCGGCATCGGAACATCCTAACATTCGGTGTGCACGGAATACTCATTCAGTCTCCCGGGAGATACACATTAGCAGCATCGCTCGACCGACATTCACCGCCGCGGCCGCCGTCGGCGGCCTTCTATGCGGCCTGTGGGCCGCGATGACCGCGAACTCGGCCGCAACGCCCATCACCGCGCCGTATGGGTCGTGGGCCTCGCCCTTGAGCGCCGAGGCCCTGGCGGCCGGCGGCATTTACTTCGGCGATTTGCGCAGCGCCGGCGGGGAGCTGTATTGGACCGAGAACGTTCCGGCGGCCGCGGGAGCGATTGCGCTGTTCGGCCTGAAAAAGGGCGTGGCCGCGCCGGTCACCCCGGCGGGCGCCAATGTGCGAACGCGTGTGCACGAGTACGGCGGAGCGCCTTTCGTCGTGGCCGGCGACACCATTTACTACAGTCAATTCTCCGATCAGCGCCTGTACGCGCTGAAGGCAGGCGGCACCGCGGCGCCGGTAACGCCGCCCAACTACCGCTATGCCGATTGCATCGCGCAGCCCGGCGCCGGCGGGGCCGGCTCCGGCGTCGTCGGCTCCGATGGCGGTGCGGTCGCTGCGCTCATCTGCGTGCGCGAAGACCACACCGACCCCGCTCATGTGCGCAACACGCTGGTGCGCTTGAACCTGCCCGTGGCCGGAGCCGGCGAGGTGCTGTTCGAGGGCACGGACTTCGTGGCGTACCCGCGCTCGAGTCCCGACGGCCACAGGCTCGCCTTCATTACCTGGAATCATCCAAACATGCCCTGGGATGGAACCGAACTGCATGTGGCCGAACTCACGCCGCAGGGCTTGAAAGCGCCGAAGCTCGTCGCCGGCGGCGCGGCGGAATCCGTGCTCGAGCCCCAGTGGGACCGCGACGGTTCGCTGTACTTTATTTCCGACCGCAGCGGCTTTTGGAACCTGTATGTGCAGCGCGAAGAGGGCGTGCATGCCGTGTGGCCGCGGGCGGCCGAATTCGCGGGTCCCCTGTGGACCTTCGGCCAGTCGAACTACGTGCTCCTCGGCGATGGACGCGCGGTGCTGCGCTTCGGTGAGCGAGGTGTTGACCGGCTGGCCATCGTCGACCTCAAGGCCGGTACGGCACGCGTGCTGGATCTGCCCTATGTGGAGTTTTCGCACCTGACGCCGATCGACGCGGGCCACATCGCGGCAATCGCCGAGTCCCCGACCTCTCCGCTGTCCATTGTGAGTATCGACCTCGCTACGCGTACGGCCACGACCTTGCGCAGCGCCGGCCGTTCGCCTCTTCCGCCGGAGGCCGTATCGGTCGCCACGGCCATCGATTTTCCCAGCGCTCGGGGACGAGAAGCGCATGCGTTTTATTATCCGCCGGCCAATCCGGGCTATCGAGGATCCCCGGGTACTCTGCCGCCGTTGCTGGCGCTGGTGCACGGCGGCCCCACGGGGCTGGCCTCGCCGGCGCTGCGCCTGAGTGTGCAGTTCTGGACCAGCCGCGGGTTCGCGGTGGTGGATGTCAATTACGGCGGCAGTTCCGGGTACGGCCGCGCCTACCGGCAGGCATTGAACGGCAATTGGGGCGTGGTCGATGCCGAGGATGTCATTGCCGCGGTTCGCTTTCTGGTCGCGACCAAGCGCGCTGATCCAAAGCGCACCGCCATCAGCGGCGGCAGCGCCGGCGGCTACACGGTGCTGGTGGCGTTGAGCACCAGCGATGTGTTCCGTGCCGGCGCGGATTTCTTCGGTGTATCCGACATGACCGCGCTGGCGCGCGAC
>Ga0210393_10000196_pt1 | contig 58778 bp, 43 predicted proteins | sample IncBWC27OmetaG_FD_160068 | JGI IMG/M metagenome (GOLD analysis project Ga0210393, IMG submission 160068) | Forest soil microbial communities from Barre Woods Harvard Forest LTER site, Petersham, Massachusetts, United States - Inc-BW-C-27-O ... | reverse complement strand
GCAAGCGGCCGAGATGGTCGCGTCGGGCCGGGTGCACATTCCAGTGGCTGCCACCTACGCCCTCTCGTCGATCAAGGATGCCGTCGCCCATGCGCTACGCGGCGGAAAGATTCTTCTGGACGTAGCCGGATCATCTAAATGACTGCGGAACAGGCATTCAAGCGTCGCGCATTCCCGAAGAACAAGGATGGTCACCATGGAAAGCGAAATCAGCCAGTTGTTGTTGCTCGCAATATTCTGCGTGGTGGCGATAGTCGTCGCGGATTGGGCGATGCGGCCACGCAATCGCGACGATGACGATTGATGCATCGAACGGAACTTTTTGGTCCGCATCTTGTATATGCAAGGATCAGGATCTGAAAAATGCACGAATCGTCGAAGATCGCGGCAAAAATCAATTCGCAAACAGCCAACGGCATCGCGATTTGCGAGCGATTAATCAATCAACGGAGGCTATTTGAAAATGGACACTAGCATCCAGCAACAAGCGCACGCCGAAATCAATGAAGTCCACGCACCGTTGAACTACCTGGCCGAGGCGACACCGAAGCCAGTCAACTATGCGTACGATCCGCCGGCCGGAGTTCCGGGCCGCTCCGGTAAATACGTTAAGCAAAGCGTCGCCATTCAGAACGGCCGCGAACTGCTCGGCAAACTGTCGCTCGACACGAATGGCTTCGTGCTGACGGAGCACGAGACTGCGGTCAAGGATTTTTACGATCCCGAAGAGGTCAAGTCGGTCTACTATCCTGAGGTCGAGCGCTTGATAAAGCGAGTGACCGGCGCCGAGCGCGTAGTGGTGTTCGACCACATCGTGCGGAATCCTGTTCTTGCTGAGCGTGGCGAAAAGGGCGCGCGCTCGCCGGCCAAGTTCGTACACAACGATTACAGCATGGAATCCGCGCCGGGCCGCGTCCGCGCCCATCTGCCGCAGGAGGAAGCCGACCGCCTGCTCGAGAATCGCTTCGCCGAGATAAATGTCTGGCGCGCGATTCGTGGACCGATAGAAAGCTCGCCGCTCGCGCTGTGCGACGCGCGCAGCCTCGACGCGAAAGATAGCGTGCCGACCGATTTGGTCTATCGCGACCGCGTCGGCGAAACCCTCGGCTTCCTCTACAACCCGAAGCAACGCTGGTACTACTTCCCGCGCATGCAACGTAACGAAGCAATCTTGCTAAAATGCTACGACTCCAAGGACGACGGTCGCGCGCGCTTCACCGCGCACACCTCGTTCGAAGATCCGAGCAGTCCGCCCAACGCCGCGCCGCGTGAGAGTATCGAGGTGCGAGCGCTGGTTTTCTGGCCGCCCGAAGCTATTTGAGTGGCTGCCGCGGATAACGATCGACAAAACCAGGTAAGGAGCAAATCACGATGAGCGGAAAACTCGAAAGCAAGGTGGCACTCGTCACCGGCGCCAACAGCGGCATCGGCCTGGCGACGGCGAAGCGATTCGTTGGCGAAGGCGCATATGTTTTCATCACCGGCCGCCGTAAGGATGAACTTGACGCGGCGGTGAAAGAAATCGGCAAAAACGTGACCGCCGTTCAAGGCGACGTCGCCAAACTCGCGGATCTCGATCGCCTGTTCGCGCAGATCAAGCGCGAGAAGGGCAAGCTCGATATTGTTTTCGCCAATGCCGGTGTCGCGGAACTCGCGCCTCTGGCAGAAATCACCGAAGAGCAGTTCGATCGGATCTTCGACATCAACGTAAAGGGATTGTTGTTCACCGTTCAGAAAGCTCTGCCGCTGATTCCCGACGGCGGATCGATCATCCTGAATGCCTCGATCGTGGCGTCCAAGGGCAACCCCGCATCGAGCGTGTACAGCGCGACCAAGGCCGCGGTGCGATCTTTCGCGCGCACGTGGACGATGGATTTGAAAGAACGGAAAATCCGCGTGAACGCGCTCAGTCCGGGCCCGATCAAAACTCCCGCCTATGACAAATTGGCGGAGTCCGGGCCAGCAGGCCGGCAGATGTTGGAGAGCATCGTGAGCAGGGTCCCGATGGCCCGCTTCGGCACCCCGGATGAAATCGCCAAGGCCGCGGTCTTCCTTGCCTCCGACGATAGCAGTTTTGTCACCGGCACCGAGTTGTTCGTCGACGGCGGCACAGCCCAGGTCTGACTCAGGAGGTGCCTCATGGCTCGCGGAAGTATAAGTCATATTGCGCTGACGGTGAGCGACCTGGAGCGCTCGACGGCCTTTTACAACAAAGTCTTCGAGTTCATCGGCTTCAAAAGCGTCGAAGTTCCTGAGTCCACTCAGAATGCGATGAAGACACAGCTCAAGGTGTGGGCCGGACCTGGATACTCAATCTCGATCCGTCCGTCGAAGGGCGAGTTTGCGCGCAGGGTGCACGATCGCACCGCTCCTGGATTTAACCATTTGGCTTTTACTGCAGAGGACAAATCGGACGTTGACAAACTGTACGACTTCTTGAAGAAAACGGGAGCGACGATCCTCGACGCGCCCGCGGAGTATCCGTACTCGCCTGGATACTTCGCCGTCTACTTCGCCGATCCTGACGGGCTGAAATTCGAATTCGCCTATGCGCCCCGATATGATCGCTTTCGCACGGAACCCAGCGAATAACTGCAAGTGGAGTAGTCGTTATGGAATTCGGCATCGCACTCGTATCAAACGTCGACGCATGGAAAACTGTCAAGCGCGCCGAGGAACTCGGCTTCACGCATGCGTGGTTCTACGATACGCAGTTGCTCTCGCCTGACATCTTTGTCTCGATGGCGCTCGCGGCGGAACACACTTCAAAGATCAAGCTCGGGACCGGCGTAATCGTGCCGAGCAATCGTATTGCGCCGGTATGCGCGGCCGCATTGGCGACGCTCAACCAACTCGCGCCCGGCAGGATCGTATTTGGCGTCGGGACGGGATTTACCGCGCGCAACACAATGGGCCTCGGGCCGATGAAGCTATCGGAAATGCGCGAGTACATACGCGTCATCTATGGGCTCCTGAAGAACGAAACTATCGAATGGGATTTCGAGGGAGAGCGCAAAAAGATCCGGTTCCTCAATCCCGAGTTCGGAATGATCAACACGCGCGACAAAATTCCGCTCCACGTCTCCGCATTCGCGCCCAAAGCGCGCCGGTTGACCGCCGAGATCGCCGACGGATGGATCACGTTCAACGCGTTACCGCAGCCCGCCGCGCATCAGGCCCAGGAGATCGATAAGGCGTGCCGCGAGTTTGGCCGCGATCCGAAGTCGCTGTTCAGGACTAACTTCGTGCTCGGATGTGTACTGAAGCCTGGCGAGTCTCCGACTGGCGCGCGCGCGAAGGCGCAAGCCGGCCCGATGGCTGTGGTCGCGCTGCACGGGATGGTCGAGGGAACGATTAGTGACGTGCTGCCGCCGGAGATCCGGCAGCTCGCGAACGCGTATCGCGAGCAGTACGCGACCTATCAGCCCGCCGACGCGAAATATCTGCAGATGCACAAGTTGCATCTGATCGCGGTGCGTCCCGAGGAAGAAAAATTTCTCACAGAGGATCTAATCCGGTCGGTCACCTTCACCGGGACCGAAGATGAGCTGCGCGAGCGGCTGACAGGGATTGCGAGCGCGGGCTACGATCACTTCGTGGTGCAACTGGTCGCCGGCCACGAAAGCGCAATCGACGACTGGGCCCGTCTATTCGACAAAGTGTGAAGTCGTTCAAACCTCGAACCCATTGCCCTCAAGGAGTTCACTAATGAGTACCCCCGTTGTTTTGATCACTGGCGCCCTCACGGGCATTGGACGAGCTGCTGCGATTGCTTTTGCGCGCGATGGCGCGCGCATCGTAATCTCCGGCCGACGCGACGAAGTCGGCCAAAAATTAGTCGCTGAACTTCGCGATATCGGCGCCGAGGCGGAGTATTGGCGTTCCGACGTGCGCCATGACGACGACGTGCGCGACTTGGTCGACAAGACAGTCAAGCGCTTTGGTCGTTTGGATATTGCCGTCAACAACGCAGGCACCGAAGGCAAGACCGGCCCGGTCACGGAGCAGACCGCCGAGAGTTATGCGGCCACCTTCGACACCAACGTGCTCGGCGTGCTGCTGAGCATGAAGCACGAGCTGCGCGTGATGCTGCCGCAGGGCAGCGGGAGCATCGTCAATGTTTCATCGGCTTATGGAAGCGTCGGCGCTCCTGGAGCCGCTGTTTACGTGGCGAGTAAGCATGCGGTGGAAGGAATGACCAAGTCCGCCGCATTGGAAGTCGCCGGTACCGGTGTTCGCGTAAACGTAGTGGCTCCGGGCGCTACGGATACGGGGATGCTCTCACGCTTCTCCGTTACAGACGAAAACAAGGCCGCACTGGTTTCGACCATACCAGTCAAACGCAGCGCAACGCCCGACGAGATCGCCAATGTGATCGTCTTTGTAGGTTCAGCAAAGGCGTCTTACATGACAGGTGCTACCGTCGCGGTGGATGGTGGAATCCTGGCTGGCTGAACGCTGCGAGCCGTCCGATTCGAGCGCGTTCCAAAGAAGAGATAGCAAAACAATCAGCGGAGGTTCTCTAAAGATGGAAGCCAGCGGCGTGAATCAATGGAAGATTGGCGACGCGAAGATCACTCGGGTGGTCGAGTCGGAAGGGCCTTGGGACGGTACGATGATTTTGCCCAACGGAACGCCGGAGAACGTCCAGAAAGAAAGTGACTGGCTATTCCCGATCTTCACCGACGAAAACGGCAAGCTCCGCATGTCCATCCAGGCGCTGGTGATAGAATCACAGGGCAAGCGCATCATCGTCGATACCTGCATCGGCAACGACAAGGTGCGTTCGATGCCCGAATGGAACAAGCTGCAATTACCCTTCCTGCAGGACCTGCAGAAGATCGGATCGCCTCGCGAATCGATTGATAGCGTCATCTGCACTCATCTTCATATCGACCATGTCGGCTGGAACACGATGCTCAAGGACGGCAAGTGGGTGCCCACATTCCCCAACGCCAAATATCTGATCGGTGGCACCGAATGGGATTTCTTTTCGCACGCGGCCGACCCGTTCCTGAAGGACCCGGTGGACGACTCGGTTCTTCCGGTGATGGCCGAAGGGATGTCGGAACTGGTCGACGACGGGTACCGGATCACCGATGAAGTCTGGCTCGAATCGACGCCCGGCCACACCCCCGGTCATTTTGCAGTGCGCATAGCGTCGAAGGGTCAGAACGGAGTCATCACCGGTGACCTGATGCATCATCCGATTCAATGCCGCTATCCCGAGTGGGACGACAATTTCGACATTGACGGGCCGATGGCAAAGAAGACGCGGCGTGAGTTCTGCGAGCGTTACGCCGACTCGGGAGTGCTGGTGTTCGGGACGCATTTCGCGCTGCCGTCGCCCGGCAAGATCTCGAAGAAGGACGATTCCTTCCGCTTTTCGCTGGCCGGATAAGAAAGACACCCCCGAATGATGAGAGGGTCAAAATGATTCATGAGCTACGAGTCTTCCATTGCGTTCCCGGTCGTCTGCCGGCTCTGCTGAAACGCTTTGAGAACGATACGCTGCGACTGTTCGAGAAGCATGGGATCAAGCAGCTCGGGTTCTGGACTGTGGCGATCGGAGAGTCGAACAACGATTTGTTTCTGATTCTGCAGTGGGAATCTTTAGCTGAGCGCGAGCTGAAGTTTGGAGCTTTCGCGAGTGATCCGGAATGGCTCGACGTCCGCAGGAAAAGCGAGGCAGACGGTCCGGTCGAGGGATCGATTACCAACACGATTCTCGTACCAACTACGTTCTCGGCGCTTCGCTAGGACCGTTTCAAGTCGGTCTCTTCGCAAGCAGTCCCAAACTTTTGGCTTGACTCTTGTATATACAAGAACTGAGGGCAGAAAAATGAATAACTTCAGTGATAATAACGGCGACCATTTCGCGAACGGCCAAGTCGATTGCGATTTGCGAGGCAATTCAGACATGGCGCAATCGGAGACTCACCTCGATCCGGTTGAGGTTGTCGAACGGCGCCCGGATTTGGCGCCAGGCGAATTTCCCGCTCCAATCGGCAAGCTTCTGGGTCTGAAAATCATAAGCAACGGCGCCGGTCGAGCCACGGTCGAATTCGAAGCCACCGAACGATACGCAAATCCGACGGGGACTCTTCATGGCGGAGTGTTCTGCGATCTTGCAGATGCGGCGATGGGCCTCGCATACCTCAGCACCCTCGCAGCAGGCGAGTCGTTGACCACCATCGAATTGAAAATCAACTTTCTGCGGCCAGTCTGGAACGGAAAGCTTCGAGCTGAAGCGAACGTAGTTCGGGCAGGCAGAGTCGTCGGCCTCATCGAATGCGACATCTTTGACGAGCGGCAGCGCCTGGTCGCGCGTGCGTCCAGCACCTGTATGACTCTTCGCGGACGGCTGGCTGAAGGACGTCAGACAACCTTGACCGGAAGCCCGGTGAGCTAGTGAGGACGAAATGATCGCAATCACCTCTGAATACTTTAAGCGGCTGATAAACGCGGCCAACACGCAAGTCGTCGGTGACGACATCCCGCCGATCAAAAGTGTCTTCCGCCTGAAGAGCGGAGTGCGTGCCAAGCTAGCCGATCGCAGCGGTTCGATGGTGATCGTCGAGGTCGAAGACTACCGCTCCGATTGGATCGAATGGCGCGAGGTCAAAGCAAGGATCGCGGCGAAGTGAGAACAGGAGTAACTGCTGTGGGCAAATTACAGGGAAAAGTGGCGGTCATTACCGGTGGCACCACAGGAATAGGTTTCGCTGCGGCGAAGCTCTTCGTGGAAGAGGGCGCCTACGTCTTTATCACGGGCCGCCGTCAGAGAGAGCTCGAAGCGGCGGTGAAGGCGATCGGCAGCAACGTGACTGGCGTTCAGGGAGACGTTGCCATATTGGCCGACCTCGATCGTCTTTATGCGGCCGTCAAGGCAAAGGGGAAACTTGACATCGTCTTCGCCAATGCCGGCATTGCGGAATTTGCTTCTCTCGACAGAATCACTGAGGAGCATTTCGACCGACTTTTCGAGATCAACGTCAAAGGAGCTCTGTTCACCGTGCAGAAGGCCTTGCCGCTGCTGAACGATGGTGGCTCGATCATCCTCAATGGCTCTGTCGCCGGCGTCAAAGGTACTCCGGCCTTCGGTGTCTACGGCGCGACCAAGGCTGCGCTGCGTTCCTTCGCGCGGACCTGGACCTCGGATCTCAAGGATCGTCACATTCGCGCAAATGTCGTTAGCCCCGGTCCGACCGACACCCCGGCTCTCGATGGCCTAGCTGCGGAGGTTCTTGCGCGGATTGTGTCGACCATCCCGATGGGCCGCATGGGCGAATCCGATGAGATCGCCAAGGCTGCGCTTTTTCTGGCGTCGGATGACTCGAGTTTTGTCACGGGCATCGACCTCTTCGTCGACGGCGGCAGAGCGCAAGTCTGATCGAGAGTCGGTGCGGTTGCCTCGCTGTTTGAGCGAGGTGTAAGCACTTCAAGAACTCCATCCGACTTCGATAGGGGAACTTCAATGCCTCTGACTGGTGAATACCAACCCAGCCAAAACGACAGAACCCGCGAACAGGTCGAACTGTATGAAGCGACCAATGGCGTAAAGGGTGGCACGCTCGCCGGTAAACCGGTCATCATACTGACCTTCAAGGGGGCCAAGTCGGGCAAGATTCGGAAGACGCCGCTGATGAGGATCGAGCACAATGGCATTTACGCTGTCGTCGCTTCCAACGCCGGCGCGCCCACGCATCCCTTTTGGTACAACAACATCGTCGCTAATCCGATCGTCGAGTTGCAGGACGGAGCCGTCAAGCAAGATTTGCGGGTCCGCGAAGTATCTGGCGAGGAGAAGAACGAATGGTGGAAGCGGGCGGACACAGCCTATCCGGAATTTCCCGCCTATCGAGCGCGCGCAGGCCGTGAAATCCCGGTACTCGTCCTCGAGCCTCTCTAGCCGAACACCACTATCAATCGTCAGGCGCGATCCGGTCCCCAGGGCGCCTGACGATCAGATCACCCGCAAATCAAATCAACCGGATATTGCGCTCGATCGTTTTGATCACCGAATCCATCTTCCCCGTCAGTACCTGCTTGGTAAGACTGAGGGTGAAGCTTTCGGCCACGTGGAACGGAACATGCGCCGGCAACGACAGCGCATAAGGATCGACGACCGCATCCACCACGACCGGGCCACTCTTATGCGACAGCGCCTCGGCGAGCCCATCTCTCACATCGCCGGGCTCTTCGATACGGATGCCCTTCGCGCCCATCGCCTCGGCAACTTTGGCGAAATTCGGATTCTTGAAATCGACGCCGAACGGGATGATGCCGGCTTCCTGCTGCTCGATGTTGACGAAGTCGAGCGATTCGTTGTTCAGGATGATCTGCACTACCGGCGCCTTCCGTTGTACCAGCGTCAGCAGATCGCCGAGGCCGAGCATCGTGAAGCCGCCGTCGCCGCACACGGCGATAGTCTGGCGGCCGGGGTATGCGAGTTGGGCGCCGAATGCGTTGGGCGCGGCGTTAGCCATCGACGCCCATGAAAAGGATCCGAAAATCCGCCGGTTGGCCCCGCCCTTCACGTGCCGCGCCACCCAGATGCAGGCCGTTCCCGTATCGACGAAGAACATCGCGTCATCAGCCGCCAGCTCGCTCAAGGTCGTAGCCAGGAACTCGGGACGTATCGGCTTTATGCCCGGTCCTTTGGTGACGTAGTGTTGCAGGAGTTCATGGAACGAGGCGGTTTCCGCGACGTGCCTTTCGAGAAAGGTGCCATCAGTCTTCTCTCGAATTTTCGGCAGCAGCGCCGCAACGGTGCTTTTGATATCGCCGACCAGCGCCAAATCAACTGCGGTGCGGCGCCCGATGTGCTTCGCGTTCTTATCGATCTGTACCTTCTTAACTTTGTCGCCGGGAAGAAATTCCGAAAATGGAAAGTCGGTGCCGAGCATCAGCAACAAATCGGCCTCGTGAATCGCCTTGTATGCCCCGCCGTAGCCGAGCAACCCGGTCATCCCGACGGCATTGGGATTGTCATGCTCGAGCCATTGCTTGCCGCGAAAAGAAAATCCGACCGGAGCCTTCAGCATGGTCGCGAGCTGCAGTACCTCGGCGCGCGCATCGCGGCATCCGTCGCCGCCGAAAATCGCCACCTTGTCCGCGTCTTCGATCATCCTGGCCAGCTTGTCGAGATCCGAATCGGTCGGGCGCATCACGGGCAGAGCGGCGACCGTGAAGGCGTGAGCAGAATGGTCCGACACCTTGGATGCTGCGATGTCGCCGCACATCGAGATCAGCGTCGGCCCTTTGTCGACAACGGCCGTCATAATCGCGGTCGTGACCACGGCCCGCACCTGTTCAGGGTTGATCACACGCCCGATGTAGAGACACGCGGTGTCGAAAAATTTGTACGGGTTCAGCTCTTCGAGCGCGGCGGTGTCGATCAGCTTGGACTCGACGTCGCCGGCGATCGCAATGATCGCGGCGCCCTCTTTGCGCGCGTCCATCAGTCCGTTGAAGAGATGCGTCACGCCGGGTCCGGCGGTTCCGCAAACCGCCACGGGCTTCCCGCTCAGGTAGGAGTCGGCGACCGCGGCGAAGACCCCGTACTCCTCGTGACGAACATGGATGAACTCGATCTCGCCGTTGCGCCGGAGCGCGTCGATCACTGGATTCAGCGCATCTCCGACAATTCCGTAGCAGCGTTTTACGCCGGCCTTCGCCAGCATCTCCCACATTACATCCGCAACTCTACGGTCCATAGGTTTAGCTCCTAGTCGCAGCGTTTCGTCTGGAAAATGGCGATGTGTTCATTCAACCTCGAAATACGTGCTGACTCAAACGAGGATTTGACACGTAGCGCCGCCACGATCTCGTCGACCGAAATCGGGCTGATGTGCGAGATAATCGGCGCGGTCTTAATTAGTCGTGGGAGGTTTCGGTCGCAAACCGACGAAACAGACGCCTTGCGTTTTGGTTGATCGCCGATTTCTCGACGTCACTCATACAGGTTAGAGCGCCCAGCGCGGCGATGTTTTGATCGATGACCGGCTCCGACGCCGGCGGAAAATCGGAACCGAAAACGATGTGATCAGCCTTGGTCAACTCGAGCACCGGACCTACCGACGCTGCCGTGCCCGCGATCGCCGTATCGAAGTAGAGGCGGGCGAGCTGCGCCAACACCGTCTCTTGCGTGAGTTCCTCACGATGAGCAACCCAGGGCAACGTACCTATCGTTCCGAGCCGCGGCGCCAGCGTCGGCAGAGCGCCGCCCGCGTGACTGAGAATGAATCTGAGATTCTCGTGACGGCTTAGCACTCCTGCATAAAGCATATCGGCTACCGATCGGCACGTATCAAAGGGGAATTCGATCACAGGTCCAGGACGGCCGCAGGCCACACATTCATAGCCCGCCGGTGCAATCGGATGGATAAAAATCGTCGCGGAGCGCCGGTTCAGTTCCGCGAACACCGGTCCGAACTTGTCATTTCCCAGATAGTTGCCGCCGTAGTTAGTAACCATCACCACGCCGTCTGCGTCGAGCTGATCGAACGCGAAAGCTATTTCGGACAGCGACGCTGCAACATCATCCATGGGCAACGACGCCAACAGGCCGAAACGCGTTGGCCGCTGCTTGACCAGCGTGGCGCCGTATTCGTTGATGCGACGAGCTTCATCCTTCGAAAGCGCCATCGGCAACGAAAGCAGTTGTGTCGCTATGTCGTGCCGGTCCATGAAATCCAAAGCGAACTCTGGCGTCCAGGTCGGCATCGGCGACGCGACAAAATTCTGCGCGGGCACAGCGCGCGGTACCGACCCCGGAGGGATGAAGTGCGCGTGAACGTCAACTCGATTCGGTTTCATAGCCATCTCCATCCTCGGGAAAGACGATCAGCGCGACTTGCGCCACCACGGCAACTGTTCTGGTCCGACTTCGTCGACGATTCGCGCGGCCTGACTTGCCATCTCGAGCGCGACCGATGGTTTAACGCCCAGACCTCGCAGCACCAGGACGTTCATTTCCACCAGCGCCGCCGGCGGAGGCGACTCCGTCGCGCATCGCCGAATGGCACCGAGTATCGCTCCGACCTGGAAGTCGAGCGCAACTTTGATCGACTCGAATTTATATTCGCCGTCAGATCGTCCCGCTTCCAGGTTCCGGCGCACACGCGAAACGAACTTTGAATCGTCCAGTAGGACATGGACACTCGACAAGTACCGCGCCCAGACCGAGTCCATCGACGCGCGTCGCATCATCATCTGGCCGCCCAGCGCTGCGCGAAGAACCGGGTGCGGCTGCGCGCGAAAGAGGCCTGCCGTTTCCGCGCTGATCTCATCGGCCATCCGGCGGCCCAGCGTTTCGATCGCTTCGTCGAGTGTGTCGAAATACCAATAGAATGCGCCTCGAGAGACGCCTGCCGCTCTAACAACATCGTCGATCACCGCACTCCCGCGACGAATCGGATCGGCGCACACCGCCATCGTTGCCGAGAGCAACCGTGCGAGCATCTTCTCGCGTTTGACCTGTGCGTTTCGCGTCCGAAAATTCACGGCTGGGGATTTTGTTTCCCGGGATCTAGCGGGCTTCTGTCGCCTACTTTGGAGCATGTGCAACCATTTCTATACAAACATCTTTGTCAGTCTGACTAAGTTGACAGAGTCTTCCTTGTCATGCCATCGTTTTCGTCAGATTGACAATATAGTATGTAAAAACTTATATGACAATCTTGCTGGAAGAAGAATACGCACACACGTCGTGTATGGAGGCGGTGCCAAGAGTGGTGAGTAATCCCGATGTGGTGGCGAAGGCCGCTGCCCTCCGTCTCACTCTTCGTGAGCGCGCAAGGGAGACGGACAGGCTGGCGAGGTTGCCCGAAGCGACGGTTGCCGACCTCGAGAAAACTCGCCTGTTCGAGATCACCACGCCGCGCCGCTACGGTGGATTGCAGCTCGATGCACGCACCTACATGGACGCAATGGTTGAGCTTGGACGCGGCGACGCCTCGGTCGCGTGGGCGGCCACTCTGGTCAACATCAACAATTGGTTCATCGCGACACTTTTCCCGCCCGAAGTCAGCGAGGAGGTCTTCGCCAAGCCGGGCGCGCGAGCCGCAGCGGTATTGCAGCCGCGCAGTTGCAAGGTGCGCAAAGTCAGTGGCGGGTTTCAAATCGACGAAGGAGTGTGGCCGTTCAATTCAGGCGTTTACCACGCCCAGTGGGATGTGCTCGGATTCCCTGCGCAGGATGAGGCTGGGGGATACCTGGCGTTCGCGCTCCTTCCGATAAGCGACGTTCAAATCCTTGATGACTGGGACACGATCGGGGTCCGCGGCAGCGGCAGTTCGAGCGTCGCCGTCCGCAACGTCTTTGTGCCGGACATTCGGATCAGCCGCCCCGACAGTGCCCAGTTCGGCAAGTACAAGTCGACGCAGTTGGAACACGAATGGCTTTACCGCGCGGCGTTCGTTCCTCTGGGGCAGATCATCATTGCGTTTCCAGCACTGGGCGCTGGACTCGGTGCGCTCGATATATTCATGGAGCAACTACCGCGGCGAGCGATCGCGTACTCGCCCTATACAAAACAGCGTGAAGCACCCGTCACGCATCTTCAGCTGGGCGAAGCGTCGGCAAAGATTGACGCCACGCGCATGATCATCGCAAACGCGGCCGACGAAATAGAACGTCATGCAAAGGCTGGCACCGCGATGGATCAAATGATCCAGGCTCGCATCAGGCGCGACACCGGCTTCGCCAGCCGCCTAATCTGGGAGGGCATCGATCTACTCGCGGGTGCCAGCGGCGGATCTTTTGCCAGCGTCGCTCATCCGCTCAATCGAATTTGGCACGACGCTCGAGTCGCGAGCCTGCATGCAACGATGGTCCCCTCGACCGTCTTCGAACTGTACGGCCGCATGATGTGCGGTCTCGATTCCTGGAGCTGAGGCTCAAAAACGCAAATCAGACCTGCACCAGATTTTGAAAATTCTCCGTGAAGAAGCGCGCCTTGGTCGACTCAGGATAGCTGGCGATGCTCGCGCCGAATCTGCCGATCGGATCGCGGCCGCCCTCTGCATGCGGATAGTCCGTCGAGAACATAAAGAGCCGATCGTTGGATTGGCGGATCAGTTCGCCCACGTCTTCGAAAGGATAGGGTGTGAAACGCAACTGGTCGTCGATTTGTTCGGAAGGCCGCCGCTGCATTTCGCGCAGATGCGGCTCGGGCTTCGACCATATGTCGACGATATGATCGAGGCGTCGACGCATCGCCGGAACCCATCCGGCACCGAGCTCGATACATCCGCCGCGCAAAGTGGGAAAACGATCGAGCACACCGTCGAGGATCAGCACCGAAAGAAATCGTTCGGCGGAGTGAAAGATGCAAGTCATGTCCTTGGAGCCGACCACTTCTGCGCCGCCGCGTGCGGTCTTGCGATTCGGGAACCCGTCAATCATCCATTCGGGATCGATCGACAGCTTGCTGCTGCCGACGTGCAGCACGAAGGACGCGCGCGCTTCCGCGAGATGCGCCCAAATCGGATCATGATCGCGATGTCCCGGTGAACGTCCGGGCGCATCCGACGGCAGCATGAACATTCGCAATCCTTCGGCTAGCGCGCGATCGAGTTCGACCACCGAGCGCTCGGGATCGTCCAACACGAGAATACCGGTTGCGACCAGGCGCGGTTCATCGGCCACAAACGCCATCATTGCGCGATTGAATGCCCTCACTCCTCCGTAGCGGACCTCGCGATCATGGCAGGCGAAAAGCGTGGCGGCGGCGAACGACGAAAATATAACTTGGCGCTGGATTCGCAACGCGTCGAGCACGGCGCCGCGCTCCTTGCTGTTGAACGCGCCGAGTGCGGCGTACCATTTCGGCCCGCGAAGGATTTGATCGCCGAGCGCTTTCAGCTGCGCGACGGTTTCCGGCGAATGGCCGTTACGCCCGCTGTCCGGCAGTCCCGCCAACGTCGCATCGAGACTTCCGACCGGAAGGAGTGCGGGCAAGCGGTCACGAATGGCGGGATCCGCATACGCGGTCAGAAAGTCCGGCAATTCCATGATGTGGCTGTCGGGGTCATTTAGAATTCGCGGCGTCATTGTCCTGGACCTCCGAATCGATTTCAGCGGTATCGAATGATCCCGTAATCAATATCACGGCATCTGTCCAACATTCACGAAACCTGGCGATTCCAGATCGGCGCGACACCTTCCGGAAGTTCCACATCGAACGCGTTGAGCGTAAACGAGACCATGCAATAGAAGCCAACCAATGCGACCAGCTCGACGACCGCCGGCCAACCGAGTGCGTCGGCAAGCTGCTCTGCCAAATGGACGCGCGGGCGGCCTGTTGCGACGAGGTCATTTGCGGCCGTATGTACGAGCCGTTGCAAATCGTCTTCATAGGGAACCGCGGCGCCGGCTCTCAGCGCGTCGATGATGGCGTCGGGCAGACCTTCCGCGCGGGCGACTCGGGCGTGTGCCCAGAACTCAAATTCCGCCTTCCAGTGAACGCCAGTAGTCAGGATTGCCAACTCGCGGAGCTTGCCAGGAAGCACGGAATGAAAACGCAACCGTTCTCCCATTTCCGCCGCCAACTTCCCGAATGACGGTATCTGCATCCAGGGATTGAATGGACCCGGCAAATATTTGATTGGCCCGCTTAAGCTCGCCCCGCGCGGACCCTTGAGAATGTTGTCCCACAAATCCTTCTGCTCGGCGTTTAGATGCTGCTGATCAACCAGCGGTAATTTCGACATGGGATTTCTCCAGAGTCGCTGCATAATCAGCGGGATCCGTTATGGGCGATTCGTATCCGTCCATAATCTGTCCGCCTTTGCAAATTAATCCGGAATTTTGGTCTACTGGCGTTATGAGTTTTTAACTTGTACAATTCCTTGTCAGATCTGTCAATCCAAAGAAAACGGTTCACCAGCACGGCGTTAATATCAACTCGCCTATTGATTGAGAAGGTCAGCACCGAAGTTAGAAATTGGTGATAGCTTGAACGCTCGCTCGACTGCCAGGAAACGCGCCTCCTCAATGGCTCCTAAAAGAGGGAACCGTCCGGCACGCACAGTAGATCTCGGAACAAAAAACCAGATTTTGGAAGCGGCGTTGACGGCTTTCGCCCGTGATGGCTTTGATGGTGCTTCCTTACCGAAGATCGCCGAGATTGCCAAGATAGGCCATCCGCTGATCCACTACTATTTCGGCTCCAAAGATAACCTGTGGCGTGAAACCGTCGAGTACGCGTTCGGCGGCCTGGTAGCCGAAGCAACCGCCGTCGAGGCTGCTTCGCGCGGTCTGTCTCCCCTGCACAGACTGCGAGTAATGGTTCAGGCGTTCGCGCAGTTCGCCGCGCGCTATCCTGACCATCTCGGTTTGATAATGGCTGAGGCGCGATCAGACTCCAAACGTCTGCCTTGGCTTCGTGAAAACTATCTGAATGCTTTCCTGGGACGCCTGAGACGAGCGTTAAAGGACGCGCAGGAACAGCACGAGATTAAAAAAGTTCCGCTCGATCACCTGATATCCATCTTGATAGGTGCAGTAGTGCTCTACTTCAGCATCAATCTAGGACCGCCCAAGAATATGAAATCGGAAGATCTAGCGGACCGCCATGCGAAATGGGTACTGGAAGTCATCCTGGACGGTATAGCCGTGACACGGTTTGTATAATCGGAGTTTAACAATTCTGGAGGCTTGAAAAGATGAGCAAGAATCTGAAAGAGAAGGCCCAGCCGCAGAGGCTCCACCACAACGCCCGCGTGGTGAAGGATCATGAACGAACGCGTCACTTCTACGAAGACATCGTCGGAATGCCCTTACTAGCTACCTGGGCCGAGGTAGGACAGTTTCCGGAGTTTCCAGAAAGACCAGTCAGCTATTGTCATACGTTTTATGGTCTGGCGGACGGAGGCGCGCTCGCATTCTTTGGGTTTGCCGAGCCTGACGTCTATGAGGCCTTCAAGGCAAAGGTTCAATCCGCATTTAACCACATCGCCCTGGCTGTATCTCCGGAGCTACAGGCTCAGATCAAGCAAAATCTCGAAAAGGCAGGACATAAGACGGCCTTCATCGATCATGGTTACTGTCAGTCGCTATATGTAAGCGATCCCGACGATCTCACGTTGGAGTTCACTTCGGATCCCAAAAATATTGCCGAGATAAATGAATGGCAGGCCAAGGAGGCGCACGAGACACTGTCCAGATGGATCGCCGGCGACCGCAAGCCAAATAATAATTTGCGTCACCGATGATTTCGGTGGTTTCATTTTCGGAATTTTTTGTCTGCGACGAACATCCGATGTATGTTCAGCGATGGGGTCCAGACACCTCTTCGCGTCGCGTTGTTCTCATTCATGGCGGCGTCCACACAGGGGTTTGTTGGACCACTCGCCCTGATGGTCAGCCTGGTTGGGCAGAATTCCTGGTTGAGCAGGGCTGGACTGTTTTCGGCGTCGATGGGCCGGGAGTCGGAAGATCAGCCGCGACCGGCGCGCTCCTGGAGTCCAGGGCCGAGCATATCGTCGCCGCGCTCGTGGCGTTGGTTCGCCAAATCGGACCTGCGCTCCTAGTCGGACATAGTTTCGGTGGAGCGATCGCCGCAAAGGTCATGGACACAGCGCCAAAGCAGGTCACCGGGCTGATCTCTATTGCACCGGCGCCCCATGGAAACATCGCTAACAACCGGCCGCTGCCAAACGACACGCCAATTGTTTTCGATGAAGACGCGATGCAACGCTTCTTCTGCAGTACACCAAACTTCCCAAAGGACTCGATCGATCAATACAGGCGTTCGCTTTGCTCGATGAGCCCGGGAGTGTTCAATGCGGTCGCGTCAGGAGACGCTAGCCGGGCGTTCGTGATCGATGATTTCGCAAGTATAGCTTCGATTCCGAAATTGGTAGTTGCCGGTGACAACGATCAACTTGTAACTGGTCCCCGGTCGTTGGCGGTTGCGGAGTCCTTGAAAGCTCGCCACGTCACAGTTGGCAAAGATTGGGGGCTGCCCGGCTTCGGTCATATGATTCCAATTGAGAACGGTTCAGAGGAAATTCTAAAGCGTGCCTCGCTTGGTTTGCCGACGCCATAGGAGGCGCCGGCTGATTCGGTCAGGAAACTGTCTCTACCTCGCCAGAAATCTTTCCAGATGTTCCGAGACGAGTTTGCGCTGCTCGACTTGCGGCACGTGGCCGGCGTTTTGAATCATCTCGGCGCGCGCGTTGGGAATCAGCGCAACAAATTCAGCTGCGTATGACGGCGGCACCAGCGCATCCTGCGCGCCCCACAGCACCAGGGTCTCCGCCTTGATTCGCCGGAGCCGCCGCTTCAGCCCGCGCTCTGGAATCGGATGGATGAAATGCGACGTGCTCGCCAACGCGCCGAAGCGATTCACTATTGCGGCATTCATTGCCTCGCGTTCCGCGGGCATCGCGAGTTTGGCTTTGACTTCCGGCTTCGATGGATCGTTGAACAGGAGCTTCACCAGCTTCTCCGGTGAAACCAGCAGATGGTCTGCGACAGGCGCATCGTCATGCCACAGTCCCATCGCGTCGATCAGCACCAGCTTGCGCACGCGATCCCGGAATGTGGCCGCATATTCCGCCGCGACCATCCCGCCAAAGGAGTGACCGATCAGATCGACTTGCTCGAGTCCGAGGCGGTCAAACAGATCGTCGTAGTAGATAACCAGGTCCGACAGGCCATCAAGCTGATCGAGATCTTCGGTCTCTTCCGCACCGGCATGCGCAGGCGCATACACACGGCGATGCGCCGCGAGATCGTCGAGGAAGCCGTCCCATTCCTGGCCGAAAGGACCGTGAAGATAAACTACGGGCGCGCCTTCGCCCTTGATAATCACCGGATTGGCCGCGAAGCCGCCCGGCAACTCGACACTCTGCGCCGTCTGGGTATTCATGCCTGAACCTTTGCTTCTCCGTTAGTGGCTTTGACTGCCGGCCGCGCGACTTGCGGTTGATTGCGCGTCGCGCCCTGCGGCCACCATCGGTCGGTATAGCCTTCCTTGTCCCAGATGCCTTTGATTTTCGGCAGTACCTTCTCCGCGAACAGTCCGCTGCTATAAGCAGTCAGCTCGGGATCCATGGACTGAATCTGCAGGATGACCATGAGATGGCCGACGCGGATGTTGCGAACCGCTTCTTCGATTTGCGCCGCCACCGTATCGGGACTCCCGCCGATCACCATGCGCGAATCCTCGACGAGCTGCTTCCAGGTCGCTTCGTGCGGCTTGAAGTCGAACGAAAACGCGCTCGCGCCGCGATGGCTCAACTGAAATTCGAAACTGCGCTTGGTCATAAACCCCGGCACGTTGCCGAAATGCGGCGCGACGTAAAGCGACTTCGAGTAGAAGTTGCGCAGATGCTTCAGGTAGATGCGCTCCGCCTCCGCATCGGTGTCTGCGACGACGACTAGCTGCGCGAATCCCGCGCGGTACGGGTTGTCGTCCATGCCGGCCTTCTCGACCGAGTCCCAGTAGCCGTCCATCAGCACCTTCGCGTACTTGTGGCCCATGAAGCTCAGGTAGCTGTAGGTGTAGTCGTGGTCGGTTGCGAACTTCCACGTCTCGACCGAGCCGCCACCGGCGAGCCAGATCGGCGGATGCGGCTTCTGCAACGGCTTCGGCCACGGGTTGACGTAGCGCAGCTTGTTGAATCGTCCGTTAAACGCGAACGGCCCGGGCCGCGTCCACGCCTGCTTGATCAGATCGTGCGCCTCGTAATATCGCGGCCGCACCTGGGTCGGAGGAATTCCGTAGCAGCCCGTGGTGTCCATCGGTGAACCTACTGGAAAACCGGCCACCAATCGTCCGCCGCTCAGGCAATCGAGCAGCGCGAATTCCTCGGCGACGCGAATCGGTGGATTGTAAAGCGGCAGCGTGTTGCCGAGGATCACCAGCGCAGCATTGGACTTACGCCGCGCGAGCACAGTCGCGATCATGTTCGGCGAAATCGGAAAGCCGTAACCGTTCTGATGATGCTCGTTCAGGCCGAGACCGTCGAAGCCAAGATCGTCAGCCATCTCGAGTTCGTCGAGATTCCAGTGCAGATACTTGGCAACTTCCGGCGAATGGCAAAGCTCGTCGTTGGGCGGCGTCACCCAGATGCTGTCGTAGCGATCGCGAAAATCATCCGGCAAGTCGCGATACCCCTGCATGTGAAACCAAATCGTTTTCATAGGCTGGTTCCTTTTCTCGTTGTCCGGAGTGGACGGTTTCTTCGTTGAGCCGTCTTCGACTGGCGAGCCCCAGCACGCGCCGCCGCGGCTAGACCTTGCAGATATGAATCGAGAGCCTTGGCAACAAATCCCTCCGGCTCAAATCCGATGGTATGCGTCAGGTACTCGCGATCGCGCGTTACCATAAATGCGCCGTTGAGTATCGACCAGATAGCGATAGTAACTCCGGTCACGCCCAGGGAATCCGCGAGCAGGCGCCTATCGAAAGCGCGCCTCACGCTGCTTTCGAACAGGCGAAACACTTCCTGCCGAATCTTGCCACCGCGATCGAATGCGCGAATTTCCGATGACCGCCGAAGTCGCTTTCTAATCTCGAAGTAGGGCGTCGGCTCGCTGATCAGAATCGGATCGGCCGATTCGTGCAGATACTCGATATAGACCCGCGCCAGCGTGCGAATCTCGTCGAGCGGCTTCAGGCCGCGCGCTAGCACTTCGCGATAGCCGGCGCCCAGTTGCGTGCCACGCTCGGCGCAGAGGTTCAGATACACTTCGTCGCGCGACGCAAAATGCAGGTAGATGGTTCCGACTGCGACGTTAGCCTCGTGCGCGATCATTTCCATCGTGGCGTTTTCGACTCCGCGGCGCGCAAAAACGCGCGCGGCCGCAGTCGTGATGCGCACAGCACGCGCGTCGTTCTCCGCGCGCCGCCGCTCGCGCAGGTCGAGCGAGGCTTTCTTGCGCGCTCCAGTTCGTGAATTGAGATTCATGAATATCAATTCACGATATACGGCGAAGCCGGCGAATTGTCAAACCCGGCCGCTGCGATCGCAAAAGGTTCAGCCGGACAAAAATGGACTGTCAGTCGAGGAAGAAATCGCCTTCAGCGCAACATCCGATGCTTTGCCACCGCTCTCGCGACTTGATCGCCATATTCTTGATCGGCCTGGCGGAAATGCCCGATCGAACGTTCGACGATTTCCTGGCGGCTGACTTTCGAAAGGCTGGCCGCGATGTTCGCGATCAATCGCTCTTTCGCTTTTTCGCTCATCAGCCGGTAGAGGTCCCCGGCCTGAACGAAGTCGTTGTCTTCAGGGTAATGCACCGGCGCGTGATTCCCAGTGAGCCCCGCGACTTCAATCGGCGCCCACAGCGGCTTGCCGGTCTGTTGCGGACCGCCGAAGCTGTTGGGCTCGTAGTTCTTCTCGCGACCGCAATTGCCGTCGACACGCATCGAGCCGTCGCGGCCGTAGTTGCGCACCTCGGCGAGATGGGGCCGATTGACCGGCAAATGCATATGATTTGCGCCAAGCCGGTAACGATGCGTATCGCCGTAGGAGAACAGGCGGCCTTGCAACATCTTGTCGGGGGAGGGACCGATGCCAGGTACGAAGTGCGCAGGATTGAAGGCCGCCTGTTCAACGTCGGCGAAATAATTTTCGGGATTTCGATTCAACACGATTCTGCCGATCGTCATCAGCGGGTAGTCGCGATGCGGCCAGACCTTGGTCACATCGAACGGATTGAAGCGGTACTTCGCCGCCTCAGCCGCCGGCATGATCTGCATCTTGAGCGTCCATGATGGATAATCGGCGCGGTCGATCGCTCGCAGCAGATCGCGCTGATGATAATCCGCGTCGTGACCGGCGATGCGCGCCGCGTCCTCCGGGATGAGATTCTTGATCCCCTGGTCGGTCTTGAAGTGATATTTCACCCAGAAGGCATCGCCGCGCGCGTTGACCCACTGATAAATGTGCGACCCGAAGCCGTCCATGTTGCGAAAGCCGGCGGGGATGCCGCGCTCACTGAACAGAATCGTGAATTGATGCGTGGCCTCGGGACTCAGTGAGAAGAAGTCCCAGATGTTCTCGGGCTCCTGCATATTCGTGTAGGGGTCACGTTTTTGCGAATGAATGAAGTCGGGGAATTTGAGCGGATCGCGAATAAAGAAGACCGGCGTATTGTTGCCGACCAGATCGTAGTTTCCATCCTCGGTGTAGAACTTGATCGCAAATCCCCGGGGATCGCGCACCGTGTCGGCCGAGCCTTTTTCACCCGCGACAGTAGAGAAGCGCATGAATACTTCGGTCCGCTTCCCCACTGGGGCAAGAAAGCTGGCTTTGGTCCACCGCGTCACGTCTGCGAGTACCTCGAAATAACCGTGAGCGCCTGAACCCTTGGCGTGCACGACGCGCTCGGGAATCCGCTCGCGGTCGAAGTGCGCTAGTTTCTCGATCAGGTGATGATCGTCGATCAGTACCGGGCCCGCAGGTCCAGCGGTGCGCGAGTTCTGGTTGTCGGTTACGGGAGCGCCGCTATCGGTCGTCAAGATCACTTTTGATTCCATGAGTTTCTCCGCTCGATTGGCGCCAGCAGACGCGGCGTGAATCCAAACTCACACCATGAAAGTACTTCTCAGCGGTACCGTCGTGTCGATGCTGTCGAGGAAGTAGCGCCGCGAGGCAAACTTCCACCCATCGCCGATTTTTGTGTACTGGTCCTCGTAGTAACCCAGGCCGACCCGCTCCATGCCGTACTTGGCGCTGAACACCTCGACGTAGCATCGGCCGGTCGCGCGGTTTGCGCCAAGGAGATCGACGATCTGACTGTGGATGAACAGGCGAGGGTCCAACTCGTCAAGCGCCTTTTCGTACACTTTCTTGAGCTGGGCGCGTCCGTGTGAGCTGGCTTCAACCTCGAGCCCTTCAACTCTAAAGGTGCCGTCCTCGGTGAAAAGGCTCACGAGCCCGTCAACATCCTTGCGCCAGATGCAGTCGCAGTAACGCGCGGACAGATCGCGGATGGCTTCGCGGTCAGCGATCTCACGCACCAAATCGTCGGTCTTCGCCATCACCTATCCTTCCACTGATATCAGTCCCGGCATTTTGGTGTCTCCGGCTCACACGGGCGGACCTGACCAGTCAGTTCGCGGCTAACGCTCAGGCACGATCTCGGACAGGAACCAGGTGCGTCGCTCAGTCTCGTCAATCCAGACTTCGATCAGACTGGCCGTGGCGACGTCGTTGTACTTTTCACAGAGCTCATGCGCCGAACGCAGGTTTCGCGTCAGATCCAGATTGTCCGCGCGAAGCTCAGCCAGCATGTCCTCGGGAGCGACGCGTTCGGCGTTGTTGTCCTTGAGCCGCTGATGCTTCGAGACATCGCTGATGGATCTAATTGTGGTGCCGCCGAGTTTGCGCGCCCGCTCGGCGATATCGTCCGTCATCGCAAAGATTTGAGTACCCTGATCGTCCAGCAGCAGATGGTAATCGCGGAAGTGCGGGCCGCTCATGTGCCAGTGAAAATTCTTAGTCTTGACGTACAGCGCGAACACGTCAGCCAGCAATACGCGCAGCTCGCCGGAGATCTCTACGACGGCGTCGCCGCTCAGGTCTGTGGGGGTCTCTGGCATTCTCTTCTTTTCCATGTTCCTTGCTCCTTTCGATTGTTCACTGACTCTTGGAGATACAGTTTGCAAAGCCATGATGGTGGTCCTCCGTTCCGATCGAAAAGGCGTGAGAAATGACCGCACAAAATGGGCATTGGGCAAAAATTGCCGCCGACGGTGCGATTTTTCTCAGCCGCCGTTCTCGGGAAACGCCCGAACGGACCCGAGAAATTCAGGAATTATTGCGATTTATTTTGAGAGAATGGACAGCCGGATACGGCGCGAGAGGGTTCGAGAAATCAGCTATGGCCGAGGTGCCGCAGCAGTCGTTTGCATCGAATCGCAATCGACGCCGATGCCCGTTGCCATAACCCGCCCCTTCACATTTCCACCGGCCAAGGCTCTACAGTACCACTTGGCAGCCTCCACGCGATCTTGAGGCACTCCCTCACCGCGCTCGTACGCTTGACCAAGATTCAGCTCGGCTTCTGCCCAACCCTGTTTGGCAGCGTTCAGATAACAGGTTATCGCCTCAGCCAGGTCCCGATCGACTCCCGACCCTGTCTGATACATATAACCCAAAGCACCCTGGCTGTATGGGTTTCCCTGCCGCGCAGCTTTCATATACCAAGCCGCAGCTTGCTTGGGATCTTTCGCAACCCCTGTTCCCCAGTTGTACATCGAGCCGAGGTTGTTCTCGCCCATCGAGTCATTCTGGTCGGCCGCTTTCTTGTACCAGGCCATAGCAGTCGAATAATTGCGTTCAACACCGTAACCATTGCTGTAGAGGTCACCCAAGTCGGTTTGCGCCAAGGCACATCCTTGCGCTGCAGCCGCCGAAAACTGCCTGTATGCGCCCGCGTAATCCGGAGCCGATCCTGCGACTCCCTGTTGCAAAATTCTACCCAGGGTGTCCTGGCCTAGAGCATTGCCCATGATCGACGCGTCGTTTGACCAATTCCTCGCGCGGCTGAGATCGGCCGCCACGCCAAGACCGTTCATATAGACGTATCCAAGTTGAGCTGCAGCATCGGCATCCAACTTCTGGGCTTTAGCTAGGCAGGATTTCACGTCTTGCGCGCATTGAGTCACATCGATTCCGCACGGCTTCGTCGGGACCGGCGGGCCGGCGTTCGTATTGGTAGCAAGGTTAGGCTCGGCCGGCCCGCAGGTTGCGTCGATCAAGGCCACTTGGGCCGGAGTAGTTGGGCCGCCCGAAGCCTGCATCCCAGCTGATGGAGACTGCGCCGCAGTCGCTCCACTGTGTGCACCGGCGATTTGGGCGGGAGAGGTGGTCGCCTCCGGAGCCGAGCCGACCGTGCTCGTTCTTGAATAGAAAAGGACGATCCCTCCGAGCATCACGAAGGCCACCAAAATCAGTCCGATTGCCAGCAAGGGGGAAAATTTCGGCTTCGCCAAAACCACCAGTGGCGCCTGATGCACCTCAGGCGCCTTCTCCGCTCGCGGACGCGGCCCAAGGCATCCTTCGATCGCTTCGGAAAGTTTCCTGAACTCAGGGTGCGACGCTTCCCCTTTCCACCCCGTCAGGTCCGCCGCCTGAATCCGACGAAACCCGAGCGGAACCGTTGCCGACTCGATGGTCGCGGGGACGAGAATCCGTCTCCGTAGGCCCTCCTCGGCCTCCGCCCTGACCCAGCCAGATGCGGCGGATGCCTTTGACCACAGAACGACGATGCAATTCGACGCATCGAGGGCTTCCTCGATCACCTCGTCGTATGACTTGCCCGGCGGTATCTCGCGATCCCACCAGACCGACCAGCCGCGAGCCTCAAGAGCGCGGGCGACCAATCTTGCTTTTTCGCGGTCGGGACTCGCGTAGCTGAGAAAGATGTCGTTCACTGCATTTATCTGCCGGTATCTACTCAGAACTCTAAAAACGGCCGAATGTCCAGCCTAGGATGACTTGCTGTCGACACGATAGCCACTCGTCATTTATATCTGATCGTTGTCTCGACATTGTTTCCACGAGCAATAGAATGTCGAGGTTATGATCGTGCCGAACGTCTCAGCGAATATAGCCGCATTGTGCCGTAGTCTTTCGGCGCAGAGATTTGGCCGACGTATTCGCAGGCGAATTCAGACTGCGGCATCATAGTCAAAGCAGCTGCGAATGCTTCGGTCACGTAGACCGCGCCTTCGGGGGTTATCGGCTCAATGCGGGCGGCTCGCGTCACATGGGTGCCGGTGAAGCTCATTCGTTTCAGAACCGGATCGCGCATTCTGTAGATCGGTCCGACGTGGCCGCCGAGTCTAAGCGCGATGTAGTCGGGCAGTCCGTGGCGTGCCAGGTCGAGCGACCGCATCTGTTCCTGCAGCTCCATAGCGCAGCGCGCCGCCGACTCGACGTCGGTAGTAACCACTTTGAGCCCGTCGCCCCATGTATTGCAGTAGAGGACGCCGCGTCGATGGCGGCCGATCACGCGAGCGAAACGTCCCAGTACCTCACGCGTAAAAATCGGTAACTGGGCCTCGTTCAAATGGCTGAACCACTTGATGTCGCCGAATAGCATCGCGCGAACTTCGCGCCGAGCTGTCTTCCGCTTGGGACTTTGGACGGAACGGTGGGAGCTGGCTTTGATGACGGTCGATTTTTTCTCGCCATCGGGGGAAATGACTTCGCAAGGCAGTCCGAGTTTTCTCCATACTGTCGCATCAAGGCCAGTGCCATAACTCGCATGAGGACTGACCTTGGCGCCGTCCCAAACCACAATTTGCCGGGGTGTTGTATCCAGAAACCGTGCGCGCAGACGTGCCATCCCCATCGCCGTTCGGCTCGCACAGCCAAAGAGACTCTCGTCGCCCAGATATTGGTCGGTGGTTGCAAAAGTTAGACTCTTTGCCTGTTTGAGGCAGGCATCGAAACGCGCAAGCCATCGGCCTCCGGCCGGAGCCACTGAAACTCGCTTGAACTCTTCAAGTTCAAATGGCAGTACGAGGTTCCTCGGCGGCTCGATACAGCAGTGCTTCGGCGAAAAGAATGTCGGCGCCGGAAGCCAACGACCCATAGCCGAAGACCACCGCTTCACGCTTCAATGCCGCCGCTATCTGGAGCGATACCTCTTGTTCGCGAGACTCCGGAAAGCGGGTACCTATTAGATGGCCGGCGTAGCAAATTACTGAGGGAGGAGAGAGCGGTTCGAGAGTATCAATCGGAAGCGACCGCGCTTCGCAAACACGCCGAAGCTGGCGGCGAGTAGTCGCGATCGCTGAGTAGTCGCGGCCGGCGGCCTCAGCGGCAGCGCTAAGAGCAGTCCGCGCGGCATCAGGGTTGCCCAGGACCAAGTGCGCCTCAGCCTCCGATGCGAGCGCATAGTAGTCGTTGGCCCCCGCGCGCCCCGCGCAAAGCTTTAAGACTTGGCGAGCGAGCGACTCAGCCTCGCGAGGCTGACCGCTTAGGAGCGAAAGCGTCGCCGCGTTGATTCCCGGATAATAGTCAACCGTGCGCTTAAAGATGGCCTCATAGAGTGTCGCGGCCCGGACGAGCCTCGCCTCGCGCCGGCGCCCGGTTGCTTCCAGCGCTTCATCTTTGGCAATGCGCGCGTCGAGGGCGGCGACGTCGTTGAGGAATAAATCGTCGCCTTGGGAACGGACGATTTCGCCGAGTCTGAATCGATCGTAACGGCCGCGCGCCTGTTGGGTAGCTCCGGCGCGCGCGAGCGCGAGCACGGCGTTGTATTGAAGGACAGGATTCGCCGGAAAATCTTCGAGCGCGCGCTCCGCCAAATCGAAGGCCTGCAGCAATTCCCCACGCGCAATAGCGTCGCGGACCCCGGCAATCGATGCGTCGACGGACTTGGCGGGGTTCGCGTTTGAAGTGCTCCGAGTCGTTTCCGAATCCAATTGCTTGGGCGCTCCCCTACACCCGTCGAGGGTTATCGAGAACCATATCGATCGGTCGCCGGCTCTGTCGTGGATCAGTTTTTGACGAGCCACCCCTCCTGCCTATAATTCGCCCAACGGGTTCGAATGGAAAGTGCGAGACTGTCCAGAGTGAATGACGCGGGATCCGAAACACGTGCCGCCTTGCCGACGCGCAAGGTGCCGATCGATGTCATGCGCGCGGTGAGCATGCTCTACATCGTCGGATTCTGGCATTTGCTCGATTACACCAAAGTTGCGGGATGGCACTATAACCCGGTCACCTATCGACTCACGGTCGGAGCGCTTTCCCTTTTCGTCCTGATTTCTGGATTTCTTACGGGGCGCAAGGACGGTGGCCTGGCCCGAGGCGAAATCTGGAGCTTCTACTCGACTCGGTTCTGGCGCATCTATATCCCCTTTGTGATCGCCTCCGCCCTGTTTCTGGCCACAGGCGAGAGCGATCCGCTTGCGCTCATCAAGGGCGTTACACTCGTCGCCATGCTACTCGCACCGCCGCCGTTCACGCTGTGGTTCGTCAGCATGATCGTTCTCTTCTATCTGATTGCCCCGATGCTCATCGCCGCGCGTGGCAACGAGGTCGCTTACATCGCCTTATGCTCCGTGATCGTCGGCGCCATGATCCTGTATCAAGCGGTGACGGGAAGAATAGATATTCGCCTTATTCTTTATTTCCCTTGCTTCGCTGCCGGCATATTTCTGGCCGCCGGGTCGCTGCCGTCATCGACGCTGAGTCTCCTCGGCCTGCAACTTCTCGCCGCGCTGGCTCTCGTGCCGACGCTGGCACGTCCGTCCAGCAGTTTGGAAGGCGATCCATGGGCGGCGCCTTGGGCGCTCTTCGGCTCCATCGCGGTCTTTGTGCTCGTCATGCATACCGGTCGGAATCTAAAGTCACCCGCGATTCTCACGCAATTCAGCGAGGCGAGCTTCTTCATGTACCTGCTGCATCGTCCCATCTATCACTGGATGCAGATCGTTTGGTTTCCAAGTACCGACAAGGATCAGATTTTCTATCTGTTGTTCGTGTGTCTGCCGATTATCGGCATCGTGGCATGGCTCTGCCAGAGAGCTTACACAGGATTTCTGCAAAGGCGTGCTGTTCTGGTCGCAGCGCCTTAATGAGAAGAAACGAGACTGTTCGCCTTTGATCCCATTCTCAGCTTGGCGAATCGCAATGGTCATTCTCCGTTGCCGTCGAGCTGAACGACCTGTGGCGAGTTGCTGCCGTTGTCTTCGATAAGCAGCTCGCCGTCGAGCGCTCCCTTGGCAGACGGGTTGAACACGATCGTGATGCTGCACGAGCCACCGGCAGCCACGGTCGCGCCGCAGGTCTTGCCGGTGATCGAGAAATCGGAGCTACCCGAAATCATGATGGCGGTGATATCGGCGGTCGCATGATTGGACGCCGGGTTACTCAGCGTCGCGGTTTTGGATACGCCCTTTTTCCCGAGTCCGCAGGTTCCGAAGTCCAGCGACGATGGCGAGACTTTGAGCGGACCGACCGGCGGAGTCGGCGTCGAAGTAGGCGTGGGGCAAACCGTCCGCGTAGGAGTCGCAGTCCGGGTAGCGGTCGTTGTCGGCGTAGCGGTACGAGATGCGGTCCGAGTCGGGGTCGAGGTCGGCGTGGCAGTCCGCGATGCAGTCGCGGTGGCCGTGCGAGTCGCGGTCGCGGTGGGAGTAGCCGTTCGAGTCGCCGTCGCCGACGCACTGGGCGTCGCGGATGCTGTCGCACTCCGCGTTGCCGTCGCCGTCGCAGTGGCTGTTGAGGTCGCGGTTGGTGTCGCCGTTTCAGTCGAAGTCGCCGTGGCCGTAGCGGTGCGAGTAGCCGTTGCCGTTGCAGTCTGAGTTGCGGTGGGAGTGGCAGTCGCCGTCTGAGTCGCCGTCACCGTAGCAGTCGCCGTCTGAGTCGAAGTTGGAGTCGCGGTCGCGGTCGGCGTGCTGGTCGCAGTCCCGGTTGCAGTGGCTGTAGGAGTCGCGGTTGAAGTGGCGGTGGCCGTCTGAGTCGCTGTTGCAGTCGGCGTGCTCGTGGCCGTCGCGGTCTGAGTCGCAGTTGCGGTAGCGGTCGCAGTCGGCGTTGCCGTCGCAGTAGCAGTCGACGTTGCGGTGGCTGTCTGAGTCGCCGTCGCGCTGGCGGTCGGTGTCGCCGTCGCAGTTGCCGTCGATGTCGGCGTGGCGGTAGCAGTTGCGGTCGAAGTCTCGGTAGCTGTCGCAGTCTGAGTTGGCGTCGAGGTAGCAGTCGAAGTCGCAGTCGCAGTCGCCGTCGCAGTAGCAGTCGCTGTCTGAGTCGAGGTTGCGGTGGAAGTCGGAGTTGCCGTCGCAGTAGCAGTCGGCGTGGCGGTCGCAGTCTGAGTTGCCGTCGCCGGCGTAGCGGTCGCAGTTGCAGTGGCAGTCTGAGTCGCGGTTGTGGTCTGAGTCGACGTTGCGGTTGCGGTCTGAGTTGCCGTGGCAGTCGCCGTCGCAGTTGGAGTCGGCGACGCGGTTGCGGTCGCAGTTGAGGTAACTGTAGCCGTTGCAGTTGCGGTCTGCGTTGCCGTCGCGGTCTGGGTCGCAGTCGGCGTTGCAGTCGCGGTCGCAGTGGCGGTTGGCGTCACCGCTGCCGTCGAGGTGGCAGTTGCGATCGCCGTTGGGATTGGAGTCGGGCAGACTGCCGGCGGGATCGTCGGCGCATCGAACTCCAGCACGCGATTGTCGTCACCCAGCCACAGGTTCCCGAGCGAATCGACGGCTATGCCCGAATTGGGCTGACCGTAGAGACCCAAATCCTGAAGTCCGCTTGCTGACGGCCCTGGATTGTCGAATTCACCCGTGGTTTGCGGAATCGACAACTGCGCGCAAAAGTTGGTCGGGGTGCTGCCTCCGGATTCGGTGAATTCCTTCACGGCACCGCCGTATCCGTTCCACACCCAGAGATCATTGCTGGCATCCAGCGCCACACCAGCGGGACTGAACAGGCAGGCGTAGTAGTAGTTTCCATCGGCCTGGGAATAGTCGGGGCAGGTGTCGTCCTGATTGTCCGTGAAATTGGTGCCGGTAGTTCCCTCGCCAAAGACCGCATTGGCGGTGCTGTTGGTCGGAGGATTGTCAGGCTCCGCATAGAACATGACGCGATTGTTGCCCTTGTCCGCGACGTATATATTCCCGGCGCTGTCCGCGGTCATCCCGAACGGCTGACACAGCGAAGTAGCATCGATCGTCGGATCGCAATTGCTGTTGCTGAAGCCGGGGCGTCCAATCGTAAGATTGGGAGTGAAGTCGATTAAGTTGCCGGGTCCGTACCTCAGCAGGTTGTTGAATTCGTAAACCTGGTCGTTGTTGTTGTCCGCGACCCATACGTTGTTGTGCAAATCGACCGCGATTCCGAACGGCTGCGACAACGCCGCCGCATGAAGAGTGCGAGTCGCCGCCATCCCCGCACACGGCAGCACGCTGCATGCCACCGAATTGAACGGCGAATCCCACTCTTTGATAAGTCCGTTGATCGAATCCGCCACCCACAGATTCCCTGCGCTATCGACCGTTATCCCGAAAGGTGTGCACAGGCTGTCGGGTCCTTCGCCGTTGGAATCGCCGACATTGGTGCCGTCGTTGCATTCGTAGGAAACGAAGTCGTGCTGTCCGACCACCATGTCGGCCGGAGCACCATTTGTCAGCGAGCTGATATTCTTCCATCCGAGCACGCGGCTGTTGCTGGTATCGGCCACGTACACGTGATGACCCACCGAATCGACCGCGACTGACTGCGCCTCCTGCAAGCTGTTCTGCTTGACGAGATTGACGCCGTTGTGAGTTAAATCGTTCTGCCCCAGCACGAATGATGCTGTCGCATTGGTCGGAGGATTATTCGTCTCCGGAAAGGCCAGCAGCCGAGCCTGATCAGTCACGTAGACTGTTCCGGCATTGTCCACTGCGACGCCGAATGGAACGCAGAAGGTGGACGCGCTGACCGGTGGGTCTCCGATTATTCCATCGGAGCACGTCGACGAAGTGAAATTCGTGCCTGATGCGCCCTGTCCCAGTACCAGTGTGGGAGAGAATACGTTTGGCGCGTTGGGAAAGATCGTCACGCGCCGGAAGGCCTTGTCGCTGATGTACAAGTTCCCATTCGAGTCGGTCGCAACTCGCTGCGGGAAGCAGACCGAAACTCCGGCGTGACACGTATTCGAGGTAGGTAGGGTGAAATTGGTTCCGGTCGAATCGGTACCGTAAACATGGTTTGGCGTGAAGTTCAGCGGCTGGCCGGGGGTCTCGTTGTATTCGAGTACCCGTTGTTGCCCATCGACCACGTATAAATTGCCGGAAGGATCAAACGCGACTCCGCCCGGAGTGCATAGGCCGTACTGGTCGCTGCTGTCACAACCCTCATCGGTAAAATCGCTGCCGGTTTCTCCGACGCCGAACTCGGCGACAGCCGTCACGTTGTCCGCTTGAAACGGCGGGCTGAATACCAAAACCCGGTCGAAGCCGCCGCGGTCGCTCTCGTACAGATTTCCCGCGCTGTCAAATGCCAACCCGACCGGCTCGGACATGGTGTATGCCGTTTCCCAATCATTCCCCGGAATCTCATAAAACGTGCCGTCGATATCGACGTCGACATTGTACTGGTTGGTGTAGAGATTGCTGCCGTCGGGACCCTGGCCGAATACCAGCGTCGCCGGCTGCGCCACGCACGGGAAACTGCTGCACGATGCGTACGGGTTCGGATAAAACAAGACGCGTGAATTTTGGACATCGCCGATCACCACGTCCCCGCTCGCATCGACGGCCACGCTCTCTGGTTTGCACAGTGTCTCGGGTCCGACTCCCATCTGGTCGTTCACGCCCGTCCCGTCGTTGCACGTATACGAAACGAAGTCGGGCTGACCGAATACGATCGACGCCGCCTGCCCGCTGACGTAAGCGGTCTCCGTGCTCCAACCGAGCACGCGATTGTTGCCGCTATCGACCACGTAGATCCGGTTGGGCGTGACGCTCTTGTCGACGGCGACGTCGCCGTCTACCACATTGAAAAATGTGTCGAATTGGCGCTGGCCGTCGTACTCGCCGATGTTGTGAAATCCAATTCCGTCAACGATGTTGATGCCGTCGTGGGTGAAATCGTACTGGCCGAGCACGAGGTCGGCGATTAGGTCGCCGGACTCGGCGGGCAGCATGACGACCGAGGCCATGATAAACGCGGCGATCAGCGCCACTTGGACACTCAGGCGTGAGCCCAAATTGGCTCGTTGACGCACGGTATTTCCCCCCGCGGTCGCGATTAATTAGCTAGTTGACGCAATATCCTTCAGCGTGTAATAACTCGTGATAGCGCTGCTTAATGCCTGCAAACAAGCAGCTTGTAGCGCGCTGGCAACTCCTATGTCAACGCGCCCTTTTTCTAAAAATCTCGACCTTTGACATCCGATGACTGATGGACGATCCTCGCCGCAATCGCGTACCACGCTGATTTCGACGAACGAGGCGACCATGCAAATGTTCAGAATCTCCCACCGTAGCTCGGCCCAGTCTGCGGCATTCTCGTTGCGCCTTATCGCGGCAATCGCGATTCTGATCGCCGCCTGCGGCACAGCGTCACCGGCATGGTGCAAGCCCGCCGAGAGCTTGTGGGTGGCGGATACCGATAACAACCGGATCGTCGAACTTGTACCGAATGACCTGAAGAGCAGCGGTACGCCAGTTCCTTTGGAGGTCGAGCCGCTCAACAGTGCCAACGGGTTGGCCTTTGATAAATCAGGCAACCTCTGGGTTGAGGCATTCGATAATTTTGTTTTGGAATTCACTCCGGCTCAGCTGAAGAATCTCGACACGGTTCCGAATCCCACCCCTGTAAATGAGTTCGGCAGTGGAGCGGACGCTGCCAGAGGCTGTATCTTCGACCACAATGGAAACCTCTGGATCATTGATGCGCAAGGTGCGGTAGATGAATTCACTCACGAACAGTTGAGTGCCGGCGGCAGCCCGAGCCCTGCGGTACGCATCAGCTCGAGTGCATTGAACGATCCCGAATTTGGCGTTTTCGACAAGTCGGATAACCTGTGGCTTTCGAATCAGGGCAATTCGGAGATCGCGGAATTTAAATCCTCTCAGCTTGTTTCAAGTAGTGAGCAGACGCCTGCCGTAATCCTGTCTGCCAACGGCGAAAGTCTGGACTTTCCCGCTCAGCTGGTCTTCGACCACAAAGGCAATCTCTGGGTCGCCAACATGGCTAATTCGACCGTAGTGATGTTCGCGAAAAAGCAATTAAAAGCGTCAGGCATGCCCGTCCCCAAGATCACAGTGACCAGCCCGGCGTTTGACGAACCCACTGGTCTGGCATTAGACGGCAAAGGAAATCTTTGGTTTTCCAACTTTCTTAATAGTCAGATCTCCAAGTTCAGCTCGAAACAATTGCGCAAGAGCGGTTCTCCGACACCGCCGATTACAATTACCGGCATCCTTACGAATAGCCATCAAATGACTTTTGGCCCGGTCTTCTAGCCAACGACGCACGCTTTGCGCCTATCCGACGGCTAACGAGCATAGGCGAAGGCCACTTTGCCGGCTGACCTGAATTAGCGCCATGAATTCGCAAGAGGGGCTGGTTAAGCATGTTTAATCCCGCGGGCTCCCTAAGGTAGCGAAATCACAGCATTTTGTAGAGTGATCGGCTTGATCACTACTATCAACATCATACGACAAGTCTTGCAGTTGTTAATTAGTGTCTGTTTATTTTTGTTTAGTTGTTTGATATTTACTTACGCCAAGTCGGAATTAAGGAACTCAACCACAACGAACATCGGGGCTACCGCCGCGAGGGGATTAACGGGGAACTAGAAATGTCGAAGGCACGTGTGAAGGAACCGAGTTTTGGTGACGTGATACGCCGAAGGCGAAGAGAGCTGGATCTCACTCAGGACGAGGTCGCTGCTCGAATCAAAACCTCGACACCATACGTGGGGCACCTCGAAGCGGGCAAGCGCCATCCATCGCAGAAGGTTGTTACGAAACTGGCGGAAGTTCTCGGTCTTGATAGACGTGAATTGTTCTTTCTCGCCAACCCGCAAGCGGAGGCTTTGATGTCCCCCCCAGCGGAGACGAGAGAAGGTTCGGTTTCTGCGTGGGAGCAGTTCCGAAACAACGATCAACTTCGACGCATCCACAACGTCACGAGCAACGAGATGGAGATGTTATCGCAGGTGGCGCTGCTGGGGGATCTTCAGTCACCTCGCGAACTGATTTATATCCTGAACACAGTTCGGCACGCGGTCGGAAAATAAGCTTAGCTCGACTCCCCCGAGAAAGAAGGCACCCTTGGTCACACGTCCTCCCGGCGAGACCAATGGGTGCCTTCACTTTTTAAGGTGTACCTCAGCTCGGACGGAATCTACCAACGCCGTTGAATTTTTGACGAGCGACAGGTGACTGCGATGTTCTTCGCTCGCCGCTCTCGCGCTCAGGGGATTCCCATGATGCCCCCGGAGCCCACGATGGCGAAGGCGGGAATAATGGCGCCCATCGCGTCCACGCGAACCATGCATCCACACCAGTAGTAATCACCTGGTGGTCCGTTGAGGATGAGCTCAGCGGCACTCTGAGTCGACGGAACTGTGATGACGGTCACACTCGGCGACCAACCGAGTTGCAGGGTCCCTGGCGACATGAGCTTGAGCTGCGGCGGAATCGGCTCGCCCTCCTGTACACTCGAAGGAGCCTCAAACGGAGGGTTGCCGTTCTCGACTGCCTGGCCCAATTCATTCGTGAAACTCATGCCCGGACTACCAAACATCAAGAGTCTCTTGCCCGCAGGCATGATCTCGGGTTCCTCCCCGGCGGCAGATTCGTCCCAGTACGCGTGACCCGACAGAGTGCTGTAGTCCGGCGCCTGCGCCGCGTAAGAGGGATCCGTCGGTTCATCGGGACCCCAGAGATCTCCTGAGTTGGCGCCCTTCGCGGCGTCTTCGTCGAGCACTGCATTTAGCGGCTCAGTGACGGGGGCGTTAAGCTCAAAGGGCGTCGTATCCGCTGCTTCCTCGTCGGGCGTCAGCGGCGTCGGCGTTATGCCAGTCGTCACAAGAGTCGGCTCTTCGTCAAACTCCCCGATCTCGTGAGCCTCGGAGGTGAGGTCGGGAATGTCTTCCAAGTCTAATTCAGGTTGCGGCACCACGAAGGGCGCCGTCACCAACGTAGCCTCTTCCTCTTCGTCGATTGTTAGAGCGCCCAGATTCGACACGGATTCCGTAAGAAGCTTTGTGGCCGAGTCGTCGATAGCCTCTTGAGAGGCCATGCCGGTCGGATCGATTCTCGTGAGCGGCATGCCCGCCGCGAACGCGTAAAGGTTGTCGCCGCCAGCGAAGCCAGCCGGATCCTCCGAGAGGAATCGGCCCAATGCGGGCGAGTACTCGCGCGCGCCCATCGCGTACATCGCGAGCTCGGGATCGTAGAGCTGTCCCTGGTACAGCAAGCGCATGCCCAAGGCCGACGTTGGCCGCGGCTGCCCGCTCCCGTCGAAAATGCGCATCGTGCCGAAGCCGTCGTAGAGGTAGCCCTCGGCGAGTCCATTGTCGCCGCTCAGTGCGAACACCGAGCGCTCTCCCCCCTGATGTACATAGTGCGTCGCGCCCGCACCGAAGCCGTCGACAACTGCCAGCAGATCCTGCGGGCCATTCCCACTCACATAGACGCGCGCCTGGCTGGCGTCGGTGGCGGAGTTAGTCGTTGCGCGGAGGACGCCGCCGTCCCATACGAAGTAAGTCGAGGTGGGCGACTGTCCCGCGTTCACCGTCTCGCCGACCCGCCGCCCCAGCGCATCGTACAAATACGAGACCGACTTTGAGCCGCTGGTCGCCGACACCAGGTGGCCGAGGCCGTCGAATACGAGGTTCGCCTGTCCTGTCGATACGGTTTCGCCCGCGGCGTTCGTCGAGAGCGGCACGCCGGCGACAGAGGTGTAGGCGTCAGTGGCGTCGATCTGGTTGGCTGTTGTTCCAGACTGGGTGACGACCGACATCCAGTTGGTCGCGCTGTCGAGCGTGAGGAGGCTCTGATCCGGCGCCGCCAACAGCGCGGCCTGGACGTCGGCGTTCACGAGCTCGCGATTTGGCAGAGGCGAGGGCAGCGTCGCGTCGTCACCTTCGTCGATGAGCGGACCGGCCGCATCGATCTCGTACAGGTCGGTATGCGCAGGGCTCGCCGCAAGCTGGCGCACGCGAGCCCGCGGTATTCCTTCGAGGCCGACGAAATCGTTCCAACTAGCGACAGCACCGTCGGCGCCCGACGTTCCATACGAGACGTCGATGCCGCTGCGGCGGCCGCGCGCGTCATAGCTGATGTGAGCCGTGACGCCGGTGCCATGGCCGGGAGACGAGGCGCGCGCGCCATAGTCGATTGCCGTCGGGCCGCCCAGACCAGCGTATGTAAGATGAGCGAGAGGATGGGCGCCGACGCTGACGTCGCCGAGGCGTCCCAGCGGATCGCGCGTCATCGACAAGACCAACGGCGTGCCTGAAGTCGGGCTCAGCGTGGTCGACGTCAGACCGCCCATGTCGTCGTAGACACGCGCGATCGCCAGCGCCTCGAGCGTCCCGCTCTTCTCGCCGATCTGATGGCCGTCCGAGTCATAGCTGAGTGTCACCGTCGATCCACTGGCCGCATCCGGCGGCACCGTCGTTATCGCAGCGGTGTTCAGGCCGAACGCCGAGTACGTGAACGACCGGGTACTGGTGCGGGTGTCGAGGCCGGGCGCCGAACCCGGTTTTACGATCTGGCTTATCGCTCGTCCCGCATTGTCGTAGGCGAAGGACACGCTCGTCCCGGCAGGATCGATCACGTTGCTGAGCCGCGTCGATCCCGGAAGGTAGCTCTGCGTAGTTACCCGCGCGAGCGGCGCGTCGGTCTCGATGATTCGATTCAACCCGTCGATGACGAAGCTGGTTGTTTGATTGCCAAGCGCGTTGGTCGTTGTGATCGCGGTGCGTCGATCGTCGCCGTCGTAGGCGAAGCTCGCGATTCGGCTCGGTCCGGGCGCGCCCGCGATCGTATAGCCGGTCTGCCGCCCGTAGTCGTCGTAAGTGTAGTTCGTCGTGACGAGCTGGCCGGTGACCGTCGACACCAGCTGACTGTACGAATCATAGACCTTGCTCGCGAGCTGATCCGTCCCCTGGCGCGTTCCGGTGCCGAGGCCGCGATCGTCGAAATGCTCCGTAAGCGTGATCGATGTACCGGCGGAGTCGGGCGACGTCACGTCCTGCTCGTCTCCGTCTGTGACCTCGCGCCAGACGGCCGTGCGCGTCGATCCGTTGGGTAGTTGATCCGAAACCGGCCTGCCGAGCGTGTCGAAGGTGGTGACGCGCGGCGGATGGCTCCCGATTGTCGTCGTGAGCGTTCGATGTACGTCGTCATACGCATACGAGGTGTGAACAGCGAGTTGGGATTGGATCTGCTGCCCGTTCGCGAAGCGCCAATCGTCCTCGCCCGTCACGCGCCCCGTGCTGTCGTATTGCCGTTGGACCATCGACTGCAGGCCCGGGAAGATCGCGGTCGGCTCGGCATACGCCGGCAGGTTCGGACCGGACAGCACTGCCTGCCAGACGACCCGATCGAGCGTGTCGTAACCACGCCAGTGGTGCACGATCTGTGTGGGGTCAGCGGTCGATGGATCGGCGTTCATCTCGTCGATGACTCGACCGAAGCCGTCGAGCACGTAGAACTTCCCGACGCCTGACCCGTCGACATCGCTTACGAGCGCACCGCCGGGAGCATACTTTCGGACCGAGATGGTCTGCATACCAGGATCATTGTGAGGGAGGGTCGTCGGCCATGAAGGCTGCGGCGGGCGTGGCGGGGGAGGGTGGTGGTACGTCGCCACGATCGGCTGAGCGATTACCTTGAAGGTCGCCGGCGGCAGCTTCTGTGCGATCTGTCCGTTCGTGATCTTGGTCGGCGCGCTTCGAATCGTCGACGTCCGCGCCATAACTTTTCCTATCGGTATCGGTAGCGGAAACGGGCGCCACGGGATCGGCGCCGGTGCCCCGGCAATGCATGCGTTCGTCCACGCTGTGAGGTTCGACGGATGCCCGAGGTCGACGCGCACGAGCCGATTATTCGCGTCGTAGATGTCATGTGTGACGATCCCCTCGGGGTCGATAGCGTAGTCGAGGCGTCCGTCCGAGGCGTGCCGCTCGCATCGGGACTTTCGCGGCGTGCCGTCCTTGGGCACCTGCACCACGGTCTGCAAATGATCGAGCGCGTCGTAATTGAGCCACCGATCGAGGCGAGGGCCCGCCTCATGGAAACGCTGACGGCTGTAGTTGTAGCTGATACCCGTCCCAATCCACTGCCCGGGGTTCAGCGCGTCGGCCGTCGCTTCCCACGTTACGAGGCTCGCGGGGTCGTAGGCCTGCTCCGAGTTGCTGCCCCAGTGCCCCGTGCGCCCTTGCTCGACCATCCGTCCCAACGCGTCATATTGAATGAAGAGCTGCAGCGGCGACGAACCGGGAACCTCTTTTGTGATCTGAGTAGGTCCCGCGCCACTCGGGTCGTAGGCGATCGTCGTCGTGGTCCCGTCGGGCGCGACGATGCTCGTCGGAAAGATCGTGTGTCCGTTGAACTGCGGAGACCCCGGGTATGAATACGTCGTGCGTTCCGACGCGGCGCCGCCTATCTGCGTGTCGATCCAGACGACGCGGTCCCATCCGTCGCGCTCGCGGTGAATGCTCGCCTGAGTCGGCAGCCCCGGGTCCCTGATGTAATCCACCAGGGCGCCGGACGCCGTGTACGAGTATTGGGTTACATGGGGCGTTGTATCTCCCGGTGCGTTGGGCGCCGGCAGCTTGGTCAGGCTGAGCGGCTTGCCATAGTAATCAGCCGCGATACAGGTGCGCGCGCCCGAGGCGTCGCGCATGCCGTGCAGCGTGCCATTGCGAAAATTGTAGTCGATGGTCTCGCCGGTCGAGCGGTTGACGTTGCGCAGAAGTCGCCAGGCGTCGTCGTAGTACTCTGTGCGAATGACACCGTGGAGATCGTGGACGACCACCGCATGCTCGGGCCGCTGCACATCAGTCACTGTCGTCGCGGTCGTCCCCAGTCCCTGGTTCCAGCGGATGCACGCCATGCCCTGGGTGAGCAGGCCGTCGGCCAACTGCTGAGCGAGCCCTGTGTTCACGCTCTGGGTGCCGAGCACTGCGGATAGCGGCACGACGGCCAACTCGCCGCCGGGCAGGCTCACGATCCCGATTCGCCCACTGTTATCCGCAGCCGCTGCCACAGGCCCCGTGAGCGCAAGAGTCTTCGGGGAGCCGGTAGCTTTGATGGTGATTTGTCCCTTCGCGGATGACGCCTGCGCGAGTTCCGTGCCCGCGGCCGGCGAAACGAGCGTCGCAACATTCCCCTTGCGCTCAAGAACCAGCGGCGCTGTGCCAATCGAAATTCCGTCGCGGGCCATCGCAGTCGAGAACAGGCCCGTTGGCACGGGTGCCGTTCGTACCTCAATCATGTCGAACGACTGGCGGCCCGACACTTTCTTCACGGCCGGTTTGGGCGGCGTGACCTTTCCTTTGACGGACGCCGGCGGACCCTTCGACAAGGCCAGCACGACTGGAGCCTTCGCCGTATAGTTGAGCCCCGGCCCTTGCTGCAACTCGAGCTTCGAGTCCGGGCCGAATACGGCTGCGACAGCAGTACCTGTTCCTTCGATGCTGAACGTATCGGGCGCGGCGGTCGCTCGCAGGCGCACGCTTCCAGCTTTGACGACCGACGCCCACAGAACTTTCCCCGCGTCGAGCGATCGCGGCGGGCCCGAGACGATCGAGTACGTGCCGCGTCCGTCGGGCGACAGCACGATCGGCTCGCCTACCCAGACCGTGCCCGTCTGCTTAGGATCGAGCGCGCTCAACGGCAGCATCCCCGCCGACTGAAGCCCGGCCAACGGCGGCGGGATGATCGGGCTGGCGCAGGAATCCTGGCAGATGTCGACCGAGCCGAACTGCGACAAGGGCACGACATTCACCGGATCGGGATGCACCGAGTAGACCGGAGTGCCACCGTCGAGCGATAGCGCCTCCTCCAGGATTTCGTCCGGGCTGAGTCCCAGCCCCTCGAAGAAGGTGAGGAAGTCGCTGTTGCCGCTGACGGCCTGCTCGCCGAGCAGATCGTGATAGTCGTAGGTGATGCTGGCGTCGGTCGCGTCGCCAGCCTGGTTCTTCACGACGCGATCGAAATCAACCTCAAAAGGATCCTGCCCATAGTCGTTGTGGACGACGAGGCGCCCGTCGCCATCGTGAACGTCCACTATATCGTGGTTCAAATCTTGGGGCCGTCCGAAGGCATAGCGGCGGTCGCCGTTGGCGTCCTTCGCGCCGTCGGCCTCGTGGCAATCCTGGAAGCACTTGCTCGAGCAGTTCGCGTTGTTGGTGTTTATTTCGTTTCCAATTCTCGCGAAACAAGTGGCGCTGAATGAGGGACAGACCTCGGCGTGCGCGACCGACGCGTCCGCATTCGACGCGACGTCGTGGCAAAAATCCCCGTCGCCCTCAGCATACGGGACCGGTTCCACGTTAGCCGCAATGGCCGCCTGGACGCTGGGGTCCGTGCTGTTGCAGAACCCCAGGTCGCTCGCGATGTCGCATTCGCAGAGCGCGTGCCAGAAGTCCTTGTTCGGGCCAGGGTCGAAGTCGTCTTCCTCGCCGCAGGATATGTAATTCAGGTTTACCTTGTGATCGAAACCGTCGGCGAAGCAGGGCTGGCCCGACGAGTCCTGACAGGCTTGTCCGCAGTACGTGTCGCAAGAGTACCCGTTCGGCGGCGCGTCTATCGGATGGTTGATCCCGGTGCACAGCGTATTGACCGCGTTGTCGATCGCGTTCGTGCATACGTCCTGGTTATGGCACGACCACGTGCCGGGCGCCGCGTCGCTCTGGGTATCGCAGATCTGATGGCATGCGGGCGTGAGTTGGTCGTCCTCGACATAGGTCGCCTTGGGAAACCCGCTCAAGTACGAGAACGTCGGTCCGTGGCCGTCGGCGTCGAGCACGTTGGTGAGATCGAACTCGCCGTTGTCGTCGGGCGGCGTCTGCTTGAAGGACACGAGCGGAGCCGAGCAATCGTTCTGCGTCTGGCTGACGCACATCAACTGCGCCGTAGTGATGACGGTGCATGGATCCGCGAACCACGACCCGAGCAGGCCGCCGAGCACGGTGCACGCCACTGGATCGCGATAACGCCTCTGCTTCACGTAGTTGTAGAAGAAGTTTCGACCCGAGGTGTCGATGACGTGGGTCACGATGCCGTCGTCGTCGTTGGTGACCGAGTTGTCCCATCCGATCGTGAGCGTGTTGCCGGCGGCGTCGGACACTTGCGTGAGGCTGGCGAACTGGCCCCCGACCTTGTTGAACCCATATGCGAGGCCCGACCCGTCGGTGACTACGTAGAGGTTCCCGCCCCTGGTGTTCTTCACGAGCCGCAGCGGAACGTCGGCGGTCTTCGCTTGATAGGTCGTGATGCCGTTCCTGTAGGACGTGAAGACGGGACGGAACGTAATTCGCTCCATCGCCTCGGTGACGTAGACCACGTCGCCTTCGCAATCGTGGCCGCCCGCAGGCAGCACGTCCTCGATATGGCGGGCATAGTTATGCGACCAGCCGAATCCCACGCTCGACTGGTGGTTCGCGCGGCTGCGGTACGTCAGCGCGACCTCGAACGGGACGCCGTAGCCCGGCACGTGCAAATGGGTTTTGCGGAGGACGAACTCGCCGTCGCCCAGAACCGGATCGGCCGACAGGTTGGCGACGGGTCCAATAACTTCGGACGAGTCGGCGACCGCTTCGTCCGCCGCGCCGGTGAAAGCCCCGAGCGCCGGCACGAGGTCTACCGCCGTCGCGGCCTCCGCTTCAGCGGCGAACCCTTCGGCCATTGCAGCCGCCAGCGCCTCGGCTTGTTCGGCGGCGATGATCGCGTCGACTTCCTCGTCCTGAGCCAGGGCCCGGCTCGAGCAGACGAGGAACAGCAGGCACACTGCTACGGCGACGAACCCCCCTCGAAGCGCAGCTCGGATTCCTGCCATCGACCTACCCTCGGGCGCAAAATGTACCAGACGGTGATGGTCGGTGTCATCATGAAATTGCGCCGCGCGTGAAAATGAACCAACGGTTCCAACAGCGCGAGCAACGTCCTATTCGACGATGTCTTTCTTAAGGCCCTGGACGAATGCGACCACGTCGCGCTGTTCGGACTCCGGCACATTGAACTTCGCCAGTGTCGCAGCGGCATGCCCGAGGAACACGTTCCAGTCGCTCTCGCTGATCTTCATGCCACGATGGGCGAGCAGCATCTCTCTGCCACGATAGTAGATAGGTCCACCTGCGCTCTCGCACAGAAAATCAATCAGAAGCTGCTTCTCGCGCTTGACGCCATCTTCTCCGCGATGCGCCCAGAAACGACCGAGTTGCGGATCCTGGTTGAGCCGCGACACCAGGTCGTGCGCCACCGCGGAGATCGCGTCATAGCCACCAAGCCGTTCGTATAGAGTTTTGTTTTGCTCGCTCATCGTCGTTACCTCGCGCAACGTGATTAGTAAAAGATTTCGTTACTCACCATGTCCTCACGGCTTTAGATTCAGTTGTTGTTCGGCAGCTGAATCTTCTGCAAAGCCTGGTCAAGACTGAAGCTTCCCGGTTTGGCCCGCGGCGGGAATTCCTTGAAAGTCTGAAGGAACTGCGCAACGAACGCCTGTGCCGGCACGAATGCCCATGCATTTTCGATGCGCCACCGAGCATAGTCCTCGGACTCCTCGGCACGCTCGAAGGGATCCATCCGCAAATTGAACAACATCGGGAGGCGCAACGTCACATAGGGCTCCTGCCACACTTCCAATCCATGCGCGCGTTGAACCGAGAACAGCATCTTCCAGTTGTTGTACCGCAGCGCGGAAAGTGAGCCGTCATCGGTGAAGTAGAAAAACTCCTTTCGAGTTCCCGCCCCGGTGCCTGTAAGCATAGGCGTCTGGTCATAACCGTCCAGATGGACTTTGTAGGTCTTGTCGCCGACGGTATAACCCTTCAACAACTTATTCTTGATATCCGGCTCGCCGGCCGCCGCCACCAGCGTCGGCACCCAATCCAGCAGTGAGATGATATCGTTCGAGGTGGTACCGGGTTTAATGTGACCCGGCCACTTGACCATCATAGGTACACGGAAGCCTCCGTCCCAGGTGGTGTTTTTCTCGCCGTGGAAAGGAATCATTCCGCCGTCCGGCCAAAGTAGCAGTTCAGCTCCATTGTCCGTGGTGTATATAACTATCGTATTGTTTGTGATCCCGAGTTTATTCAGTTCGGCTAGCCACTGACCGACATCATCGTCGTGCTCGACCATCCCGTCCGCGTACACACCGAGATCGGTCTTGCCCTTCGATTCCGGCTTGAGATGCGTGAAGATGTGCATACGTGTGGAGGCAGACCATATAAAGAACGGCTTCCCCGCCTTGTTGGCGCGATCTATAAAGTCGATTCCAGCCTTGAGAAACTCGTCGTCAACAGTCTCCATTCGCTTGCGGGTGAGCGGGCCCGTGTCCTCGCATTTTTGTTTACCCATTTCGCCGAAGCGCGGATCGACGGTCGAATCAACCGAATCTGTCGCATAGCAGTGTAGAACTCCGCGCGGGCCGAACTTCTGCCAGAACGCAGGATCCTTCGGGTAGAAGTCTTGCTCGGGTTCCTCTTCAGCATTCAGGTGATAAAGGTTGCCGAAGAACTCGTCGAAACCATGCACCGTCGGAAGGAACTCATTGCGATCGCCGAGGTGATTCTTGCCAAACTGGCCGGTCGCATAACCGAGCGGCTTTAGCAATTCGGCCAGCGTGGGGTCTTTGTCGCTGAGTCCTTCATTAGCGCCCGGCAGGCCGACCTTCAGTAGCCCGGTGCGAAATGGACTCTGTCCGGTTATGAACGCCGAACGTCCCGCCGTGCAGCTGTTTTCGCCGTAGCCATCTGTGAACTTCATGCCGTCATCGGCGATGCTGTCGATATTGGGCGTCCGATATCCCATCATCCCCTGGTTGTAGGTGCTCAGGTTCCAATAACCTATGTCATCACCCATGATCACTAAGATGTTGGGCTTAGTCTGAGCCTCGGCCAATTGACCTCGACACACCACAACAGCGCCAATGAGCAGCAGCATCGAAATCACTGGCTTACGTCTTACTTTGTTCACTATCCCTTACCTTTGGCCGAGCGATGGACTCAGCCGTTACGCTATCTTCCTATCTGTCCGCAATGTGCTGGCCTTTCAAGTCGCAGCGGAAGCAGCTCTATTTTCCATGTGTTACGGCACTGTCTGCTTCGCGGATAGCTTCGGGCAGGAGCGAAAGAGGCACGCTTAGCTTCGCCCAAATGAGAGCTACCACCAAGCCTGACCCCCGTTCAGCCTCGGGAGAACCAAAGATCATCTACTACTGCAAGCGCGCTCAACGCCATCTTCGCATGTTCTCCAGGGAACGGTTTAGGAACGTTCTTTGCTCATATCGCGGAGAAGGCGCTTTGGCAGTCGGAAGGAATCGCATGCTCGGCGCGCTCATTTCGGCTCCTTCGGTTACGGTGATAACGGATTGCGGATTGCTCAAGAAGAATCACAGCGGCTAGGGTCGGGATCCAGCGTCGATCGGCGTGCGAACTTGATTGCATGCGAGTACAGAAACCGATAACTCCTCGACGCCAATTTTCCCGCACCGAAATAGTAAGGAGATCGAACAATGCAGGTTCCAGTAATCTTATTAACGTTGCTGCTTTTTACTTCGGCCGCGTCGGCAAACTGCGTCACCAATGAGCGTGGTCAGGTCGTGTGCAGCAATGGAAACGAAGCCGCGGGATATAACTCCAAGACCGGCAACGCCTGGAAGTCACAGAGAAACCAGTACGGGATCGCGACGACGCAGACGAGCGCGGGAGGAAAAGCCAAAACCAAAAATGGTAAGGGCGTATTTCACACTGCTAGCGGCAAAGACTGTTACAAAACAGCAAATAGCCACGGCTGTAATTGAATTTGAATTTCTATGCGGCACGATCTCCACTGAGAGTTAGATAAAGCAGCTTCCTCTCAGCAGCCAAGCGCGTGAGATCCTCAAAAGGTAACTGAGGCTTACCGTTACTGCATCACGGTCCGGTTCCCGTCAGGCTGATGTTATGCGGGCTGCTTGGGTCGCTACCGATGCTCACGGCCATGCTTGCGGTTTCCGATGATCCGCCGCCGGTCGGAGTGAATGTCACCGCTATAGTGCAGCTTGTGTTGGCCGCCGCCGTGCTGCCGCAAGTGCCGCCGCTAACGGTGAAGTCGTTCGCATTGTTGCCGCTGAAGCTCTCACCCACGGACAGCGGGAAGCCCGACTTGTTGGTGATCGTCACGTCCTTGGTCTTGGTTGGAGTTCTCGCGGTCAGCGTACCGTACGCGAGGGTGACGGGTGCGATAGTCTCCGGGATCGTCGGGCCGGTGCTGAGCGCGACAGTGTAGGGGCTCAACGGATCGGGACTGTCAGCTACTGAAATCGTCGCCGATTCGGTTCCCAGCACGCTCGGCGAGAAGCTCACGATGATCGAGCATGCCTTGTCTGCCGCCAGCGTCGTGGTGCAGGTGCCTCCCGTTACGGAGAAGTCAGAGGGGTTCGTTCCGCCGAAGCTTTCGCTCAGGCTTACCGGCTGGGTTTGATGATTCACCACGCTGAAGGCCTCGATGCCCTCGGCGCCAAACTTCACGTCGCCGTATACGAGGCTGCTCTTGGTGGTGGTCAGACCCGCTATGCCGGTGCCGCTGAGCGTCACTTGCTGCGGGCTGCTGGTGGCGTTGTCGGAGAGCATCAGCGTCGCGGGATGAGGGCCGACCGCGCTCGGGGAGAATGAGATTCCAAGCGTGCAATGCGTTCCATGCGCGAGTGTTACCGGGAGCGCGCCGCAGGTGCCGGTGTCGCTGAGAGCATATTCAGGATAGGAAGGCGTCGCGGCCGAGACGGTCAGCGGATTGGTTCTGCCGGTGTTGGTCACTGTCACCGTCGTCTTGGTTGAAGTCTGCCCGACGGCGGTGTTGGCGAAAGCCAGCGATGCGGTCACTGACATCGAGGTAGTCGGCGTCGCAGTCGGCGAGGCAGTGGCGGTCGCGGTATTGGTCGCGGTCGCCGTAGCAGTGTCGGTGGCCGTAGCTGTTGCCGTTGCGGTATTGGTCGCAGTAGCGGTGGCAGTTGCCGTGTTGGTGGCGGTATCAGTCGCCGTCGCAGTAGCAGTAGCGGTGGCAGTCGCGGTCGCGGTGGCCGTATCGGTCGCGGTTGCAGTCGCTGTGGTGGTGGCCGTAGCTGTAGCGGTTGCAGTCGGCGTCGCAGTGCTGGTCGCGGTGGCCGTTGGAGTGCTCACCGCATTCGGCGCAAACGCCACTCCCTTGAAGTTGGAGTCGGCCGGCGCTATCGCAAGCTGGGTGAACGATTCACCCGCAGCCTGCGAGGCTGTGGTGTCGCTCAAGGTGTCGGTAATTCCGTAGAGATAAGTCTGATCGAGGTCGGCCAGCGTGTAGTTGGTTGCGTACAGCTGCACCTGGGTGCCGTTCACCACGCCCGTCAAACCATACAAGCCACTGGTGCCGTCGGTATTGGTATTTGCAACCAGATTCAGTCCGGCAGAAAGCGTGTAGTCCAAGGTCCAACTTCCACTGACCAGTGACCATTTCTGGAGGCCGCCGTCGCCGAGGCTGCTGGTGGCGCTGTTGTTCTTCGGCGCGCCGCTGTCGGCCACATAGAGAGTGGAAGAATTGGCAAAGAAGTAGTTGTTGGGACTCAGATTGATTTGCTTGCCGGCGTTGAGACCGTTGCCGTTCCCATTGGCGCCGCTGGTGATAGTGACCTTGCCGGTGCCGCCGCTATTACCAAAGCCCGGTATCATCGTCGGGCCGGCGCCGCTGTTGTACAGACTGGTCGAGGGAGGCGAGCCGAGAGTACCGATAAAGTCCCGGGCCGCGCCTGAACCTTCCTTGCTGTCCACCGAAATATAGAGCGTGTTGAAATTTATCTGGACGTCGCGGGTATCCTGGGATGACGTATTGGAGCTGGTATCAAGGCCGGTGATCGCGGTAGCCGAGCTGCTGCCCAGTGTCGTGAAGAAAACTCCTCCGGTCGCATCGGGACTGTTGCCTTGGCCGGAGACGTAGAGGTTGGTGTCGTCGGCCGTATAGATGCTGCGCGGATTGTTAGCATTGAAAATGTTGTAGAGCGCGGTGGTGGAGTCGAGGTCACCGTTGGCGTCGATCAAGGCGACGACGCGCGGCACCGCAGTGTAGGTCTGTCCCGTCATGCTGCCGGACTGGCCCAGGGCGGTGTTAGAGGGACTCACACTGAACGAACCTGGGTCCATATTGAAATCGGAGGCATTGACGCCATAACCCATGACCGTCAGGTAATTGCCGTCACCGGAAAGCTGCAGCGTCCCTTCCGATGAAGATCCGTATTCACCGGACACGGGAGAGTTCGCGCCCGACGCCGTTTGCGGCAGCACGTACGAATTGACGTAGGTCGCGGAGGTCGTTCCGTTGATGCTGAACTGAAACAGCGTGAGCGGCGCCGCCTGATTGTCGGTGTACGGTCCCGATGAGGCTCCTTCGACGCCGTTACCCTCAACCGTGACGACCAGGTTGCCCGGGGTAAACGTTTGCGCCAGCGCCGGTATCGCGGTCAGCAATGCAAATGCCGCTGCGAGCGCTATCGTTATGATTCGACCCTCTATTACACGTCCGCGTCGCTGCTTCACTGCATCCGCCCCCAAACTGAAACCTAGAGATGCGGCAATGTGGCAAGCGAATGTTGCGGGCTCGTCAACGGATTATTACGGGAAGCGAAAATCACTTTATTGAAGTTTGAAACCACGATGGTTTCAAACTTCCTCGGCAGGGGTGACCCCTGCATCCGGGGTTCGGAGAGAGCGAAACGTCGAGGACGACGTTTCGCTCTCGGATTTTAGTAGAGGGGGACAGTTACTTAGGTGCAGGGGTTACCCCTGCCCTGGGAGGTGCGGAACCCATGGATGGGTTCCGCTGCGATTAAGTTCTGCTTGGTGGGGTGGGGCGGGGGAATCGCGGGGGTTTGTGCTTTGAGGAACTTCGATTTCGTTTGGGAAAGCACCACTAGGGGTTATGCTTGATTTGACATTCAGTTTACACGCTACCTGACTGCACTGGCTGTCTTGTTTCCATACTGCAGCCCATGGTTGGAAGGCTCTGTCTCAGGGTGGCGAAGGAGGGCGCGTGCGCCCGGGTTTCCGGCTTGGCTCGATCGGCCGGCTTGGCTCGATCGGATTGTTAGCGCTGGTTGCGGTCGCCTTGGCGATGACGGGGCGGTTGCGCGCAGCGGGAGTTGGCGCCGGTGTCGCGGATCGCGTGCTCGGGCAGGTCGATTTTGTAAAGAATGCGCCGAACTTCGTCGATGCGATCGGGATGAACGCGCCTGCCGGCGTGGCGATCGACACTGCGGCTGGCCATGTGATTGTGGCGGACACGCAGAACAATCGCGTGATGGGATGGAAGAGCGAGCATGCGTTTGCGACCGGCGGCGCGGCGGACCTGGTGATTGGACAGCCGGATTTCAATTCGTCGGGATGTAATCAGTATGCGCCGGCGCCGTCGGCGATCAGCCTGTGCCAGCCGATTGGCGTGGCCGTCGATGTGCTGCACAATGTTTACGTCGGCGACTCGCAAAATAATCGCGTGCTGGTGTACGCCGATCCCTTTGCGCTGCTGGCCGGTTCGGACCAGGCGAACAATTTCGCGGCGTTCGCCGTGTTCGGGCAGGCCGGGAGCTTTATCACCAATGCGGCGAATGAAAACGGGCTGAGCGCCGACAGCCTCGACAGTCCGCAGGGCGTGGCGCTCGATGCGAGCAACAATCTGTTCGTAGCGGACGTGAACAATAATCGCGCGCTGGTTTTCTTCTCGCCGATTCCGATGACGCAGGTGCAGGGCGTCGTGGGAAATTTCGGCGACGCGACCGCCGATGTGACGGTGGGACAGCCGGACCTCGCGAACGGCGAATGCAACCGGGGTGGGAGCGCGACGCTGACCAGCTTGTGCATGGCACCGTTTTTCGGCGTCGGGATAGCGGTCGACGGCGCCGACAATCTCTACGTCGCCGACACGAAGAATAATCGCGCGCTCGAATACAACGGCCCGTTCGGCTACGGGCAGACCAACAATGTCGGGGCAGACCTGGTGTTCGAGGGCAACAACCTGGCGCAGCCGTCAGGCGTGGCAGTCGACTCGAACGGGAACTTTTACGTGTCGTCCGAGCAGCACCATCAGGTGTACGAGTACACGCAGCCGGTCGCGCTGATGACGGCCAGCCTGCTCAACCTGATGATCGGGCCGGGCGCGCAGAATCCGAATGCGGCGTCGCTGCAATTTCCGATGGGGCTGGCGGTCGACGCGGTCAACAATCTCTACGTCGCCGACCAGGCCAACAACCGGGTGCTGGAATTTAATGAGGGAGGTTCGCCGGGCAACAAGGTCGCCAACGGCGCGGGCGGGCAGCCTGACGTCTCGCATAACGCGCCCAACTACGTCGACGCGATCGGCGAGAATTCTGCCGGCGGTATCGCGGTCGACGCGTCGTCGGACGCTCCCGCGCGTCACGTCTATGTGGCGGACACTATCAACAATCGCGTGCTCGGATGGAGCGACGTGTCGGCGTTCGTGAGCGCCGAGCCGGCGGATATCGTCTTCGGTCAGCCCGACCTGTTGTCGTACAAGTGCAACAACGGAGTTGCCGGCGGCGACCTCGCGGGCCTCGGCGCCGACAGCCTGTGCGGGCCGGCGCGGATGGCGGTCGATGCGACGGGGAATCTCTACGTGGCGGACTCGGGCAACAATCGCGTGCTCGAGTACAACACTCCGTTCAACGCCGACAGCGGCGAGCCGGGCTCGGGCGACACCTCGGCGGATTTCGTCTACGGCCAGTCGGGCGCATTCACGACGCGCAGCAGCAATCTCACCGGCGCCAGCGCGACCACGCTCAGCAACCCTTCTGCCGTGGCGCTCGATGCTGTGGGCAACATCTATATAGCGGATGCGGGGAACAATCGCGTGCTCGAGTTCGCCAAGGCGGGAAATCCGCCGGCGGCGTCCGACGCGATCGCCAATCGAGCGTACGGGCAGAGCGGCGTATCGGATTTTTCCGACACGCAATGCGCCGACGGCGTCGGCCAGGACGCGCCGCCGAGCAATCACGCGATGTGCAATCCGGGCGGCGTCGCGATTGACACTGCGGGCAATCTGTTCGTCGCCGACTCGGCCAACAACCGCGTGATCGCGATCGTCGCGCCGCTCTTGGGCACGCAGAATGCGACGCTGGTGCTCGGGCAGGCCGACTTCACGGACTCAGCATGCAATGGCGGCGCGCAGACGCCGGGCGCGGCGACATTATGTGCGCCGGCGGGATTGATGCTCGACCGGTTCGGCAATCTGTGGGTGGCCGACTCTAACAACGATCGCGTGGTGAAATACGAGGCGCCACTCGACTCGGGCGCGGCGGCCGCGATGGTAATCGGGCAGGGCGGCGACGGCGATTTCACTACCGCGGGATGCGATCGCGGAATCGCGCCGAGCGACCTCTTCGGTCTCGGCGCGGACAGCCTCTGCGCGCCGGCCGCGGTCGCGGTCGATGCGAATGTCGATCTGTACGTCGCGGACACGGGAAATAATCGCTCGACGATCTATGACGGTATCGTCGCGACACCGACCGCCACTGCCACTGCCAGCGCAACTGCTACCGTCACGCCGTCGCCGACGGCGACCGTCTCGGCGAGCGCGACTCCGACCGTGTCGATGTCGCCAACAGCGACCGCCACCACGTCATCGACCATCAGCACTACGCCGTCCGCCACGCCGACTGCGACTCCCGTGCCGCGTGGCAAGCTGAAGCTGAGCGCGAAGACGATCAAGTTCGGCCAGGTCGCCGTCGGCAGCCGGTCGGGCGCGCGCACGTTGCAAATCGAAAACGCGGGTACCACGACGCTGGCCGCAACCGTGCCGACGACGAGTGCGCCGTTTCCAGTGAACGGCGGAGAATTCACGGTTAATCCGCATGGCTCGATGGCGGTGATGATCACTTTCGCGCCAACGGTGAAGGGATCGGCTCACGCTGTTTTGGAAATCACCAGCAGCGACCCGAAGCATCGAGTGGTTAAGGTCAAGGTTAGCGGGACTGGGAAGTAGATCACTTCATTTTAATGTGCAACCACGGTGGTTTCACACTTCTTCGGCAGGGGTGACCCCTGCACCCAGTTATAAGAGGCGATTGGTACCTCTGCTCCCGCTGTGTAACGATGATCGGGTGAGCGCGATTCTCAGATTGGCGGACACGCAGATTTCTGCGGCTGGTGCGACGCTCGCGCGCGCGTTCCAGGACGATCCGCTGATGGTCTATACCATCCCGGATGCGGCAGAGCGGACGCGGCTGTTGCCCGACATGTACGCGCGGATGATCCACTTCGGCTGTCTCGCTGGCGAAGTGTATGCGGCCGCCGGTGCTGACGCGGAAGCGTTGGATGGCGTCGCGCTGTGGATGCCGCCGAATGCGAAATGGTCGCGCGAGCATATGGAAGCCTCGGGGATGGGTCAGATGCCGACCCTTATCGGCAACGACGCATACCAGCGGTATCGCGACGTGGTCGGCCGCGAATGGCAGGCGCGCGAGCGCGATTTGAAGGGCGCGTGCTGGTACCTGTTTCTGCTTGGGGTCGAGCCGAGCCGTCAACGGAGCGGACTTGGCGGCGCGCTGATGCGTGGAGTGCTCGAGCGGGCCGACGCCGATCAGGTCGCGTGCTACCTCGAGACCGAGAACGAGCGCAACGTCGCCTTCTATCGCAAGCAGGGCTTCGACGTAATCGTCAATGGTGAAGAGGCCGGTACCACCGGCGTCCGCTTCTGGAGTTTCAGCCGCGCGCCAAAACCAGGCACGCGCTAGCGCGCATCCGTCGCGACCCGCCAGACTGCGCCGTCGCGAATAATCGTGAACACTGCAGGCGTCGGGATCGATTCCCAGAACGCGTAATCGACGTTCGGCATAAAAGCGTTGAGCGCGAGCGCGATCAGATTGCCGTGGCTGGCGAGGATGACGGTGCCGGCTGTGTGACGCGCCGCGATCACGTCAAGCACACGCACGATTCTCGCTTGCGCGTCGCGGCCGGTCTCTCCGCCCCGCGGCGCGTAGTCGAAGTCTTCCCACGAGCGCTTGAGATGCTTTCGCCAGTCGGGCAATTCGGCGAGCGAGAGTGTGCGCTCGCGCAGATCGTCAATGGTGTCGATAGCGAGGCCGCGCGCGCGTGCGATCGGCTCGATGGTCTGCCGCGCGCGCAGGTAGGGACTCGAGTAGGCGGCGTCGATGCGGGTCGATGCGTGCATCTCGCTCAAGAGATCGGCGTCGCGAAGTCCTTTCGCCGTGAGCGGGCGCGTGAATTCGTCGAAGCCTGGAGTGCCGGGGGCGACTGGCTCGGCGTGTCGGATTAGAAGGATGGTTAGCGGCATGATTGTGATGGCTCGTAACGGAAAGACAAGAGCAGAATCTTGATTCGCTCGCGAGGCGCTCGCTGTATTCGGACCCTCACCTGTCTCCTCTCCCTAACAGGGAGAGGAGACAGAAAGACCCTCGGCTTCATCCTCTCCCTGTTGGTTACAGGGAGAGGAGACTGAGATTCAATGCGTTAGGACGACGCGGAAGCGGGCCTTGCCCGCCATCATTCGATCGTAAGCTTCCGCCGCGCGCTCGATGGGGAACGTCTCGATCATCGCACGGACTCCCGTCCTGGCGGCGAATTTCAGCGTGTCTTCGGAGTCCTTCGAGGTTCCCGACGCCCATCCCACGATGGTGCGCTCTGCGCTAATCAGCGCTATCGACGAAACGGGGAATGGCTCCGGGCTTGCGCCGACTACCAGCAATTTGCCGCCGACGCCGAGACCGTCGACCAGATAGCCCATCCCCTTCGCGTCGGGCGCCGTGGCGAGGATGACGCTGGCGCCTCCGTCCTTGTTCAGTTCGGCGGCGACGTCCTGCGCGCCCGAATCAATGTAGCGGCGAGCGCCTAGTTTCGTCGCCAGCTCCTGCTTGTCCTGTCCGCGTCCAATCGCGACTACGTCGTAGCCGAATTTCGCCGCGAACTGAATCCCGAGATGGCCGAGTCCGCCAATCCCCTGGATGGCGACGAGATCGCCGGGACCGGCGCCGCTGTGCCGCAGCGAGTTGAAGGTCGTGATGCCAGCGCACATCAGGGGAGCCGCTTCCTCGGGCCGCAATACGTCGGGGATATGCGCGAGCGCCTCGACCGGCGCGATCACATGGGGCGCGTAGCCGCCGTCGTAGGCGATGCCGGGTACTTGCAGGAATCGGCAATCGACAAAATTGCCGCGGCGGCACGGATCGCACTTGAAGCAATTTCCGCCGTGCCATCCGACGCCGACACGATCGCCCACTTTCCAATCGCCCACTTCTTCGCCGAGCGCCTCGATGACGCCGGCGATTTCATGTCCCGGTGAGCGCGGGTAGGTGATGCCCGGCCATGCGCCTTCCTTGGTGAACAGGTCGCTGTGACATACGCCGCATGCCTGAACTTTGATTCGAACGTGTCGGCGCGACGGCTCGAGGATTTTTTCATCGACGATTTTAAATGGACCTTTGGCTTGTTCGATGCGAGCGGATTTCATTTTGTTTTTCTCCACGAGGTGTGAGATGGATGGCTTCAGAATTACACCGATTAGGTGTTGTGTCATGCCTGTTTTGAGGGAGGGGAGACAGAGAGAGCAGAATTCTGAATCGCGCAGTGCGCTGGATAAGGACCCTCACCTTCATCCTCTCCCTCACAGGGAGAGGAGACAGAACAGAATCCTGTTGACAAGGTTGGGCGGGCGGTTTGCGCGTGCGCGCGGGGAGCGCGTACACTTCAAGCATTATTACTCCTGATTTGTTCCATCGTGGTGGAGGCGGGCTGTGCTGAACATAGCCCATCGCGGGGCGAGCGGTACCTTTCCCGAAAACACCCTGAGCGCTTTTCGCGCTGCTATCGACGCGGGTGCGGATATGTGCGAGCTCGACGTGCAGCTCACACGCGACGCCGCCGTCGTGGTGATTCATGACGAGACTGTAGATCGCACGACCGATGGCACGGGCGAAGTCGCGGCGCTCACGCTCGAAGAAATCCAGCGGCTCGACGCGGGCGCGAAGTTCAAGGGCGGCACGGTCAAGGGCGAGCGCATTTCGACGCTCGACGAAGTTTTTGCGGCGACCAGCGGCAAGTGCGGGCTGAATATCGAGCTCAAGGGCGGTGGAGTGGAAGCGCAGGTGGCGGCGATCATGCAGGCACGCAACGCCTTCGCCGACAGTATCGTATCGAGCTTCAACTGGGACTATCTCAAGAAGATACAAACGCTCCATTTCAATATCCGCATCGCGCTGCTGGCCGAGGAGAAACCGGTCGACCTCATGATGAACGCGGTTGCGATGCGCGCGCATGCGATCAATCCGCGCTGGGACATGGTGACGGCCGACCTGTGCAAGGCGGCGCACGAGCGCGGGCTGAAGGTATACACCTGGACGGTCGACGCCGACGCGCGGATGCGCGCGCTGGCGGAATGCGGCGTCGACGGGATCATGACGAACTATCCGGAGCGGGTGCGGACGGTGGTGGGCGGCTGATGGGACGTTTCGGCGACGACAAAATAGAGGAAGTTCGTTCGCGCGCCGATATCGTCGAGATTGTCGGTGCGCATGTGCGGCTGCGTCGCGCGGGGCGGAACTTCGTCGGGCTGTGTCCGTTCCATAATGAGAAGACGCCGTCGTTCTCGGTCAATGCCGAGCGCGGATTTTTCCATTGCTTCGGATGCGGCGTCGGCGGCAGCGCGTTCAATTTTATCATGCGCGTCGAAGGGCTGACGTTTCCCGAAGCGGTGCGCTCACTCGCGAAAAAATATGGCGTGACGATTCCCGAATATGACGTAGCGGGGCCGGCAGCGGGCGAGCGCGAAGCGATGCTCAAGGCGAGCGAGGTGGCCGCCGAATTTTTCGCGCACGTGCTGTGGAACACGACCGACGGCGCGATGGCGCGCGACTACCTGAAGGCGCGCGGGATCAGTGTCGAGACGGCGCGCGCGTTCATGATTGGATTTGCGCCGAGCCGGCCGAGCTCGCTGGCGAAGGCGCTGGAAAAGCGCGGACTGCGCGACGCAGGGGTGAAGGTCGGGCTGGTAAAAAGAGACGGCAGCGACGCATACGACATGTTTCGCGGCCGCGTGATGTTCCCGATACGCGACGCGCAGGGCAGGGCGATCGCATTCGGGGGGCGAGTGCTCGACGCGCGGCTGCCTAAGTACATCAACTCGCCCGAGTCGCCGCTCTATTCGAAAGCGCGGACGCTGTACGGGCTGTTCGAGGCGCGGCAGGCGATTTCGTCGAGCGCGTCATCGGGGAAAGATCGCGCAATCCTGGTCGAAGGCTACTTCGACGTGATTGCGCTGTGGCAGGCGGGGTTCAAGGAAGCGGTCGCAGGATGCGGTACGGCGCTCACGGCAGATCAGCTGCGCGTGCTGAGCCGCTACACGAAGAATGTTATCGCGTGCTTCGACGGCGACGCGGCCGGGCGCAAGGCGTCGATGCGGGCGCTGGAAATCTTTCTTCAAGCCGGTCTGTTGGGCCGCGGGATATTTATTCCGTCGGGATTCGATCCCGACACTTTCGTGCGCGAGCGCGGCGCCGCCGCGTTCGCGGAGCTGACCGAGAAGTCCCAGTTGCTGGTCGACTATTTTCTGAGCGAGCAGGCAGCCGAGGCGCGCGGCTCGATCGCCGAGCGCGCCCGCGCGGCGAATCGCGTGACCGAGATGCTCAGGCTGGTCGGTGATCCGTTCCAGTTCGATATGCTGGCGCGCAAGGCGGCGGACTTGTTGTCGATCGGCGAGGAAGTGTTGCGCAAGGAGGCGCGCGGAACGGGACGTTCCGCGTCGCCGTCGCGGTTCGCGCGCGATACGCGCGCGAACGCGAATGCGCTTTCGCAGGCCGCCGCGTCAGCGGCGGCCGGCGGCGACGCCGGCGCAAAGGCCGAGATCGGCCTGATCGCGCTGGCGCTGCTGCATCCGGAGCTGCGCAATGAAATTGCGCAGGCGGGGGCCGAGGCGAATTTCGAAGAAATTCGCCTCGGCAGCGTGCTCGGCGAGTTGTGTCGCACCGACGAACCATACACGGCGCTCGAACAATGGGTCGCCGATCGATTGACGGCAGACGAGCAGGGACGAGTGAGCGAGTTCGCCGTCGGGCCGCTGACGGATGACATCGCGGACGACATTCAGAAAGATCGCAGCGACTTCGATCGAAGCCGCGCGCTGGTCAATGACTTCGTCGTTGCGCTCGAGCGGCGGCGCCGCGCACGCGAGTTGGGCCGGCTGCGCGAGAGCGCAGGCGACCCAGCCGGCGCGCAGGCCGTGATCGCGCATCGGCGGGGAGCATGACCGTCACGCGAATTCATCACAGGAATTCAGATGAGCGAATGTTCCGGCGAACAGCCCTTAAGTCTGCCGCGCGAACTTGCTACCATCATAGTCGCCTGATGCATCTCAGAGGGCCCATAGCTCAGCCAGGTTCAGAGCTGCCGGCTCATAACCGGCTGGTCCCAGGTTCAAATCCTGGTGGGCCCATACTATTCGTGCCCGCGGCGCCGTCCGAACGGACCGCCGCTACTATCGTGAAGATGAACACTCAAAAGAAATTTGCGCGTTGGCGCACAACCTTAGCGGAGAGACGAATTGCGTGAAGAGATAAACCGGTTGATGGAGCTTCAGACTATCGACCGGCAGCTGCAAGAGTTGGAGCAATCGCTTTCGTCGATTGCCGGGCGAGTCGACCAGCTTCGCGGCGAGAACCAGACCAACCAGGCTGAACTCGATCGCCTCACCGAACAAGACAAGGAAATAACCGCGGCCCGGAAAAAGGCCGAGCGCGAGCTGGCCGAGGGCGAAGTCAGAATCCGCAACAAGCGGATGCGACTGACGCTGGTCCGCAACGACAAGGAACTGCAGGCGCTGACGCATGAGATCGAGTCGTTGAAGGAGACCAATCAGCGGCTCGAGAGCGAGCTGCTGACGTCGATGGAAGGCGGCGACTCGCGGACGGCGCGAATCAAGGAGCTGACCGAGGCGCTCGCAAAGGGGCGCACCGATCTGACGGCGGCCGAGAAAGAGATCGCGGCCGAAGTCGAAGAGCTCAAGAGCAGTATCGGCAAGACCCGCAAGGCGCGCGAGAAAATTGCCGAGAATGTCGATGCGAATCTGCTGGCGCGCTACCAGATGATTTTCAGCCGTCGCGCCGGGGTCGCGGTCGCGGTGGCGAAGGGCGGGACCTGCCAGGGGTGCCGAATGAGGCTGCCGCCGCAGCTATATAATGAGATTCAGAAGCATCTGCAGATTCATTTCTGCCCGAACTGCCAGCGCGTGCTGTATTACGAGGAGCCGGCCGAAAAGCCGATCCCGTAAAAGCGACTGCGAGGCGGCAGAATCTTGACTCGCTTCGCTGTCTTCGGACCCTCACCTTCATCCTCTCCCTAACAGGTAGAGGAGACAGACGGGGGAAAGATCGGTCGTTTCAATGCGAAACCTACCTTGGATTTCGCATTTTTTAGGCTTCAGGCCCCCAATTTTGGGCCTGTTTTGGCCCGATTTTGGTCCTGACGGCGCCCATTTTTGCTACATATGACATCGTTTTCGGCCTTCGCGGTACGTTTGGGCCCGATGGTTTTTGGGTCGCTTGGTCAATTTCCTTGTCTTTAGACGGGCGTAATGGTACTAATTGACCACTTCAACATCAGGTTGTGCCTGCGGGAACATTAGCCGTGGGTAGTAGTTTCAGTTCAATCAGTAGGCGGGATTTTCACGGGAGGACACTATGGCTGTTGGTAATTCGGGCATTTCGATAAAGACGCGGCCGCTGATCGCGGCCGTATCACTTGGGGCAGTAGCGATTTTGGCATTCGTGGTGCTGACCTTTGGATCGCGAACCGTTGCGTCGACCACGGCGCCGGTTACTACCGCATCCGCGTCCGCGTCCACGTCTCGGGCGGAAGCTGACGCGGCGACGAAGGCCAAAGCCAAGCGCGAGTTTGCCGCGATGCCCCTGTTCTTCGAACCGAACCATGGGCAGACCGATCCCAGCGTCAAATTCCTCTCGCACTCCGGCAGGCATTCGATGTACCTGACCGACGACGCCACCGTCATCACGATGGTCGCCGGCAAAATCCAAAAGGGACAAAATTTCGCTTCGGCTAATCCGCCGCTTCCCGCCAAATCCGGCAAGCTGGTTGAGTCCGCCGTGCGAATCCGCATGGTTGGCGCGAATCCTCATCCGCTGATGACCGGACTGGATCCGTTGCCCGCGCGCGTGAACTACCTGGTCGGCGACAAGGCCAACTTTCATCCGAATGTTGAGACTTACGCCCGCGTCAAGATTGCCAATGTGTATCCGGGCGTCGATATCATCCATTACGGGTCGCACGATACGCTTGAATACGACATCGTCGCAGCGCCGGGAGCCGACACTTCGAAGATAAAATTCTCGATCGAAGGCGCTGCCAAGACCACCACCGACAAGGACGGCAATATTTTTATCGCGACCGGCGCCGGCATGGTCGTGATGCGCAAGCCGGTCATCTATCAGCAGCGAGCCGACGGCAGCCGTATCCCGGTCGACGGCGGATTTGTGCTGGCCAAGGACGGCACTGTCGAAAATCACATACCGCGGCGTGACGTGGCAATTCGGATCGCGTCGTACGATCATTCGCGCCAACTGGTAATCGATCCCGTGCTGCCGATCCTCGTTTACTCGAGCTACCTTGGGGGCAACGGATCCAGCAACGCGCCGCTTAATCTCGAACAGTTTTCTTTCGTGACCGGCAACAACGCAATCACGGAATCCGACGTGGGCTTCGATGTCGCGCTGGATTCGAGCAACAACGCGTACGTCACGGGCACGGCCTTCTCGGATAATTTTCCAACTCCGGGCGGACTACAAACAGTGCTAGCGGGGGCAGGGACTCCGCCGGAGCAGAATCCCAACGTGTTCGTCGCCAAGTTCAATTACACCAACGCGGCAACGCCCGCGGAATCGCTGGTCTGGTCGACCTACCTCGGCGCGGAGGGTGACACGACAACCGCTGACGCGGGGAACGGCGACGGCGACTTGGGCTTTGGCATTGCGGTCAATCCCGAAGGCAGTGAGGTCTATGTCGTAGGTCAGACCTATTCGGGCAATCCGCTTTCCAGCGGCCCAGTTTTTCCTGGCACCGCCAGCTGCGGCGCATTCGGACAGGCCAATGTCGGCAAGCAT
>Ga0210393_10000195_pt1 | contig 58812 bp, 49 predicted proteins | sample IncBWC27OmetaG_FD_160068 | JGI IMG/M metagenome (GOLD analysis project Ga0210393, IMG submission 160068) | Forest soil microbial communities from Barre Woods Harvard Forest LTER site, Petersham, Massachusetts, United States - Inc-BW-C-27-O ... | reverse complement strand
CACGAACGCGTCCTCTTCGAGCAGCATCTCGAAGCGCGCCGCGCCGGAAAGGTCGAAGCCCAGCGCATGCTCATGCCCATGGTCATCGAACTCTCTCCGCGCCAAATCGTCATCTTCGAAAAGATCGCCGAAGAACTTTCCGCTAACGGTTTCGAAGTCGAGCCCATGGGCCCGAAGAGCGTCGCGATCCAAGCCGTTCCCGCCGGAGTCATGGCCCCCGACGCTGAAAGACTTCTCACCGAAATCCTCGACGGCCTCGACCGCGAAAACGCCGCCATCTCCATCGACACGCTACAAGCAAAAATCGCCGCGTCCACCGCCTGTCACGCGGCCATCAAAATCAACATGCCGCTCGACCAGACTAAAATGGAATGGCTCCTCGACGCGCTGGCCAAAACCGATTGCCCCATGAGCTGCCCCCACGGCCGCCCCGTCGTCCTGCGCTATTCCGTAAAAGAAATCGAGAAGGCGTTCCACCGCATTTGATCGAGAGAGATTCAGGAGGCCAGCGTGAAACTACGCATCTTAGCGTGCTTTGTGTTCTTGCTCACTCCCGTCGCAATTGGACAAGGTGCGAAACCCGAAAATGGATTTGTTCCTGATTCGAGGACAGCAGAAAAAATAGCCGAAGCAGTTCTCTCTCCTGTTTATGGTGAAAAACAAATCGAGTCCGAGCGACCTTTCCATGCTGAGTTGCGGAACGGTGTGTGGGCCGTAAGTGGCACATTGCATTGCCCTGACGGCACAAGTGGAGACATGGAGACCTGTCACGGTGGCGTTGCCACAGTGCGAATTGCCAAGGCTGACGCTCATATCCTTTACATGATTCACGGAAAGTAGCTGCCTAATCGAGTTCGCGAAAATTGTTTTCGAAAGGCTCTTGAATTTGTCTCGCGTGCTGGCAAGCATCTCGCCATAGTTGATAGACTCTTACGGTTCTCTGTTTTCTTTATTCGTCAGACCACTGATGTGGAAAACTTTCCTTCTAAGAGGTATTCGTGAGCGAATCACAAAAAACCGCAGTCATCTTCGGCCTGGCCAACAAGCGCAGCATCGCCTGGGCCATCGCCAAGAAATTACACGAAGCAGGCTGGCAGCTTGGCATCACCTACCAAAACGAACGCATGCAACAGGAAGCCAAGGACCTGATCACCGATTTGCCCGGCGCCCACGGCTTCATGTGCGACCTCTCTTCCGACGAGCAGATCGCAAAACTCTTTGCGGAATTGCAGGAGAAATACGGCACGCTGCAAGGCATCGTTCACAGCGTCGCGTTTGCCACCGCCGCCGATTTATCCGGCGAATTCGTCAACACGTCACGCGAAGGCTTCCGCATCGCGCATGACATCAGTGTGTACACGCTCATCGCCGTCGCGCGCGCCGCTGCGCCGCTCATGCCCAACGGCGGCGGTATCGTCACCATGAGTTATTTTGGCGCGGAGAAGGTCGTCCCCAGGTACAACGTGATGGGCGTCGCCAAAGCCGCGCTGGAAGCCAGCGTCCGTTATCTCGCCAGCGATCTCGGTCCCAAGGCGATTCGCGTGAATGCCATTTCCGCCGGACCGATCAAAACGCTCGCGGCGCGCGGCATCTCGGGACTCAGCGACATGCTGAAAGGGCACGCCGAACGTTCCCCGCTTCGGCGCAATGTTGATCCTGCCGAAGTGGGAGCCACGGCTGCATTTCTGCTTTCCGACGGCGGCTCCGGCATAACCGGCGAAACGATTTACGTCGATTGTGGCTACAACATCATGGGTTTTTAATGAGCACAGGCATTCAGCCTGTGCTCTGACGAGGTAAGATTCAGCTGCGTGCAAAACTCGATGGCGGAGCGTAATTCAAGCCCAACAATCTATGCCGAAACTCACCATCGCCATCGACGGCCCCGCCGGTTCCGGAAAAAGCAGCGTCGCGCGTCGCGTCGCCGCCCTGCTCGGTTATCTCTATCTCGATAGCGGCGCCATGTACCGCGCCGTTGCGTTGAAGGCTTTGCGTCGTGGCATTTCGCTGGGCGACGAAGCACAACTGGAATCGCTCACTCACGACACGCACATCGAACTGCGATCTCCTACCGCGGAACAGCAACAATGCGGCCCGCATAACCGCGTTTTCCTCGATGGTGAAGAAGTTACGCAAGACATTCGCACCGAAGAAGTTGCGCAAGCCGCTTCGCGCCTCGCCACCATCGCGGGCGTCCGCGAGATTCTCGTCGCCGAGCAGCAGCGCGCCGGGGCCGGCGGAGGAGTGGCCATGGAAGGCCGCGACATCGGCACCGTTGTTTTTCCGAACGCGGAGTTGAAGATTTTTCTCGAAGCCTCGCCGGAAGTCCGCGCCGAGCGCCGCTGGAAGGAACATCAGGAAAAAGGCCACCATTTCACGCTGTCCGAAGTCCTGGAAGAAGTTCGCGCGCGCGACAAGCGCGACCGCGAACGCAAAGTTTCGCCACTCGTGCGCGCTGCCGACGCCGTCCTCGTCGACAACACCGCCATGGACGCCGAAGAAACCGCCCGCCTCATCGTCATGCTCGTCCACGAGCGCGAGTCCGAATTAACGAAGACGGCAGCAGGAGAAGGAAAATGAATACGCGATGCACGACTTTAGCGCTAACGAGATCGCACCAAATCTAAAACGCGGCGGACTATTGCGAATCACGCTCGTTTTTCTCTTGTTGTTCGCGCTTGCCCCCGCGATCGCGGCACAAACGCAGGATGCCGACGAACCCGAGGCCAATCCGAGCCGCCCGACAGTCGCCACGCCCGCCACGCTCACACCCGTGGGCTATCTTCAGTTCGAAAGTGGATTCACGAGCGCCAGCCAGTCTCCGGAATTTTCTTCCAGGTACAGCTTCAACGAAGTGATGAAGCTCTCCGTGGCGCCGCGCCTAGAATTCATCGCGTCCGCTGAGCCCATCGTTCACTTCACGGCCGACGGCAGCACTGGAAACAGCGTGGCCGAGGTTTTCTCGGGCGCCCAAGCAGTGATCTATCGCGGCGAAGACGCGAAGCCGACTCTGGCCATGAGTTATTTTCACCGCTCCTATGACGGCGGTGCTCCAGAATTCGATATGGGAAGCCCTACAAATTCGTTCCTGTTTCTCGCGAGCGGCGATGTGAAGGGGTTTCATTACGATGCCAACGCCATTTTCACGGAGTTGAAGCAGGGAATGGTGCGCAGAGGGCAGTTTGGACAGACGATCTCGATCTCGCATCCGCTTGCTCGCAAGTTCACGATCTCGGGAGAGGTTTGGCATTTTACTCAGCCCTTCTTGCGAAACAATGCGATTGGAAATCTGTGGGCCCTGGGCTATGTCGCGCGCAAGACCTTGGTGCTCGATGTTGGCGTCAACCGTGGCCTCACGAGCACCTCCACGCATTGGGAAGCCTTCGTTGGTTTTACGTACCTGCTCCCGCACCGGCTATGGTGAAATTCCAATATCTCTGGCCGCAACTTTAACGATTCACGCCGTTCCGTAGTCTCACTTTTGAAAAAGTCTATCGGCCTGCGCTTGCGGCACAAAACGCTTCCCGTTGGTGTCTATTCCTCAGGCAGGGATGCCCAATGCGAGGAGCCCAGAATGAACGGAAGCTTGCTCGATTTGTGGCGTTCCATGAGCGCCATCTGTCACGTGGTGATTATCGTTTTGCTGGCGATGTTTTTGCGGTCGCTGATCGTCACCGTAAGCCGTCTTGTCCGTTATCGCGTGGCGCGGCGACAGTCGCAAATGTATATTGCGCAATCCGCTCTCGCATTTCGCGAGGGCAATCTCGATGAAGCTATTTCCGTCGCCGAAGTAAACCACAAGAGCCACATCGCCACCGTCGTAGCCGCGGGCTTGCTGGATTTTTGTTCGGCCCCGGCCGAACTTTCCGAGAATCAAGTGCTCGACGGCGTGCGGCAAAAATTGGATCGCTCGAGTGTCACCATTCGGGAAGAGATGAAGGAAGGGCTTAGCGGCCTCGCCACCATCGCGGCTACGGCGCCATTCGTCGGTCTTTTCGGCACGGTCATCGGAATCCTCGATGCATTCAGTAAAATCGGCACGGCTCACGGGGCGGTGATAAAAATTATCGCAGGCAGCATCGCCGAGGCGCTGATCACCACGGCCATCGGTCTATCCGTCGCGGTGCCCGCCGTGTGGTGCTACAACTTTCTCACCAATCAAATGGAAGCCTTCGGCATCGAAATGAAAAATTCGTCGCTTGAACTGGTGACCTATTTGAGAACGCGCCAAGCCGAGTGCGTCAAGCGCTAAAGGAAATTACTAAGCGTCCGATCCGTGGGGTCCGCGTGGCTTCGGCTGTACGCTACTCGCGGGTCCCGGTCGTTCCGTTGAAAGGTCGGGTCACTCACCGCTAGGTACTGGAAAACTAACAAGTTACGCGAAAAAACAGCCAAAAATGAGGTTTTTCGAAAATAGTGCTTGACAGATTTGCGATCTCCGTTTACTTTGCAGATACCTCAGACGTATACCCGGTTCGCCGGGAACCTCACTGAGCGTAAAGAGCAGATATGAGACATGAAGATAAAAGCCAAGACGGATCGATGACCTGGCGCACCAGTCTCGCAGTCTGCATTTTTACGCGACTGTAAGACCAACCGCCTAAATCGTTTCGATCCATGGAATTCCGTCGCGGGATTTTTCCCGGGATGGTGTAGTTCACGGTTACTTCTTGGCCCTAGAAAGTTTTTGCTTTCCAGGGACGAAGGCAATTTCCCGTGAGCGCCAATTCCTCCCGGAATTTCTGACGAGTGGAACCCATGGAAAAACGAAACGCTAAGGGTGTGCGCGAACGAGTGAAACAACGAAGTAAGGAGGAAATGCGGCAAGAAAAGTTTGAAGAGTTTGCGGCGTGGCGCAGGGCAGAGTTACTTCGAGGATCCAACGGCCGAAGGGTCACGGGTTCGAATCCCGCGGCAGCGAAAGCTGTTGAGGCGCCTGGGGCGCATTGGACATAGTCTCTGTCCGCCAGTTCCCGCCGCAGAGAATTTGCAGAGTGGCGGAGGCGCGAGCTACTTCGTACAACGGTTGCGGGTTCGAGTCCCGCCGGCGGCGAAAGCTGCCGTAGCTCAAATGGCAGAGCAAAGGGCCGCTCGGGCCGCGAGTTCCCTCTGCAAAGAATTTCCGGTGTGGTGAAGGTACGCGTTACTTCGGGTAGAGCGTCCCGGCGAAAGCCGGGAAGGTTGCGAGTTCGATGCTCGCTTGCCAAGGAATTGTAGACGCCGGGCTTGCTCGGCGCTCTGCAACTCCGAGGCAATAGCTCAAATAAAAAATACGCGGACCGTTTGTTCCCACCGGATCGAGATGCCGGGATGGCGCGGAGAAGAGTTACTTCGTTCGACACGCGATGTGGGGCAGTTGCTCCGCAACTCTGATCGACTATTCCTCCCGGCAAAAAAGTTGTCCGGCGCGAACCGCGAACCAGCCGGCGGTTCGCGCCGGGGCCGCGGAAAGCCGCGACGCAAAGAATGTGTTTCGCAAAATCTCGCAAGGAGGAGCAGAGACATGCAAAACGGTACGTATCCCGAATGGCCCCTGGTCAAGGCGAACGGCGAATTGATGCTGCTCATTCCACTCGAAATAGGCGCTGCGAGTCAACTTGCGGCTTCGCGAGGCGCTTCGGAGATGCAACGAGATTTCTTGAAGATCGTTATTCCGCCGTGGCTGGCGGAGATGCTCGATGTCGAGGAAGGCGATCTGCTCCGCGTCAGCAGCGAAGACGGCGAATTGCAAATTCAGCCGGTCGAATCGCGGCCCGTGAATTGAAGTTGCGCGAGCCGAGGAAATAAAAATCCGTGAGCGGCAGGAGTTCGCCGCCCACAACGAAGTTGAACGTGGTGCAGGACAGGGTTACTTCGACTGTCACTCGGGAGGATGTGGGTTCGAATCCCACCCGGTCCATAGGTTTGCATTGTGTTGCAAGGCGTGATGCACCGAGGGCCAGTAGCTCAATAGGCAGAGCGCCCAAAGTCCCTGAGCGTCTGTTCCCGTTCAGCAATTGTTTGAAATGCGGAATTCAATCCGCGGAAAGGAGGAGTGGAACATGATGAAGTTCAACGTATGGAAGAGAATGTTTCCAGTGAAGACGCACGAAGGAGCGGTGGCGCAGAAGGTGGATGCGAAGAGCGAACTCCGGCGCACGCTGCTTACCTGCTTGCTCTGGGAAGACACGTTCTACGAGAAGGGAAGCGACATCGCGAAGCGCATCGCGGAACTCGCCGCGCGGAACAAGCCCGAAGTTGTGGCGGCTCTCGCGCGCGAGGCTCGCAACAAGATGCAGCTTCGCCATGCGCCGCTCTTCCTCACGCGCGAGCTGGCCCGCCGCAAGGGCGAGGGACCGCTCGTGGCGGAAACGCTTGAGGACGTGATCCAGCGCGCCGATGAACTCGGCGAGTTCGTGGCGCTCTACTGGAAGGAGAAAAAGCAGCCACTCTCCGCGGGAGTGAAGCGCGGGCTGGCGAAGGCGTTCACAAAGTTCGACGCCTACCAGCTCGCGAAGTACAACCGCGAGTCGGTGGTGAAGCTCCGCGACGTTCTGTTCCTCAGCCACGCGAAGCCGAAAAACGCCGAGCAGGCCGCCGTCTGGAAAAAGCTCGTCGAGAACACGCTCGAGCCTCCCGACACCTGGGAGGTTGCCTTGTCCGCAGGGAAGGACAAGCGCGAGACCTGGACGCGGCTGCTCAGCGAAGGCCAGGTGGGCGGAATGGCCGTGCTGCGGAATCTTCGCCTGATGCTGGCATCGGGCGTTGAGCCGACGCTCATCCGCGAACGCCTCGACAAAGGAGTGGCGCGCGCGCTGCCGTTTCGTTTCGTGACGGCGGCACGCCAGGCTCCCAAGCTCGAGGACGCCATCGAGCTGGCCATGCTCAAGGGCATCACCGGACTCGAGAAGCTTCCCGGATCGACCGGACTCGTGGTGGACGTATCCGGATCGATGGACGCAAAGCTTTCGAACAAAAGCGAGACTTCGCGGATGGACGCCGCCGCGGGACTGGCGATTCTCCTTCGCGAGAAGGCCGGCGAATTTTCCGTCGCCACCTTCTCCGATGCGTGCATCGAACTGCCGGCGCGCCGCGGGTTTGCGCTGCGCGACGCCATCGTGGGCTCGCAGGCGCACTCGGGGACGTACCTCAAGCGCGCATTGACGCAGCTCCGCGAAAAGCGCGAGTGGCGGGATCTCGACCGGCTGATCGTCATTACCGACGAACAGTCGCACGACGGAATCCTCGCCGCGTGGACGCCCAAGGCCTACGTCGTGAACGTGGCTCCGTACAAGCACGGTGTTAGCTATGGCAATGGATGGAACCACGTCGACGGATGGTCGGAACGCATTCTCGACTACATCGCCGCGGTGGAAATCGAATCCGCTGCCTAACGCGATCCAGTTCAAACAAAAACAACTCAACCGGCGCGGCGAGGAAACTCGCCGCGTTTTTTTATGGAATCAGTCGATGTCGCGGAACGCTTGACGCGATGCCAGAGCTGTTTGAAAGAAATCGAGAGGGAAGGGAAGCGTACCGTGGCCACGGATTCCACCGCGGCCACCCAAAGAGATTTCCGTTCTAAGCTCAGGTCGGTGCGGACATCGAGCCCAAAAAGTCCGCGTTAGATTTCGTCTTGGTCAGACGGCTGATGAGCAGTTCCATGGCCTCGACCGTCGAAAGCGGGCTCAAAACTTTGCGCAGCACCCACACGCGGCTGAGTTCGTCGGGTGGGAGTAGGAGTTCGTCCTTACGCGTGCCGGAGCGCTGAATATCGATCGCCGGGAACACGCGCTTATCCGCAAGCCGGCGGTCCAGATAGATTTCCATGTTGCCGGTGCCCTTGAACTCTTCAAAGATCACGTCGTCCATGCGGCTACCGGTGTCGATCAAGGCCGTGGCCACGATCGTCAGCGATCCGCCTTCTTCCACGTGCCGCGCGGCGGCAAAAAACCGACGGGGCCTTTGCAGTGCGTTGGCATCGATACCGCCCGACAAGACTTTGCCCGAGGGCGGCGTTACCGCGTTGTAGGCGCGCGCCAAGCGGGTCACCGAGTCGAGCAGCACGACAACGTCCCGCTTGTGCTCCACCAGCCGCTTGGCCTTTTCCAAAACCATTTCCGCCACTTGAATATGGCGCTGCGGCGGCTCGTCGAACGTCGAGCTGATCACTTCGCCCTTCACGGTGCGCTGCATGTCCGTGACTTCTTCCGGGCGCTCATCAATCAGCAACACGATTAAGGCCACTTCCGGATGATTCACGGTGATCGAATTGGCGATCGATTGCAGCATCATCGTCTTACCGGTTCGCGGTGGCGCGTTGATCAGTCCGCGCTGCCCTTTGCCGACAGGGCACAGCAGATCAAGCACGCGGCCCGTCATATTTTCTTTGGTCGTTTCCATCTTCAGCCGGCCCTGCGGATAGAGCGGCGTCAGGTTGTCGAAGAAAATCTTGTTGCGCGCGACTTCCGGGTCTTCAAAATTGACCGCTTCCACTTTAATCAGCGCGAAATAACGTTCGCCATCCTTCGGCGGACGCACCTGGCCGGAGACGGTGTCGCCGGTGCGCAGGTCGAACTTGCGGATCTGCGACGGCGAGACGTAGATGTCGTCCGGGCCGGGGAGGTAGTTGTATTCCGGCGCGCGGAGAAATCCGAAGCCGTCGGGCAGGCACTCCAGCACGCCCTCGGAAAAGATCAATCCATTTTTCTCGGTCTGCGCGCGGAGGATCTGAAAGATCAACTCCTGCTTGCGCATGCCGCTCGCGCCGGGGATATTCAATTCCTTGGCGATCTTGGCGAGGTCGGTGATGTTCTTTTCTTTCAGCTCGGCAAGGCTGATGCTCATCTGATTGTTGCCTTCAACGCTTGTTTCTTTCATATGTCCTTAACTTTGATGTTGGTGTTTAAATTGGCCTTATCTTGATCTTGTGTGGCCGCGGAGCGGCCAACGACGATCCGGATTTTTTCGGGATGGCGCGCCACTCTGGCGGTTGACCGCTACGCGTTGGATGCTACTGGAGTCGCGATAGACAGCCAGGATGGGCAAACCAGACTTTCCATAACCTGCGGCAGCAATGAGCCAGCTCGAACTAGCCATCGCGCCCTCCAGCGGCCGAAAAACAGCCAAGCTAGAGAACGGACCGGGCTCAAAACCGCGCTGATTAGTTGGTCAAACTTTTGTCTTTCTCGGCGCCGGCCACGAAGGTTTCCGCAACGGGCGCAACCGCGGGATGCTCGATCGGCACGATCGGCCTTTCAAGCGCAACCTGCAGCACTTCATCCATGGTCTCTACAAATTTTACCGTGAGACTGGAGAGGATCTCCTGCGGAATTTCTGCCAGGTCCTTCTCATTGTCCTTCGAAAGCAGCACGGTACGCAAGCCCATTCGGTGGGCCGCCAGGAGCTTTTCTTTCACGCCCCCGATGGGCAAAACCTTGCCGCGCAGCGTGATTTCACCGGTCATGGTGACGTCGCGGCGCACGGGAATCCTGGTCAGCGCGCTAACGATCGAAGTGCAAATCGTGATTCCCGCCGAGGGACCGTCCTTGGGGATCGCGCCTTCCGGCACGTGCACGTGAATATCGATGTTCCGGTAGAAATCCTTCGGCAATCCCAGCGCCGCGGAGCGCGAGCGCACGTAGCTCATCGCCGCTTGCGCCGATTCCTGCATTACGTCGCCCAATTTTCCGGTGAGCGTCAGGCGCCCTTTGCCTTCCATCAGCGTGGCTTCGGTCGAGAGCACCGTGCCGCCGACTTCGGTCCAGGCCAGTCCGGTGGTCAAACCGATTTCGTTGTGCTTTTCCAGCCAGAATTCACGGAACTTCAGGATGCCCAGGTAGTCGTTCACGTTTGCGGGAACGATCTCGGTCGTTACGTGAGCGCCTTCGGTCACCACCTTGCGCGCCATCTTGCGCGAAATATTCTGAATCTCGCGCTCCAGGCTGCGCACGCCCGATTCCTGCGTGTAGTGGCGGATGATGTGCAGCAAACCTTCGTCGGTGAACGTCAAATTCTTTTCCGTGAGGCCGGTCGCTTCGCGCTGCCGCTTCACCAGGAAGCGCTTCGCGATTTCCATCTTTTCCTGCTCGGTGTAGCCGGGAAGCCGCAGGATTTCCATGCGGTCCTGCAGTGGTTGCGGGATGGTGTGCAGCACGTTGGCCGTGCACACGAACATCACCTTTGAAAGATCGTATTCCACGTCCAGGTAGTGGTCGGTGAACGCGTGGTTCAGTTCCGGGTCCAGCACTTCCATCAGCGCCGCCGATGGGTCGCCCCGGAAGTCCGTGGACATCTTGTCCACTTCATCGAGCACGAAGATCGGATTCACCGTTCCGGCCTTCTTCATCATCTGGATGATTTGCCCGGGAAGGGCTCCGATGTAGGTGCGGCGATGACCGCGAATTTCCGCTTCGTCGCGAACTCCGCCCAGAGACACGCGCACGAATTTGCGTCCGGTGGCGTGGCCAATGGACATCGCCAGGGAAGTTTTTCCCACGCCTGGAGGCCCAACAAAGCAGAGAATCGAACCCTTGGGATTTTTCACCAATTGGCGAACCGCGAGGAATTCGAGAATGCGGTCTTTCACTTTCTCCAGGCCGTAGTGTTCTTTGTTCAAAATCTCTTCGGCCGCCTTGATATCGCGGATTTCCTTCGATTTTTTCTTCCAGGGCACCGCCAGCAGCCAGTCCAGATAGTTGCGGCTCACCGTTGATTCCGCGGACATGGGCGGCATCAATTCCAGCCGCTTCAGCTCCTGGATGGCCTTCTCGTGAACTTCCTTCGACATCCCGGCCGTATCGATCTTCTTTTTGAGCTCGTCGATTTCGCTTTTTTCGCCGCGGCCCAATTCCTTCTGAATGGCTTTCAGCTTTTCGTTGAGGTAGTACTCTTTTTGCGCGCGCTCCATCTGCCGCTTCACGCGTGTATTGATGTTGCGGTCGACGTTCAGCTTTTCCAGCTCAATTTCCAGAATGTCGCCGATGCGGTTCAATCGCTCGATGGGGTCGACGGTTTCCAGTAAATCCTGCTTTTCATCGACGGGGAGCTGCAGGTTGGCGGCGATGGTGTCCGAAAGCCGCGCCGGATCGTCCACGCGCGCCGCTGCGATCATCGTGTCGTAATTCAGGCTCTGTGAGAGCTTGATGAACTGTTCGTACAAGCCGGTCACTTTTTCGACGGTCTGCTTGACCTGCGGGGAATCCTCGACGCGCGCGTTCAGCAGCCGCACCGTGGCGCGAAAAAATCCTTCTTCCGTGGCAATCGATACCGCGCGGGCGCGTTCCACGCCTTCCACCAAAACCTTGATGTTGCCGTCGGGAAGTTTCACGCTCTGCACGATATTCGCAAGCGTCCCGACCGCGTAAATCTCTTCCGGCTTCGGATCGTCGATCGAAGCGTCATGCTGCGTCGAAAGAAATATCCTCTTGTCGCCCGCGAGCGCCTCTTCCAGCGCGCGCACGCTCGCTTCGCGTCCCACGATGAACGGGGTCATCTGCTGCGGGAAGATCACCATATCGCGCACCGGCATCATCGGTACGCGCTTCAATTCTTGTTTTTCGCGGTTGAACATTAGGGCCCCTGAAATTCATTTCGTACGGCAATCGAACAGCCGTACCCTGAGATCCACCTCGACAGGCTTTATCCGGCCTTTTCGAGCAAGCTCCAATTGATTTCGCGTGTGCGGACCATATCCGCGGTCACCACGAAATCCCGCACCTTCCGTTGCATGGGCAGGTGGTACATCAACTCCAGCATGAGGTCTTCGAGAATCATCCGCAAGCCGCGCGCTCCGACTTTGCGCTGAAGTGCCAACTCCGCCACGGTCTCGAGAGCGTCGTCGGTGAACCGCAGCCGAACGTTTTCGAATTCGAACAGCCGCTGGTACTGCTTCAGCAGAGCGTTCTTCGGCTCCGTCAAAATTTTTACCAACGCGCCTTTGTCGAGGTCGTTCATCACGCCCGCGACCGGCAGGCGGCCCACAAATTCCGGAATCAGGCCGTAACGGATCAGATCGCCCGGCTGCACGTGCTCGAGAATCCCGGTGTTGCGCCGCTGCGCCGTCGCCGGCGAAGCATCGGTGTGAAACCCCAGCGAACGCCGCCCGGCGCGCTTCTCGATAATTTTCTCGAGGCCTACAAATGCGCCTCCGCAGATGAACAAAATGTTGGTGGTGTCCACGGGCGTAAATTCCTGGTGCGGGTGCTTGCGGCCGCCCTGCGGCGGCACATTCGCCACCGTGCCTTCGAGAATCTTCAGCAACGCTTGCTGCACGCCTTCGCCGCTGACGTCGCGCGTGATCGAAGGGTTTTCATCCTTCTTCGCGATCTTGTCGATCTCATCGATATAGATGATGCCTTGCTGCGCCTTTTGTACGTCGCCGTCGGCGGCCTGCAACAGCTTCAAAATAATGTTTTCCACGTCTTCGCCGACGTAGCCCGCTTCCGTTAGCGTTGTAGCGTCCACGATGGCAAAAGGCACATCAAGCATCCGCGAAAGGGTTTGCGCTAGCAGCGTCTTGCCCGTGCCGGTCGGCCCGATCAAAAGAATGTTCGACTTGCTCAGTTCCACTTCGCCGGGCTGCTTGTTCAGGAAAATCCGTTTGTAGTGGTTGTAGACCGCCACCGACAATTTCTTCTTCGTGCGGTCCTGCCCGATCACGTAGCCGTCGAGAAATTGCTTGATCTCCGGCGGGCGGGGAAGCCGTTTTGCAGGCGCCGCGGCCTGTTCGCGCTTTTCATCTTCCAGAATGGTCTGGCACACGCCGACGCACTCGTTGCAGATGTACGCCCGGGGATAGTCCGAAGGCGAACTGATCAATTTCTCCACTTGCTCCTGGGTCTTATGGCAGAAAGAGCAGCGCAGCGGTTCGTCTGGATTGAATTTTTTCACGGGTGTGAGGGCCTCGTCTCCGCTGGGATTCGACGGAGTCTCTATCTACCATTCTAGGCCGAATTTTCCCCTGGGCAAATGAGAAAGTCGAACAGTTGCTACCTGACTTGAACCACTGTACCAAAGAACAATGCATGACCGCGCTCCTGAAGCGCGCTCATTTTATCGATGCTTGTAAATGATCTCATCAATCATCCCGTATTCCTTGGCCTGCTCGGGATTCATGATGTAATCGCGTTCCACATCTCTTTCGATGCGTTCCACGTTCTGCCCGCTATGCTTGGCGAGAATGTTGTTGATGGTCGAGCGCATGCGCAGGATTTCCTTGGCATGCAGGTCGATGTCGGTCGCTTGTCCGCCGAGCCCGGACATCCACGGCTGGTGAATCAGAATCCGCGCGTTGGGCAGCGCAAAACGCTTTTTCGGGGCGCCGCCGACGAGCAGCACCGCGGCGATGGACGCCGCTTGTCCCACGCAGGTGGTGACCACGTCCGGCTTGACGAATTGCATGGTGTCGTAAATCGCGAACCCCGCGGTGATCGAGCCGCCCGGCGAATTGATGTACAGCTGAATGTCTCTTTCCGGATCTTCCGCTTGCAGGAAGAGCATCTGCGCGGTGGCCAGGTTCGCGACATGGTCGTCGATCGGCGTGCCGATAAAGATAATGTGCTCCTTCAGGAGCCGGGAATAGATGTCGTAGGCGCGTTCGCCGCGGCTGGTCTGTTCGACCACCATCGGAACAAGAGTTGTGGCGTAATACTTAGGATCTTCGAAATTTTTCATTTAGGTGGTTTTGCTGATGGAATACTTCACTTTGCTTCTGTCGCCGCGCTTGCAGCCGCGACAGTCTTGATTTCCGCGTTCTGTGCGAGCCAGTCGAGAGTTTTATCACTCCGCAACTTGGATTTAATCCTATCTAGCGTTCCTTGCTTTGTCAAACGCGCGCGCATCGCTTCGCCCGATTCGCCACTATGGCTCGCCAGGTGCTCCAGTTCGTGCGTTACTTCTTCGTCGGTCACTTCGATGTTTTCTTTCGTGGCGATGCGGTCGATGATCAGCTCCGCCTTCACGTCATCCTTGGCTTTGTCTTCCTGGCGGCGCCGCAGCGAAACCCAATCCAGATTTACCGCCCTCGGATCGACACCCTGCTGCGCCAGCGAGCGCACTACGCGCTCCAGGCGCACATCCATTTGATGCTCCACCAGCGCTTCCGGTACGGGGAAGTCGTGCATCTTGACCATCTCGCCGAGAACTTTCTCGTGCAGCAGTTCCTTGTGTTTGTGGTCGCGCTGATGCTCCAGGCTTTCGCGCACCTTGGTCTTCAATTCATCCAGAGTCGTCGCGTCGCTCACGTCTTTCGCGAATTCGTCGTTGAGTTCCGGCAGTTTTTTCGTTTTGATCCCGAGAACGTCAACGTCGTAGTGATACGTCTTGCCCGCCAGCTTGGGGTCCGGATAATCCGCGGGATAGTTCACATCAAATTTCTTATGATCCCCGATATTCGCGCCGCGCAAATTTTCGTTGAATGGCTCCATCGTCTCTTCCGCGCCGATGTGGCAAAGCACGCTGTCCGCCTGCAACGGCTCGCCTTCGCCCTCGGGCACCCCGTTCAACTTCAGTTGCGCGAAATCGCCGTCTTCAATGACCCGGCCTTCCACGGGCGCAAACGCCGCCGCGCGCTCGCGAGTCTCTTCCAGCGCTTTCGAAATGTCTTCGTCCGTAACATCCATCGGCGGCATTTCCAATTTCAGCCCTTTGTACTCCGCCAATTCGAATTCCGGCAGCACTTCGAACACCGCGCGGAATTTCAGCGGCTGCCCTTCGTTGAAATCCAGCTTGTCCACTTGCGGTTGCGACACCGGAGTCAGTTTTTGCTCCGCCACCGCTTTTTCCACGCGCTCCGGCACCAGCGATTGCAGCACTTCGCCCTTGATGTCTTCCGCGAATTTGCGCCGGATCAGCGGCAGCGGCGCCTTGCCTGGACGGAATCCCGGCACGCGCGCGACGCGCGCAAATTCCTTGGCCACGCGCTCCATCGCCTTCGACACTTCTTCCGCGGGAATCTCCAATTCGAGTTCGCGCTTACAGGTTGCTGATGCTTCTGACATACTGCGGTCCTTCCTTATCTATGATCGCTCTGAGATTGCAAAGATTTGCTGGTCTCGACGGAATACGCCCGCTTCGTCAGAATGGACGCCCCAATATTTCAGAAGAGGCCAGACAGGTGAGGTTTCACCCTGCGATTCAATACATCAGTATAGGCGACCGTCCGAGCACCGTCAATTCGAGCACGAGCCTTGCAGTGGAGCAGCATGCTGCTCCACCACAAAGACGAAAGCGAATCCAAAACCAAGAACTAAAGACCAAAACTAAGAATTAAAGACCAAAAGCTTGAAGGCTGACAACCGACAACGCCACCTTCGCTAGTCCGCGGCGGCGGGGTGGCCGGCTGCGTTGCTCGCCGCGCTGATCGAGTTTAGGGCGCCGGTCAAATCGGCGTGGAGGAGGCGGTGGAAGAGGTGTTCGCCGGCTTCGCGGCGGACAGAGAGCCGGCCGGCGACGTAGGCGCGGGAGCTGAGGCCGCGCTGGACGGCGTCGCAGATGGCCATGTCTTCGTCCTGGACTTTTTCGCTGACGGCGATGCTTTCCTGGTTGCGGGCTTCGGCGGCTTTGCTGACGTCGGAAAAATAGTAGTCGAAGACGACGGCGCATTTGTCGACGGCTAAGGGCAGGACCAGATTGGTGTCCATCACGCCTTCGTAGGCGTTGATCATAAAATTCGGGTAGATCCACAGATAAAATGCGCGGCCCTGGCGGGTGGCGGCGACGCCCGCTTCGGAGCCACTGTCGGAAGAGAGCGGGCTGGATTGCAGACAGGAGCGCTCGAAATTTTCGATGGTGTACTTGGTGTATTCGATGACGCTGCTGAGGCCTTTGTGCGTGTGGGGGACGTGGTAGCCGCCGTCGAGATAGTTGTCGACGTAGACTTTCCAGTTGCAGTTGAGGGTGTAAATGCGGCGAGCGAAGTAGGTGAGTTTTTTCGTGAGCAGGAGCGGCGCGACGAGTTCGGGCACGGCGCCGAGAAAATCTTTGAGCGGTGCGGCGTGGCCATCGAGATTCACGAAGACGAAATTTTCCCAAGTGCCGACGGCCACGGGGGCGAGACCGTTTTTCGCCCGGTCGAAATTGCAGACGCCTTCAAATTCGACCATGCCCTTGAGCGCGCCGTCGATGCCGTAGGTCCAGCCGTGATACGGACAGCGGAACTGCTTGGCGCAGCCTTGCGCTTCGGTGACGACGGCGGCAGCGTGATGGCGGCAGACATTGTAAAAGGCGCGGAGAAGGCCATCATCGCCGCGCGCGACGACGATGGGTTCGCCGGCAATTTCGGCGGTGAAGAAATTTCCATTTTCGCGGACTTGGTCAGCGCGGCCGACAACTTGCCACGTTTTGGCGAAGACGCCATGTTGCTCGAGTTCAACGATGGTGCGGTCAAAATACCAGGGGGAGGGAATGGTCCAGGCGTGGTCGAGCGGGTCGTTCGGATTATAAAGATTGATGATTTCGCGAACGCTGCGTGGCATGAAGGGCTCCCCGGGATGACGGTCCTCGCGCGCTGGGGACGGAAGGACCGACCTGAACCTTTCATATCGCGAAACCCTTTTGGAGCAAAGGAAAAAAAAGGGGCTATGGCCGCCGAGACCGCCTAGCCAGAGGAAACAGTGCCAGGATGAATCGTTTCGATGTCGACGTAGCGGGCGAAGTCCCTATCGGACTGCTTCTCAACCCAATTTCTCTTTTTCAGTCGTTCCTGTCGTGCAGTCTCTCTTTCTACGAATCGAGCCCATCGGGCATTCCAGGCATCAATTTGTAGCCGAGCTTTCGTTTCAGCTTCCTGTTCAGTTGCACCTCGAACAGTGCGATAAGCGTGCAATCCTTCATGCTTGATCTTAATTTCCCACATTGAAGCCCGCCGATATTGCGTGATCTACCTTGATAGTAGAAGCCGGACAAAAACCAACACCGATCTCACGGCGTTTCATTCTGTTACCCGCTTTCAGGTTCGGCCTTGCTCCCCGCATCTTTCTCGTTTTGATGGGATTCGAGCGAAAGACGAATTCGCCGTTCATTGCGTCCGGACACTAACCACCGGTCTAAGTTCTTGGTCACGGAATATTTATATCATTATCAACAGTTCTCCTAACACTCTATGGAAAATCAAAGAAGCTGGCAACTGAGTACCCCGTGTGTCACCTTTGTGTATGGCAGTCTCAATTCGACCCCACGTCCGATCAGCTTAGACGAATGGCCCTGGCGCACCTGAGAGGCAATGCTACCGCACCGCCATTCGCCTGTAGGAACCTATCTCGTTCCCCTTCAACTACATCCAACTCTAAAAGTTTATCTTGACTTACCTGTACAGATGTGTTAACATGAGTTGTGCTCGTCAGCCACCATACCCAATATTCCTCACTGGGGTCACTGCCTCCGCGTAACCCCCTCATTCTGCTCCTCCTGCGCGCATCGCGATTCGCAGGACTCTTCTCCGTTGCCTTTTCACCCGTTTCCATTTCGACTATCCCTTTTGTTTTCACACTATTCCACACTCTTTTGCCGTTTTTTGCACTTCCGAAAAACGCAACTCCCTTGTTTTCAAGCAAATCCGCACTCTTGCAGCAAAACACCCGGGGTGGGGGTACCCCCAATTTACAGAGAGGAACACGTTGACCGCTTCGTGGTCACCAATAACAAACGATATGAGACTCCCAACCATCAAACCCACCGCGGTCTTCAATCATTGCTGCCATCCCCGAACCCGACCCCTATGCCAAGCCTTCCCGAATGCCTGTCATTTTTGACGGACGGTGGCGCCGCGAAGGTGATAGTCGATGGCAGCTCCGACGGAAATGGCGAGCCAGTAGGCGAGGAGGTTCCAGGGGGAGAAGAAGCGGCCGAGGAGGAGGATGCCGGGGAGGGTGAGGCGGAAGGCGTCGAGTGCGGGGGAATGATAGAGCTTGAGGAACTCGACGGCAGTGGCGATGGTTCCAGCAAGCGGTGCAACAGAAAGGAGTCGCCAGGACGGGAGCAGAGTGGAAAGGATCCAGTAGATCATCAAAGCCCAGAGAGTGGAACCGCCGTATTTGACGAGGAAAGGAGGGAGGCCCAGGGGAAGGAAGCGGATCGCTAGCCCGCCGATGATGGTGAGGAACATGAACGCAATCGAGAGTTTGAGGGGGCGAGGAGGCATCGTTATTCGATGGGCGTGTCGGGCACAGGAATTTGGCGCTTGGTGCAGACGGGCAGAGTACATCATTCGGGGATTCATCACGAATGGGAGGAAGATGCAAGATGGGGAGGCCACGAAAGTGAGGTTCGGCTGGTGCTTTTGTTAGACTGAGGCTGGTATTGCGAGGGCGTGGCATATGTGCCGGAATATAAAAACACTGTTTAACTTTGAGCCGCCGGTTACGGACGAAGAGGCGCGGGCGGCTTCGCTGCAGTTCGTAAGAAAAATCAGCGGTTTCAATAAACCGTCGAAAGCCAACGAAGCGTCGTTCCTGGCTGCTGTCGATGAAATAGCCGGCGTGGCGAGGCGGCTTCTGCGCTCGCTGGAAACGAGTGCGCCGCCGAAGAGTCGAGAAGAAGAGGCGGCGAAGGCGAAGTTGCGGGCGGCGGAGAGATTCGGTGCGTCAGATTAAGACGCTACAAGAAGGGGCACGATGCATTGTGCCCCTTCCGGGACGAATATGGGAAAAAAGGCGGGTGAGTTAGGCGGAGCGGGATTTTTTCCAGTGGAGCGGGGGAAGTTCGAGGTTGGCGAGGGCGAGGTAGGCTTTGGCGTGGGCGGCGGCGCGTTCTTTGCCTTGGTCGATGTCGTCGACGGGCTCGGAAGGGGCGATCCAGGTTTTGGTGATGGCGTTGTAGACGGAGGCCTGGACGCCTTGGGCGTTGTGTTCGGAGAAGAGGCGCAAGTGTTCGTTTCCTACGCGGACTTCGGCCCAGACACCTTGATCGAGCATTCGGGGGCTCCCAAGAGTTGAGACATTGGATAGTTTATCACCCGCGATTAAAAAGTGTGGCGGCGGTTGAGGAAATTGGCGAATTGAGGATTAGGCAGGTCATAGCGAAATAGCAGGGAAGTGATGAGCGACGGCCATTTGGAGTTAGAATTTAACAATGAGGAATTGAGCTCTAAAATTCAACTTAGAAGGATTAACACCGAATTTAACACGGGGACGGACAAAGAGCGTAGAATGGGGCTACTGAGCAAGACATGAAAGCGTCCCAAGCATCACCTCAAGGAAGACCGCGCAAGATAGTCGATTATCACCTGGATGAGAGCCTGGAATGGGTGGCTGATCTGGAGTGTGGTCATCAGCAGCGGGTGCGGCACAATCCGCCCTATACGAGCCGCCATTGGGTGACGACGCCGCAAGGGCGGCTGGAGCATCTAGGGCAGGAACTGAATTGCTCGGTTTGCAGGCAGTAGACTTAGTTTAGCCGGATTGCAGGAGCAAGGAGTGCGATTGGTGGAGTTTGGCGTTCCCGCCGCGGTTAGATAACCCTTACATTTTGTGAGTGAGAGCCCGAGGAGGAGTTAGCCTCCGGCCATGCCGCAGAAATTTCCACCTTGGAAATCTTGGTGCGGGCGGAGGGATTTGAACCCCCACGGTTTTAAGGCCACAAGATCCTAAGTCTTGCGCGTCTGCCAGTTCCGCCACGCCCGCAATACCAAGGTGTAATGATACCGGGATTAGCGTCACAATCTCCAGAGGGATGTGTATTTGGAGACGAATGGGGGGCTGAGAGACGGAAGTGACTCCGTCTAGGTCAGGGCAGGCGAGTGAAGGAAGATTCAGGACTACTAGCAGGTTAGTTTGGGCGCAGATTGATGCTGGATTGCGGCAAGTGCCCGGAGCATAATGGAACAGTCCTCGCAAGTCCCGCCGGGCTCCTCCCAGCCGGGCTAAGCGCCTTTCCAGAAGGCGCAAATCAGAAGAACTGCTGCACTTGAGGGCAGCGCCATGATCATTCAAGAGCAGGGCGATCAACTGGTGGTAATTCGCCAGACAGACCACGGTGTCCTGTCCGGGTATTTCGCGCGCGAATGGGGAAATGAGGTGTTCGCGCGGCCGGAGCCGTTCGGGTCGTTCAAGTTGGCGACGGCGGAGCATGACAACGGGTGGACGGAATGGGAGCTACAGCCGCAGATCGATCCGGTGACGTTTTCGCCGTACACGTTCATGTCGATTCCCACCGAAGAGCACATCGCGCTGTACAAACGCGGGATTGACCGGATGATCAAGGCGGATCATTACGCGGGGCTGCTGGTGAGCATGCACTGCGCGGGGTTGTATGACCGGGCGCGGGCGACGCTGCCGGGATTTTCGGCGAAATACGTGAAGGCGGGCGAGTCCGCGCAGGTGAACGAATTCGTGCAGCGGTTGCGGCTACAACAGTTGCGGTTGAAAGTGGATTTGCGGGCGCACGGAGATACGCAAAGCTTCGCGGATGATAAGCCGGTGCACTTGAATGTGCAGCGATTTGAGGCGCTGGATAGGCTGTCGCTTTATTTTTGTTTGGGGCCGCCGGCGGACGCGGTGATCGATGCAGTGCCGGTGGACAACGGAGTTCAGGAAGCGGATTGGGAACTGCGTCCGGATGGTGCAAATGCGGTGACACTTTCGCCATACCCGTTCCGGAGAGATCCGCTGGAAATTAGCATCTTGGCGCGGCGCGTGCCGAAACGGCCGTACGCAGACAGCGCGGATTTTCAGAAGACGCTGGCACTGGCGCCTTATTTTGCGATGAAGTTCACGGTGCGCGCGGGCGGCGCGCGCGTGCAATCGCGGGCGGCGCGGGCTTGATCAGGTGAGCTGGCGGCCGCGGGTTTCCGGCAGGGCCAGAGAGAGCATCGCGGCCGCGAAAAAAGCCGCGGCCAGCAGCGAAAACGCCGGACCAATACCAAATTTTAAGGATAGAGCGCCGACGGCGAAGGGCGCCGCGGCGGAGAGACCACGTCCGACGTTGTAGCTGAGGCCCATGGCGGCGGCGCGAATTTCTCCGGGGAAAATTTCACTGACGATGGCTGCGTATCCGGAGAAAAAGCCGGTGCCGAAAAAGGCGACGAGCGGGCCGAGGGCGAGAAGCCAGAAGGCGCCACGGGAATTTCCGTAGACGGGCACGAGCGCGGCGGCGATCAGCAAATAGAGGAAGTAGGGTTTTTTTCTGCCGAAAGCGTCGGCAAAAAAACCGAAGAGCGCGTAGCCGAGCCACTTTCCGAAACAGATGACGAGAAAAAATGTGGTGGTTTTGACGAGGCTGAGGCCACGTCCGCCTTGCGCGGGAGGGAGCGAGAGATAGGCGGGAATCCAGGTGAAGAGGCCCCAGTAGCCGAACATGGCGCAGGAGTTCATGGCGGTGGCGAGGAGGCCGTTGCGGAAAACCTCTCCTTCGAGCAGGCGGCGCAGCGGAACGCCGGAGTTGGACTTGCCTCGCGCTTTCCACAACGCTGACTCAGGGACGCCCCGGCGAATCCAGAGAACGAGCAGGGCGGGTAAAACACCGACGAAAAAGACGGCGCGCCAACCATAGTGGGGAAGTACAAACAGGACAATGAGTGCAGCGATGGCTTCGCCGATGGCGTATGCAGATTGCATGAGGCCGAGGGCTTTGGCGCGATGTTCGGCGCGCCAGGTTTCGGCGATGAGCGCGGCGGCGGTAGTCCACTCGCCGCCCATGCCGAGTCCGAGGATGAAACGAAAAATGGCAAGTTGCGAGATGGAATGAGAAAAGCCGCAGGCGGCACTGGAGAGGGAATAGACGAGGATGGAGGCCATGAGCGCGCGGGTGCGGCCAATGCGGTCGGCGATGACGCCGAAGAGTAGGCCGCCGATGGCGGAGGCGACGAGCGTGAGTGTAGTGAGGAAGCCGGCGGTGCGCGGGCTCATGGAAAAATCGCGGATGAGGTACGTGAGGACGAGGGAGTAGAGCATGACGTCCATGGCGTCGAGCATCCAACCGAGGCTGCCGGCGACAAGGGATTTGCGCTCGGGTGCGGTGACGTCGCGTGGCCACTGGAGGCCGAGGAAGTGGAAGGGAGGCGGAGTGGGTGTAGAGGCAATTTCGTTGCGGCCAGAAATTGGTGGCGTTGAAGAGAGGGGCACGCCCCGATTGTAGCCAAGAGAAGATAAACGGAAAGAAGAATCGCAGGAGGGAGCGAGCAAAGCCGCGTCGGGCAAATCCGCTGTACCGGAAGTTCGGGGTTTGTTACGCTTTGCTCAGTTTTCGTGGCGGGTCTTCGAAAGGTCGCCGGAGAGAACGAATGGCTTATTGCGTCAAATGCGGCGGGCAGATTAACGAGCAGGCGCCATATTGTTCGAACTGTGGAGCGCAGCAGAAGGTACCGACTGGGGCGCAGGCTGCGGCGGTCGGCGCGGCGCCGGCCTCGGCGCTGACGGAGAACGTGGCCGGACTGCTGTGTTACGCGTTTTTTTGGCTGGGTGGAGTGATTTTCTTTTTTATCGACCGGCGGCCGTTTGTGCGATTTCATGCGGCGCAGTCGGTGGTTGTGTTTGTGGGCTTGCATGTGATTCATGGGATTCTGCGAATAATCATCGCTGCGCGCTTATTGCATGGGGACTGGTTTGCGCTCTGGCCGGGACACTTGCTGCTGCGAGTCGTGGACATCTTCGGCGTGATTTTGTGGATTGTTTTGATGGTCAAGGCCTACCAAGGCGAATGGTTTAAGGTGCCGGTGGCGTGGGAGCTTGCCGAAGGAATCGGCGGGCAAGTGCCTGCCGACAAGCGTTAATGAGCGGGAGCACTCCGAAAATATTTGCACCCATGAAATTTTTGCGCGGCGCGCGCGAAGTGTTTTTTCTTGACAATTGGGCCGTACGCGTCCATCTTGGATGGCTTTGCCTCCCGCTGGGGCTATCAGAGTCCAGAATGGGAAGCGCGACCACTTACCTATGACCAAGGTCCGGCTTTGTTTCCACGATCGCTGCTTTGATGGCACTGCTTCGGCCGCTCTTTTTTACCGGTTTTATCGCGAGCGCTTCGACCAAAACGCGGAATTTGGGTTCACCGGAATGACGCACCGGGCGGTACAGCCTTGGGAACCCGGGCTGTTCGACGGTGATGAAAACGTGATTGTGGATTTTAAATATTCGAACTCGCCGAAAGTGACGTGGTGGTTCGACCACCACCAGAGCGCGTTTTTGACGCCGGCGGACGCGGAGAAATTCCGGAGAGAGCCGGGTCCGCACATGTTTTACGAGCCAGACTACAAGTCATGCACGAAACTGATCGCTACGGTGAGTGCGGAGAAATTTGGATTTGATACGGCACCGCTCCGGGATTTGATTCATTGGGGGGACATCATCGACGGCGCGCAATATCCGACGCCGCAGGCGGCCGTGGAAATGATCGAGCCGGCGACGCAGTTGGCGCTGGTGATTGAGGCGGCGCCGGAAGACGGCTTGCCCGCGAAGATTATTCCGGAGCTGGCGTACCGGCCTCTGAGCGAGATGGTGAAGCTTCCGCTGGTGGCGAATCACCTGGGACCGTTGCTGGAGCGTCACCGGAAGTCGATCGACATTTTGCGAGAGCGGATTGAAGCGAAAGACGAAGTGATTTTTTTTGACGTGAGCGATTTAGATCTCGAGGGATACAACAAATTCATCCCGTATCTGCTGCATCCGGAATGCGTGTATTCGGTGAGTGTGAGCGCGTCGGCGGTACGGGCGAAGGTGTCGCTGGGAACGAATCCATGGAACCAGGCGACGGCGGACCAGAATTTGGCGTCGATGGCGGAAAAATATGGTGGCGGGGGGCATCCGCGCGTTTCCGCGATTTCGTTTGACCCTGGCGAACTGGAGCGCGCACAGCAAGTGGCGCGGGATCTAGCGGCCGCGCTGCGGAAGAGGTAAACCGAGGCAAAACGGGCGTTCGAGTTTTGGGCGTTCGACAAAACCGGGCGGCCTGTGTAAAATTTTAAGTACAGCAGTGGACCGGTAGCTCAATGGTAGAGCAGTTGACTCTTAATCAACGGGTTGGAGGTTCGAGTCCTCCCCGGTTCACCAGCTCTTTCTTAACTGCCCTGAATACAATTAGTTAGTTTTTTCGCTCTGCGCGTTTTCACCCAATTCGAGAACACTCGTGAACATAACCTCTGACACCCTATTCACTGCCCGCCTTTGCGAAGCCGGAAGGGCATGCGCGTAGATGTTGAGCGTCGTTTCAAGATCCGAATGGCCCAAGAGGGCCTGCGCGGTCTTCATCGACTCTCCCACCTCCGCGAGTAGCGTCGCATGCGTGTGCCGGAACGAGTGCCACGAAACACGTGGCGTCTTTATCCGATCACAAGCGGGAGCAAGTTCCCGGTTGTAGAGGTTTTTCGAACTGAGTGGCGTGCCTTTGGGCGTCGTGAACACCAGATCTTCGGAATCTTTTCGGATTGATCGAGACCTGTGTGCTTCGAGTGTCTTCCGGAGAGAATCGCTCATGGGGATGACGCGCCAACTGCTGCGAGTTTTCGGTGAGCCAAACTGGCCATCCGAAAACGTTTCGGCAACTTCAATCGTGTCGCGCAACATGTCCACACGCTTCCACCGCAATGCGAGAATCTCCCCGATGCGAAGTCCAGTTAGCACAGCGAGAGCCACTACCGTCCGACAAGGCTCCGAGAGTTCTGGTAGGAGTTTTTGAATCTCAGCGGGTCCGTAATACCGACGCTCGGCTCTTCCGCCAGTACCTCGGAGGCGGATGCCATGCGCCGGATTTTGGTTGAGATACCCACGCTCCACGGCGGATCGCAACACGGTCGAGACCGTTGCCCGAACGCCGCGGAGTGTAGTTCCCGTCTCGCCTTTACGCCTCAGATCCGAAAGCAGACCCTCGATGTGCCCCCGGCTCAGACTGCACAAGCAAATCGAGCCCAAGGCAGGGAGAATACGGCTATCGAGTTGAGATTCGTAATAGCTCACGCTTTTTTTCTTTAAGGCCAGTTCGGCGTTTGGCTTCCATTCCACTCGGACAAAATCTTCGAGTGTCATCGTCGCCTGGGGCCGGAGTAGACCCAGATTCAAAGGACTTAATCGCTCTTGAAGGACTTGCCGAGCTTGTTGTCGAGTGATTTTACTGACTGCTCCTAGCGTTTCGGCTCGAAGAACTCTTTTCATCGAACCGTCGGGCAGAAGTAAATCCTCTCGCCAGCGAAGCACCCATACTTTTCTCCGTTTACCACGAATCCACAAACATCCATCTTGATGACGCGGTCGAGTCATACGCTCCTTTCGGCTGACTCTTCCGCCTCTTTCTGCGTCGGCTAAGATTGTAGTCCCGACGTCAAGCATGGGCGCGTCCTCCACTGCGTTGCCGCTCGAGCCACGCGAAGATATCTTCTGCTCGGAACCGCCAATATTTGCCCAGCCGGAAACCGGGGATGCGTTCCAGGCCACGCTTACGCGTCCGCTCATAGACCCAGGACACGGGGACCTTAAGCAATTCAGCCACGTCTTCGACCGAGAGCAGGGATTCGTTTGCGAAACCACATAGGTTGTTCATCGCACGGTCTCCCGACGCCCCACCGTAGCCTTGTCTCCAAACCTCACGCAAGTAATTGCTCGATTTGTGCCTTCGCTCTTATGCATTCTTGTTCCATCCGTGAAGTCTTGCCAAACTTCTGAAGGCCCTAAGCATCTGGCGAGGGTTCTCACCCCCATTCGCCAGTTCCAGCGCCCAAGGGTGGACGCATTGTCTAAGGGGGATGGTTTGGAAGGGGGGAACCCCCTTCCATATGCTTTGAAAGGAACGGCGGGAGAGCTAGCTGCGCGACAGCGCAGCGGACTCGCATCTCCAGACTCTTCCCAAAGACCAAAAGAAAGACCAAAGAGACTACTTGTGCGGTTTGTGTCATGAAAATGGGAAGTTTGCGCACGGCAAACGTGCAGTTTGCGTAGCCTGACGACGGGAACTTTGCGTATTTTCGCCTGGGAAGTTTGTGTCGTGATATTCATACTTAGCTTCTATTCATCCATTGAATTGCGTGCTCAATAACGGTGGCGCGTGTCCGGGCATTTTTCGGAAGCACCTGAGCAAGTGAGCCGGCCGATTCGTTGGCATGCACGCCCTTGCTCGCCAGCCCCTGACCTAGGACTCTCTCTAAGTGGCGAACGCGGCAGACGCCGTTTACCTTTTCCGTCCACACCTCGTGCCGCCGGATGAGCCAGCCGTTCTGGGATGGCGTAATCGCGTCAATCTCGGCAAGGATACGGAGCGCCGAATAGATTTGGCGCCGCGAGTAGTGCTCGTCAGACTTCACCCACATTTTCCGATTAACCCGGATCCACTTGTACGTTCGTTCCTGGATCCGCCGCTTTGACGGGAAGACATAGCTGAGCGGGTTCGGGTGCTTTTCTAAAATTGCAGCCAGGTAACCATACACGGACCGCACGGCACTGCCGCGTCGCATGTGTCGTTCGTAACCTTTGCAGGTGCCGTCAAATTCGAGGTGTGTATGATAGATGCTCTGCTTGGCAGATCGGACGGCATTAGCCCTGTTCGTCGGCATGACGGCGAGTGCTGTTTTCACTAGGACCTCCCCAGTATTGGTTGGCGCGACAAACGCAGCTCCCCACGCTCTCTCATCTGTCGCGTGTCTTCCCTCGCGCGGATGAGCTGGGCGAAAGTAGGATCACCCTCACCAAGCACTTCTCGTTGCATTTCGCTCGGGTCTGCCTGGAATCGCTTAAGTAGCTTTTGTACCCAGGTGTGGGAGACGTCAAGCTGCCTAGCCCACGAACGTGCCGACGGCTTGCTGCGGTCCCGACAGGTCAGCCATTGCCATACGAATCGACGAATCATGCGTGACTCTTCACTGCTGCGCCATGGCCGCGGTCGGTGGTAGCGCGGACTCCTCCGCGCTTTTGCGAGGTTTGCCATCCGAGCCTCGTTGGGTTCAGCGCGGCACCATTTCTGATACAGGGACGGCATGCTATTGCTCTCCTTCCTTCTCCCGTGTTCCCGCCGAGTTGCCAGCCGTCATTGGCTTTTCTGGGTGCGAATCTAAAGGACTTAGCAAAACCACGGGAAAGCTTTGGCAAATTTCCGCTTTGACTTTCCGGAAGTCCACTTTGCCGGGGTTCAGCTCGAGGACGTGCTTCAGTTCGTCGCGATATTTTACAAGTTCTTCCACCACGGCACACGACACGGTGCTCTCTTCTAGAACGAAGTAACAGATTTGACCTTCGTCGAGTACGAGCACGCCACCAACCTCCTCAAAGCGCTCAACAATCTTCTGCAGGCGGATTTGCCGATACCAAGCTTCCGGAGCTTTCGGGATGGTTCTAACCGGCCGCGGGGACGCCGTTCGTAATCGCTCCCGTATGGACTTCTGTCCTTCTGGAGAGAAATACTTCTGGAGCACTGTTCGTGCCATTTGGGTTCCTCGGTGGGCCGTTCGTCCTGCTGGAGTGGAGGCAATCATTCGCAGCATCTTTGAAACTTGGGGGGCCGGGGCGTTGCCGTCCCTGATTGTCTGCTCTATCTCACGCTCCAATTTTTGAACATGGTCGTCCAAGGAAGACTCTATGAAGAGGCACAAGGCACGCCGGTCTAGGGCGCGAGATTGCTCTTCTTCCCAAGGTGTCATTGAACGGCCATTGGTTCGCGCAATAGCGCGAATCTCTTTCGCACGTCGCCAGTATTCATCTGCCTGCCATTTCTCAAGTCCAGTAAGACAGTGAGCCAGCATTTGATGACTGGTTCCAAGCCCGCGGGCGAGCGCCCGGAGCGATGGCCTTGAGGATTCCGGTATCCGCTTCCAGGCAAGTAGCCTCTCTCGAAACTCTGTTGCGCGCGATTCCTTCTTAGGTTTCCGGCCTCTCATTTCGTCGCTCCTGGAAAATGCGAACTCATACTTCGAATTGCGGGTCTGCCCTTGTAACGAATGTCGGAAAGGTCAAGACTTTGGAGGAACTCAATGGGCAGCTTCTTGGCTTTCGCGTACTCCGCAAGGGTAAACGTTGCAGCGTTGGTGCTGTGACCCTCCGGGGTCCCGCTCCCTGCTCTTTCCGGCATTAAATCTGACATCGCGAGACCAGGTCTTCTTACGATCTCGGTCGTAGGGCAGCCTACAAAACGGTGGGGCAATATCTTGCCGTTTTCCTCACAAATCGGAAGCCTTGGGTTTTTGGCGTCGTGTGTAGGGCAGACAGCTTGCCATTCGTATTTGAGCCTTCTGGCCCCTTTCAGCCGTGAAAGGATTTCGTTGATTTTCATTTCCCGCCCCGATGGCGCGAATCACTGCTGCAACGCGATGAGCCTTTCGGGGTACAGTGATGTTGTGATTGGGAATGGTTGTCGGCCTGACTCAGGACTTTGTTGCGTATTGCGCCTGGAGCCGAATTTAACTCTCCACTTGCACTCTCGAGAATTTCGACCCTACGCAGTAAATTGCGCCAGTGCCGAGAGCGAATGGTTACAAATTCACCCATATTCATATAGCTCCTCATCCTAAGACCCCGCACTGCGGGGTATGTGAGAGAACTCCTTCCCGTAAGGTGGATCGGATACTGGACTTATGTCATTCGGAAATTGAAAAGGAGTACCTGCGGAGGCAATTTTTTCGGGGTGGGAATGCTGACTGAACTACGAAAAGTGAATTCTAAACCAAGGCGGTTGTTGAATGCTCGTTACTCTAAGAAGGAACTCGCTTCGCTCTCTTTTTAGCACTGCCCAATCTCGAGCGGTGGTTTTCAATTCTCCGGTGAGCGGCGCTTATATGCTCGTCAACCGTAGTTCGATGGATTCCTAGCCGTTCTGCAATCTTTATCACAGAGATCCCATATTCAAGCCGAAGCGATATCACGTCTTGCTGCTTCTGGGTGAGATCGTACTGGGCCAAATGCAATTCTCGTTTCATCTGCTTCAGGCCCTCAAAGCCCTTTGGGCGGTCCCGTTTCTCTTTCGCAGTCGCCGGTGCCTCCTCCAATTTCTTAACTCTCTTAGGGAGGAACACACTGGCTGCGGCTTTCTGCATAAGTTGGCCCTCGGTTTCTTCATTCCACCAATCGGGTTTCTTACTATTGTCCTCAGAATTGAGCCAAAAAGGATTTTCCCAGCTCATATAGTTAGCCCTTCCACCGGCAACGCAATTCTTATCGTAATCTGACTCCACGAATCGGGCCTAGTCCAAACTAGCTAGCCGGGTCAGCTGAGCCAACAGTCTGTTCTGCACCGAAGCGCGATAGCTGCCCAGAATCTAGTATTTGTGGGCACTCTAAAGTTTAGACTTTTGGCTCAACAAGTCCAATGGCTTACGGGCATTGCTTCGAAGGGGTTTATGGGCAAGTGCACGAGGTTGGATATTGCCGCCCAATTTTGCCAGTCCGATTCGGGGCCCGAATTGGACCGAACGCTTGCTGGTGAGATTTGTGATGTTGGCAGCGGTTTGATGAATTGCCCCTGGCGTCGTGCATAGACAATTATGTACATCCGGGGATGACCGTCAAAACCTTTACACTGGCGCCGCCGAGGCAAGGAAGGCGTAAATGGAATTTCCCGGTGCAAGGGCCTTCCCACTCGGGTTCACCTGTCTACGGGCGGTGCCCGGCGAGACACCGGGTATCCAGCGAGTGTCTGAATCGTCCGAAATCACAGGTCGATTCAAGAGCCAGATAATTCTTCACGACCCGAGAGGTTTCAGCATCGAGCCACTGGCAGGATCGGAATAGCGCAGCCCACAGCACGGGCCGCGGCCTTACCTGTTTTCGTAGGCGGTCAGGGTTTCCTCACAGCGTTCAATGTACTCCCACGGTGCCCAACGCATCGCGTCTTCCCAGATCAGCACGATTGTGGGATAGCTGCCCAAGTCGTGTTCCTGCCACTGGATCTCAAGCTCCATTTCGGGAGGGGGCTCACCACAGACCTTCACCAAGTGTTTGATCGCAAGCTCGCACTCCGCAACGATCCATTCCCGTTCTGCGCCAGGCGTGCCAAATTCGCCGATAATTTCAGTTGGCATGTTCACGCTTCCCAACTCGAGTCTGTACAACTGGGAAGTCCGCAGTTCTCGACCTGCTTATCCAACACATCCGTCGGGGCAAGGCTAGTCTCCCTTTCTTGATTGCTTCTGTTCAATGCTAGACTCGGGTTCCATATTCATGCAGTGCCACTGGCTAGGCGTGTTGTCGAGTGCTTCTTTCGCCTTTTGAGATCCAGACTTCGCCATCATCGCTACGACCGCAGTGCTCAGGGTTGCGCGGACAATCGTCCAAACATACTGAAGGATCATGAACAGCGCAAACCACTGCAAAATTGACGATCCGAACTCCGTGATAGGGGATCTCCAGCCTGTCAGGAAAAATTGCGGAAGATGTGGCACGATCCAAACAGCGAAAAAGCCCACCATAATCCAGAGAACGATTTGGACTAGCACCATCGAAAGAACTCCCCATACGGTAATCTCTCCGTTGGGGCGCCGCACATGATCAGGTTTCAAGCTTGTGTCAGTTACGCACCAAAGCAAGCACGCCACAATCCCGCTCAGAATCGATAGGCGCATCACGGAAGGCTCCTCTCACGGTGTCATCACACTTATAGTGTGTAGACTCATCGTGGTCAAGCTTCGCATGATGCCGTGGTGCCAGTTCCGGATCCACGGATTTTGTTCGGCAGACGCTTGAGGGCGCTCCGCCTTGAACGGGGCTTCTCCCAAGAGAAGCTGGCGGAACTCGCGGACCTGCATCGGAACTACGTGGGCGGTGTGGAGCGAGGGGAACGAAACATCGCTCTACTAAATATCATCGCATTGGCTCACGCGCTCAAAGTGCGGCCAATTAAACTCATTGAAGTCATCTCCTGACAGGCAGCCGCTAGCCAGTGGATGGACCGCACAACGCATGCCGTATCAAATGGTTCCCGGATCTATATTCCCTAAGTGCTTATTTTCGAGTCTCCACGCGTCGAGTCGTTTGGCTGTACCAAACGATTTGGTTTGGTACGAACTGAAGGCGCTCCCCGGTCAATCGCCTGCGGGACCTCAGAACTTCCAACTCTGGGACCTGACGAATTCCAACAGATTCTGGCACGGGATTGTCATTCCCGCGCAAACATCTGGTATACGAGGACGGGTTGCGCTTCCGCTGGGCCTTTCACCTGTGACGACGGAGTACCCGTGAACGGCGGCAACGGCAATTACGAAGGCATCGCCTCCAGACCGGCGCTTACTTGCGTTCACCAATCGCGGATGCGCCTTGGGGATTTGCCTCGCCCACACCAGCAAATCAGGATTGGACAGTGCGATCATGGCGCACGGAGCCATCACGCTTTTTCTTTAGCGCGCGAGTCGGAGGCGATGAGGGAGAATTGGTCAAGCGCGGCCTGCAAATCTTCGGCGATTTCGGCGGCGATCACGTCGGGATCGGGTAGGTTGGCGGAGTCCTCTAGACTGTCGTCTTTCAGCCAGAAGATGTCTAGGTTCACCTTGTCGCGCTTGAGAAGGTCTTCGTAAGCAAAACACTTGAAGCGTTCGGTCTCTTTGCGCGTGTGGCGGTTCTCCGCGTGGTAACTGGCAACGAAGTCGTCCAAGTCCTCGCGTTTGAGCGAATTTGTTTTCAACGTGAAGTGCTCGTTGGTCCTGAAATCATAAATCCATAGCTTTGTGGTCCAAGGTTTCTCGCTGGCAGGTTTCCTGTCAAAAAAGAGGACGTTCGCCTTCACCCCCTGCGCGTAGAAGATTCCGGTCGGCAATCGCAGAACGGTGTGCACATCGCATTCATGCAGGAGCTTCCGGCGAACGGTCTCTCCAGCGCCGCCCTCAAACAGCACGTTATCGGGCACCACAATTGCCGCCCGTCCGTGAATCTTCAGAAGCGATTTCACATGCTGTAAGAAATTGAGTTGTTTGTTGCTCGTCGTCGCCCAGAAGTCGTCGCGATAATACGTGAGGGCCTCTTTCGTCTCTTCCCCTTCTTCGCTGACAACGGTGATGCTGGACTTCTTGCCAAAGGGCGGATTCGTCAAAACGACGTCGTAGTAGGTCGAAGGGGCTTGGGCGAGAGCGTCTATCCCGTCGCGGATGGGTGAGTCTTCGCCGCCGATACCGTGTAGGAACAGATTCATCACGCACAGTCGCGCCACTCCCGCGACAAGTTCGGTGCCAGACAGGACTTTGTGCCTCAGAGCCTGCTTCTGCGTCTTATCAAGTTCGTAGTGATGGCTCTCGTAGTCATAGGCCGCCAGCAGGAAGCCGCCAGTCCCGCAAGCTGGGTCGTTCACGGTCTCGCCGGGCGCAGGGCGCACCACGTCCACGATGGCCTTGATGAGAGCACGCGGGGTGAAGTACTGTCCCGCCCCTCCCTTCACGTCCGCTGCGTTTTTCTCCAGCAAGCCTTCATAGGCGTCACCTTTAACATCCACTTCCAAGCTCATCCACTGTTCTTTGGCAATGAGATCGCTGACAAGTCGTTTCAACTTGGCGGGGTCTTGAATCTTGTTTTGTGCCTTTCGGAAAATTACGCCGAGCATACCGGGCTGCTTACCAAGCTCAGTCAAGATGTGGCGGTAATGACTTTCTAGGGGGTCACCGTCCAGCCGTTCTAGGCTGGCCCAATCCAAGTCCTTCGGGATACGCGCCGGGCGATTGTATGGCGGCTTCGTCTGCTCATCGGCCATCTTCAAGAAAAGAAGAAACGTCAACTGCTCAACATAGTCCCCGTATGAGAGGCCGTCGTCACGAAGAACAGTGCAGTAGTTCCACAGCTTTTGAACAATTGCTGATGATCCGTTTGGCATGTCCTCACCGTTCGCAATTCTTGATTGTGGCCTTCAATTTAGCCTTGAATTTCTGCCAAACGTCAGCCGAAACAGGTTCGCGCTTCAACTCAGCGACAAAGTCATCAATGACTTCCGCCAGCGTTTTGGCGAAGGTGTCCGCATTGATTCTACGGTTGGCCGCTTCAAATAGAGGCCCAAGCAAGCTGATAGTCCATCCTCCCGTTGTTTCACCCTGATGGAGGATTCCGCAACGAACATTCTGGTAGAAGGATTGCGCATGGCCCTTGAAGTCATGGAACTTGCTCTCACGATCAAAGAAATTACAGAAGGCTAATTGACTCTTCCCGTTCGAAGAATCCCAGCCTTGGCGAAATGTCTCAAACGTTTCTATAAGCAAGCAGGACAGGGCCATGATTGAAAACCCATTTTCGTTTAACAGACTCGGACGTAGAACAGGGTCTATGTATCGTTCGTGAAGGCGCTGACGAAAGAACTCCGCAAGTTTTTCTCGCCCGGCGTCCGCCTCCGCCAGCCAATCGTTGCAGTCTTTCACAGTTACGTGGCGACCGGAACCACCCGACGTCAACAAGTGTTGAAGCGCGGGCGGCCAAGTCCAACAGAGAATCGTATCGTCTGGCATCGCGACCTTCTATCCGCTTGTTAGAGCGAGTCCTGGTTTGCCACCTTGGCAAACCGGGCATTTGCGCTCGTGGATGTCACTGCCGTTCGCCCCGTAATGTTGGGCGCAATGCTGGCACTTCAACTCGTAGACGTATTGGCCGTGATCTGTTCCGGCTTTACACGTGTTCTGAATAACTTCTTGCCCGTGGGGATTCACAAAGCCAGGAGAAGTCGTGCGTTTGTCACGAGACATGCTGTGCCTCCTTCTTCCATCGGCCTCGGCCAAGGGAAGGCTTGGGCGCAGCTTCCCGTGCTTCGTGGATGCGTTCAAGTAAGGCGCTTGCAGGCTCGTCACTCGGGTCCTGTGGTACGAGTTTGCCTTCAAAGGCGCATCGGAGCACGGCTTGGCGCAGACGTTCCGCACGCTTTAGGTTTAGCTCAATCTGCAACTCAACCTCATCAACTACAGACATTCGACGTTCTACTTCTTCCACGATACGGACTTGCTCGCACAAAGGGGGGATCGCAATCGTTGCGCTACGCACGTCTTCTAGATTGAGCGTCTTTCTGGCAACTTCATGGGCTTTGGCTGTCATTTCTTGAATTTTGTCAGGGTTTCGGAACCAAATCTCAATCCAATGTGCATTTAGAATGGGGCTGACTGGAATTACGCCAACGGCCCGAGCGGTGTTCGCACCAGCCAGCGATGGCGGGGCGACGGCAGTCCGACCAATAGCACCGACAAGGGTGATTAGAACTTCTCCGCCCCTCAGTAACGTTCGCGGATAGTTAGAGGCTATTTCGGCGCTTATTCGTTTCAGTCCAGCGACACGTATGCGCCCGTTGCCGATGTCTCCCACACGAACAAACGGGACTCCATCTTCTATGTCGTCGCCAGGTTGGAGCACCCCGTACGCGGAGGGCCGATCTCCTCTAGTTAACTGGTCCGTTGTGGCCCAACCCCAACCTTCAGGTAGAGGATTCAACGACTCTGTTTTCGGCACAGCGGGGGTTGCATACTTGAATGTCAAACGATCGCCATGCGGAACACGTCCGGCAGTACGGGACTTGTTGACCTGTGCTCCTTCCCAACTCACTCGCCGTTCATCGAAAATACGACCAAGGAGCACAGAAGCGGATTCGTAGGAGCGAACATCACGCTTGGCAAGCTCGGCTTCGCTGGGAACGAGGCGGCCTTCACAAGCGGATTTGAGAACGGTGGCGCGATAGCGGCTGAGGTTGGCTTTGGTCCGCTCTAAAGCCGCGACAGCCGCATCAAGCCGCGTGAATTGCTTTTCAATTTCAGCAACTATTGCATCTTGCGTCTTACGAGGAGGAACGGGTAACGCAAGGGATGCAAGTTTTGCAGCGTTTACGTTTGGTTGTGCAATGCCTGCGGCATTCTGTGAGATTAGCGTTCTATACGAAGGACCCTTCAAAAAATATGCAACGTATTTGGTACTGAGGGCGGCATGAGGCCTGAATCTGATCAAATAGGATGCGAACACTGACGGTGGACAATCGTCCAATAGGAGACTATTTCCGACTCCAGCTCCAGTCCGAGTGATCACTATATCGCCGGGGTACAGCTGGTATTTTTCTATTACGGGAGGCGGCGTCTCACAAAACGGCACCGTCTCCCAATTGACCGTTCCATGCGAGATGTCGGTAGAGCGAAGCAGTTTGATGGCGTTGAATTCATCTGTCGCGCTCGTCGTCCACCCATATTGTGGCGGGTCACACACATCGCCCAAAGTTGCGCGTGCCCAGCCTGTGGGCAGGGCGTTAGTTTTGGGTCCACTCACGCCGCCAGAACCTCGTTGAGTTGTTCGAGCATGGGTTGCAAATCAGCGCCGAATATCTTGTAAGCTTTGCCGAGGCCGCCCCACTGGGAAAAAGGAGACAGCTCGAAATCGTCCGTTTCAATAGAGACGCTGGCGGCAATGTGGTCGCGAATCGCTGTCAGCCACTGCCTTTGCTCATCGGTGAATTTTCGGCCATGTTTTTCCTGGTCTGCGAGCCATTTCTCAAAACGAGCGAACGCGACGTCCTTGAAGGGCCTAAGCTCGCCGTCTTGATGAACGGCATATCGGACAAGAGAAACCAAATCCGTCATCAATTTTGTCGCGCTGCCCCGGACCTTGGATTTATCCAAGACCTCATAGGCTTGCCAAACACGTTCGGGCGGCATCGGGACAACGCCCGGTTGTTTGGGACGCTCAATTGCTCGCGCCAGCTCTTTTAGCTGCTCATGGGTGATCCGCTGCTTGTATGGGCGGCTGTAAAGAATCTGAAGCGCCGCGATTTCATCCTTGTTGTCTTCGATGAATTTCTCAAACGACTTCACCAGACCAGCAGCCCGGTCGCGACCATCCTTCGACACCCCGGCCATCAAGACTTGATCCTTGCTGACGTTATCAATGATCTGCTCGAAAGACTTTTTCAGGTCCACCAATCGCTGGCGAAGTTTGGCATTGGTCGCTATGGGTTGTGCCGCCTGCGTCAACAATGCTTGCGCTGCCTTAGAAATCTCTTCCGGAGGAGGCTCTTCTTTTCCCGTCGCCTTTTGAGCGGCCTTTAGCTGTTCATCAGGGTCCAGCGCCTGCACGAGATTGTAGGCAATGCTGGCAACCGTTTGTTCGCCGGATACTTTCTTGATCTCTTCCTTGTCTTCTTGGGCCAGTTGCCGATCCAGCCGGGCCAGTCGGGACGCAATGGAACTCAGAACATCGGCCTCGCGATTGCCGAACGCAACAAGCTCCATGAGCTTTTCCAGAGAGACATTCTTCTTTCTCTCCAAGGGCTTCGTCTCGTTCATTTCATTGGGGTCAATTCCAATGGCATCCACGATTACAAATCGGTCTTTGGCGGAAGCGTCTGGCGTGACCTGCTTCAGTTCGGTCTCTGTTACGACGCGAGCGCCGCGCCCCTTCATCTGTTCAAAGAGTGAACGGCTCTTAACAGTTCGCATGAAGAAGACGATTTCGAGAGGCCGAACATCGGTTCCCGTGGCGATCATGTCCACGGTGACGGCGATGCGCGGAAAATAGCTGTTGCGAAAGGAAGAGAGCAGGTCCTCTGCTTTTATCCCACTGTTGACCCAGGTGACTTCTTCGTACTCGGTTCCGTCGTCTCGCTTCTTCTTTGCCGTGAGACGGGCGGTCCCCGTCCGGTATGTAATCTTCTGCGCGAAGTCGTTCCCCTTGCCAAATTCCTCGCGAACGATCTGTACGATGTCTTCGGCGTGAGAATCATCTTTGGCAAAGATGAGGGTCTTCGGAACATCCGTGCGGCCTGGAAAAATCTCCGTGAAGAGCCGATCCCTAAAGGTTCGGATGATCGTGCGGATTTGGTCCCTCGCGACGACCCGACGATCCAGTTCGTCGGCATCATACGGGATGTCCTGATCCGCCTTGGAGAAACGGATGCGGCGGGTTTCGCGGTCTCGGAAGTCCACGTAGTATCCGGCATTGATGGTGGACCCGTGTTCGCTAATCAGGGTGCGAATCGTGTAGAGGTCAAAATCTACGTTCACTCCGTCCGCGACCGCCTGCTCGAAGTTGTATTCCATTACCAAATTCTGGTGAAAAAAGCCGAGGGTTTGTTTCGACGGCGTCGCTGTGAGGCCGATGAGTGAGGCATCAAAGTATTCGAGCACTTGCCTCCACAGGTTGTAGATGGATCGGTGGCACTCGTCGGTGACGATGAAGTCAAAAGTCTCAATCGGGATGTTCGGGTTGTACGCGACGGGCGCTGGCTCGCGCTGCAACGTTTCCAGAGTGAATCCGGCCTGCTCTTCAAGCGCCGGGTCAAGCTCCTCCTGTCCCTGGAGCATGGAGTAGAGGCGCTGAATTGTGGAGATGCAAACCTTGCTGACCTTGTCCAGCTTATTGGATTGAAGATGCTGGACGTTGTAAAGCTCGGTGAAGAGACGCTGCTCCTCTGGCGTACGAAAATTCTGGAACTCTTTTAGAGTCTGGCGGCCTAAGTTGCTTCGGTCCACGAGGAACAGGACTCGGCGGGCACCCGCGTATTTGATGAGCCTGTAAATGAAATTGCAGGCGGTGAAGGTCTTTCCTCCGCCAGAGGCCATTTGAATGAGAGCGCGGGGCTTTCCTTGCCCAAGAGACAACTCAAGATTCTTGATTGCCGTGATTTGTGCTGGACGCAGGCCCTCTTCGGCTAATGGTGGGGCTTGCCTGACGCGGCCCTTAACGGTGGAGTTTGGCTGCGCGAGTTCATCCCTCAGCCATTCCGCGAGCGCCTCTGGCCGATGAAAGGAAAAGACATTGCGGCTGGCAGCGTCGGGTTCCAAGAGATTTGTGAAGCGGGTTTCGATCCCGGTGCTCTGGTAGCCGAACGGCAATGGACGTTTGGGAGCAGGCAGAGTGTCAGGAAGCCCCTCGCTGTATTTTGCGGTCTGCCCCTCAAACCCGGTGAGAGTGCTGCCTTCTTTCTTTGCTTCCACAACGCCAAGGGCCTGACCATCCACGTACAGAAGGTAATCCGCTTCACCGAAGCCGGGCTTCATCGGAAATTCACGGATGGCGACGCCCCGTCCCGCTCCAAGGTTCACGTCTTCGCGTGACTGCACAATCCAACCAGCAGCCGTCAAAAGCTGATCTATATTCTTCCGCGCACGGGCTTCGGGGGAGTCGGGCATTGAGTCAAACAGATTATAGCTGGAACGACGAGGCTGACCCTACTATGATGCTGCACTATTTAGCTCTGATGATTAACTCGCGCCGGTAAGATACGCTTCGGGCAATCTGCGGGTTCTTGCGGCAGCCGCATTACAGAGGCCGTTTTTGCTCTTTGCTTGCAGACATCGAAGCGTTGGAACTGAAGAGGAACCTAACGAATGGCGCTGGCACGACTGAAACGAATCCTCCAATCCCAATACGCTGTCCGCCTTCGAAGTGATCAGCGTCTCTTGAACCGTGTAAATGCCAAGATCATCCGTAGGGCACAGAAGTTTACGGCAAAGGCGCAGACGGCTCCGTCGACGAAGACTCCGACAACCGTTCCTTCAGTGCAGGCCCAGACTCAATGGCGAATCCGCGCCATAGACCTCCTTCATAAGATTGGGAGTCTGACTACACCCACGAGGGTGAATTTAGCGCAATTAAGTGCGAGTTGGGCGACACGGAGGTATTTCTGGGCGATTGCGGATGGCAAGGGAGGGCAGCAAAACTTTCGACTCAGCCAAGACGCTCGCCTGCTCGACTTTCACCAGAAAACGCTGCTTTCTGATGAGTTCGGCATGGGCATGGCTGGCTTGCTGCTAGAGCAGTTTTTTAACGCCCCCTCGTTTGTGGATGTGTCAGTAGCCCTGAATGACCCTAACGTGTACCAGAATATTCAACAGATTGGAGAAGCCCAGCCAGACTACCTCATGTGGGGGGCAGACCCGCAATCGCCTTATTACGTCGTTGAATGTAAGGGCTGCCAAACGAATTCCTCAACGAGCATGGATCAACTTCGTCGAGGCCTGGAGCAGGTCCCGTCACTCGTGTTCGGTGCCGGAACCCGCCCTGTTGTGACTCTGGTAGTCGCGACGTTCATGGCAAACGAACGGACGACAGTCTATGTATTGGACCCCCCGAGTGACGATGCCTCCGATTCACATCCACCTCGTCGCCCGCAAGACGATAAGGTGTCTGAAAAAATCGGCAATCGATCCTGGAGGATTACGAATCCAGCGGAATTCGAGAAGAGAACACAACTTTCAAAAGAATCTGAACTCCTCAAGTGGGCTGGACAGTTTAACAAGGCGTTAGAGCGAGACAGGTATCTTACCCGGAGAGAAACCATCCCAACGATGCAAGATTTCGAACTAGACACTAGAGAGACAAACATTGCGACGTACAAAGGCTGCTGGTGGCCTCTTTTTTCTGAGTTGGGCTATCAGAAATTGAGATTATTTACCGGTGTCGAAGAGGAGCTATTGGCCAGAATCGCGGAGGCATCACCAGAGGTGCATTTAGCTGCCAAAGCCATCCAGGATCGAGTATCGGAGCGAGGTTTTCCGCAAGAATCGCCTTATGAAAGCCTGAGTCGCAACGGAACATGCATGATTGTCGAGGGCCTCGGTTGAGCACTAGAGTCAAACTTCCGGATTCCATTAGGGCCAGAGTGCTCATTGCGCGACCGAGCGCCCCTGTTGCGGCGTTCTAGCAGGGCGTGTTTTCTGTGGTCTTGGGGACCGGTTGAGCCCCGGGCCCAAGCTTCAATATCCATTGTTGGATCGGTTCAAGTCTTCAATCCCTCTGTCGCGCTTTGGCTCTCCAAAGAATAGATTTTCCTTGACATTCTTACTTAGCGCCAAGTAAGATAAAAATATGGAAGCAAAAAATCCACATGCAGTCGGTCTAGGGAAATTAGGGGGCGTTGCTCGCGCGCTAAGGACTACGCGTGAGCAAAGGCAAGCCTGGGCTCGCTTAGGTGGACTCGCTAGAGCGAAGAAGCATTCGAAGGTCGAACTTGAAAAGTGGGCAAAGCTAGGTGGAAGGCCGAAGAGCACAGATTAAGGGTGGGCCATGAAGAGAGCAGCGATTTACGCTAGAGTGAGTACCAATAACGGACAAAATCCTGAAATGCAACTCGGAGAGGTCCGTCAGTATTGCTCTCGACGCGAGTGGCAAGTTATCCATGAATACGTGGACAGGGGCATCAGTGGGTCTAAAGAGCATCGCCCCGCACTGGATCGGCTGATCGCCGATTGTCAGAAGAGAGCTGTCGACTGTGTGGTGGTCTACCGTTACGACCGGTTTGCGCGGAGCCTCCGTCAACTCGTGAACGCACTCGAGGAGTTCCGGGCACTTGGAATTGATTTCGTTAGTTTGCATGAGGGGGTTGATACTTCGACGCCAAATGGAAGGCTGGTGTTCGGAATCTTTGCGTCCATCGCTGAATTTGAACGTGAACTGATTCGTGATCGGGTCAAATCTGGGTTGGCCTTGGCAAAATCACGAGGGAAACGACTTGGAAGGCCTCGAATCCCGGTGGATAGCCTCAAGATTGGTATTCTTCGTAAGGAAGGGCGCTCTTGGGCGGAGATTTGTGATTCCTTAGGAATATCCAAGGGGACCGCGCAGCGAGCCGTTCTTTCCTTGCCCAAAAACCTGCCTGAAATAACCTCTCTAAGTTCCTGATTTTGTTCAGCTCGACCTCTAAACTTTGGATTGCCCAGAAACAAATGATTTTGGGTTGCCGATGTTTCGTTGGGCGCGTCGACTCCCAGTCCGTCCATCTCTGCAAACAGTTGGCTCAACGTAGTGTGGTTTGACCCTGGGGCGTTCCAGAGCTGAAATGATTCTTGGAACCAGTTTCTAACGATCCGGTTGAGGCCATTGACTTCGTCGACAACCGAAACTGAACCAGTCGGCGGCCCAAGCCACCCATCACATTAACGCCATCGGAAACGCCGCCTGGCCAGTTACTGTTCGCAAACTGGCGCAGACTTAATGTTTGACTGAATCCACTCTGAATAACTGGGAACACGAGCGTAAACGCTCGGAGTCAGCGCGCATTTCACGTCTCCCCAACTCGTAACGCCTTCGAGGTACTCCACTCCGTCCTTTGTCCTTACGATCAGCGGACCACCGCTATCTCCACGGCACGTGCCCGTTGTTTTTTCGGTCGTGCAGACCATCCGGTCAAGTATCTGCCCCGCTGGATATTTTGTACTACACTCCCGGTTTTCCATAACGCTGACCGTACCGAACAGAAGATCGTCGCTTTTCGCCCGGTTTGCAGATCCCGTCTGGCCCCAACCGCTGATCGTGCCATTTCTAGTGAATTGTAGAGCGGCTGATTCAACCTTGCCGTCTGGGATAGCGATTGGTTTCAAGTCCTGGACAGCGGTCGCAAGCTTCAGCAGCGCCAGATCGTTTTCGCCGTGCTCCCCCGCGACCTTATATTGCGGATGCCGGCAGACAGACGCGATGTCATATCGCGGGACTACCTCCGACAACTTGAGGATATCCAACACGACTTGGATATCTCCCGGCTGCGTGGACTTTAAAACGCAGTGACCCGCCGTCAGCACCCATTGCGGATCTATCAAGGTGCCGGCGCAATACTGGCCGTCGTAGGCGTTCGTGTAACCAGTAAGCACAAGGGCGGCCTGATAAGGAAACTGCCCCTTTCGGGCCGGACTGCCGTTAATAATGAACGACTCAGACGGCAATTGCGCTTGAACCTCGATCTGTCGATTGAATCGATCAAGCACGTCTGCTGCAACCTTTCGTTCCGCTGGATGTTCAGCCTGAAGAAGAAACGTCTGCGCGTTTTTCTGGGCAGCCAGAAGTTCACGGGTCTTCCGCTTCGAGCCGCCTCCCTCCAATGGCTTTACCACACTTAATTTGGATCGCGTTTCCTGAAGCTGCTGCAACGATGGTTGGCTACTGCAAGAGATAACTCCGATTGAAAGTATGCCTATCAGAGCGAGTTGCAATGCATTTTTCCCAGACACAAGAGTTCTCCTCTCCAATTCGATCTTCGAAAATTGATCCTTTCCCTGTACACTGGCTGCGATCGGGGAAGGCGCCACCTGATCTGTCGTGAACTGGCCAGCGGCCTGTACTACGTCTTGGCAATGCCTACTTCCTCGTCACGTAAGAGTCGATCACTCGCTAAACGTTGCGTTTGCTTCGTTTTCCTTCTCGTGCTTCCGCTGGCAGTTTCGTCGCAGGAAAAATCTCTGCACGTGACCGGCGTGGTGACGTACAACGAACGGATAGGCCTTGCTAAAGACGCGAAAGTCCATATCCGTCTCGAGGACCGCGCGGATCGACGAGACGCTCCAGTCGTCGTAGCCGAACAAACTGTCCTGACGGGATATAGCCAGGCACCGATTTCGTTTTCCCTCTCCTTTCCGGGTTCCCGTGTGAACACGAATCACAGTTACTCCGTCAGTGCCGAGATTGAGATGGGTGGTCGCGTGTGGCTCCGTGGACGGAAACTCCTGCGAGCTGCGCCGACCAAGACCCTGCGCAACATAACAATCGCAGTCTCTTCGGTAGAGTAGTTCCGCAGGTTTTGGCGGTCGCAGATCCTACTTCTTGGTGACCTGCTTCTTCAGCGCCGTCACACTAAAGTTGACGCCGAACGTAAACTGCGGGCACCATCCGCTGCACGCGTTCTTGGTCAGATTGGACCCGGCGGTCGGGTATGGTTGTTTGGCAATGATTGATCCGATGTAGAACTGCAAGAGTGGGAGTCCCCATCCCACCGCAACCACCGGTTTATGCAGCGGCTGGCTTGCTAGCGGTAGCCCCGTAATGAGCGCGGGGTACCAGGTGAAATTGTTCTCCGCGAGCTGTTTCCTCTGCTGTTTCAGCGGATAGAAGTTCAGCAACCCAAAGAGTCGCCGCTGGTCAATCGTCTTTGGTGTCAATCCGTTCGTCGTCGAATCGAAGCTCAGCGTATTGACATTCGTTGCGGGATACCCGATGGTCAGGTCCACCCACGGTCCGGCTTCGTTGTGGAATGTTTGGGCAGCATCAATCGCGCCATCTTTCGGCGCCGGCGTGGATGCCGGTCCAGTGTTGGTGATGTTTGACGTGACGGCAATGTCCGAAGTTTTGTAGCTGAAATCGAACTCCCGCCCGCCCCAGATGTTCGTCCCTAAGGTCCCCTCCTGGCTCTGAGCTTGGGTCAATACCGACGCCAGCGTATACACGTGCTGCAGAAAAACGGGAGTCGCTTGCGTCGAAGTAAAGCCGTAGTTCGTGACATATTCCGCTCCGCCACGGTTGATGTGAACATAAAGAAAGTAAAACCGACGCACCCCTAAAAGACGCTTTTGCGGCGTAAGTTTTCCATCCCGGTAGACGTACCAGCGTTGCGTAGGTACCAAGATATTATTTGCCGTCTGGCCTTTGCTCTTGTCAGGAGCCCATACCACCACATTGATGATGAACGAAACCCTTGTTAGAGCGTTGGTATCCAATTGTTGGGCCGCAGGAGTGGTGGCTGCGCCGTGGAACAGCGAAGCGAAATTCTTCTTTGCATAGGCTTCCGCTGGCGTACCAGTGCTGCTGAACAGAAGAGTTAGCAGTTGCAAGACACCCGCGTTGCTTATTGTTCCGTCTTGTTGATTGATGAAGGAAAGAGCTGGGTCCGGGAAAGGTGCGGCCTTGTCGGTACCCTCCTGAAGGAAGTCGGTCTCCACATTGGGGTTGTCCGCGACCGTTGCGTTACTCGTTGCGGTGCCGGCCTGGGCAAACGTGGGATCCATCCTTGTCACCATGAGAAGCGAAAAAGCTAAAAAATGGACTGGTCTCAGCAGCTTCAGTACATCAATGATCCGCGATCTGGTGATTGACATGAGAAAAAGCCTCCCTTTTTGAAGCAGCAGCCTGTTACTCATGACAACGCAAAATGGCTCCATTTCCCTTTTACTGGAGGAAGTTGTCTAGTTTGGATCGTCTACCTGTAGGTTCGCGGAACAATGTCCGGGCTGCGAGTTCGTATCCTTGCTCGCAGTCACATCGCTTCGCTCTCTTCGTACTGCCGATTTCCTCGTCATATAGTCGGGCCGTGGAGCTTTGCCACGTGGCCCTCAACCACGAAAAATCGCGCACCAAAGTCGTGACCGAGTCACGCATCTTGGCAACCTGGTCGAAAAGCACACCCGTCATTTGGAAGAAGACGACGAATCGCAGCAAAATTCGCGCTGCATTTCTAGTTACGTTCTAAAAACCTATCCCGCTGATGTACAATCCACGGATTCATCGGGAGGTCCGAGGTCGTTGGACTACAGTTCCATCGCGCCAGCAGGGCTATTGTCCGTTTGCCTCCGGGGAGGTGATAGCGCTGCCTGGGCAGAGTTTGTTCGGCGCTTCCAGCCCGTCATCGCAAGCTCCATCATTCGTGTAGCCCGCCGCTGGGGAGCAGTTTCTCCATCCGTCGTGGATGACCTGATCCAGGAAACGTACCTTAAACTGTGTGCGGATAAGGGCCGCCTGCTTCACGATTTCAAGTCGGACCGTGAAGACGCGATCTACGGATACTTGAGGGCATTCGCGAGCAACCTGACGCATGACCACTTTAAGTCTTTGTACGCTCAGAAGCGCGGCGGCGACTCGGAGACGGTTTCGATCAGTGATGAGGGCTGGTCAGAACCGTGGGCGAAGAGAGAACCCGTGCATGCCGTGCTCGAAAAAAGATTGCTCGTTGAGAAAATTGCGAATTGCCTGGAAATCATTATTTCGGGACCGCAAGCAGAGCGCGACCGACAGATTTTCTGGTTTTACTACCGCGTAGGATTGAGTGCGAGTGAGATTGCAGCACTGCCGGTGATCGGCCTAAGCACGAAAGGAGTGGAGAGCACCATTCTGAGACTGACCAGAGCCGTTCGACGTGAAATTGGCAAGCGCAAACCGCAGAGCCCGAGCACTAACACCTCGTTGGAAGGGATTAGTCCAGAAAATTCGTTTTGATGGGAGTGAGCCGTAGTGAATGCGGAAGAGAAACATTTAAGCATTGAGCAAATCGAACTCCTGATGGGAATCGAACCCACCGCGAGTGACCATTTCGAAGATGCGGAACTTCGGGAGCAGGGAAGACTGCATCTAGCGCAATGCGAGGCTTGCCAAACGCTCCTCGCCAAGGAGGTCGAGGCAGATCGCGAGCTTCGTTCTCTTTCGATAGGACTTCCAGCGAGCAGTGAAGTACGGTGCCCGTCCATGGACACCTTTTACAAGCTCGCAGCAGGCGCCTTGATCCAAAGCGACTCCGAGGGGTTGATGAAGCACATCGTGGAGTGTGATCACTGCGGTCCCGTTTTTCGGCAAGCGGTTGAAGACCTTCGTACGGAGGTAACTCCAGATGAGATTTCTATTATCCGATCCCTGAAAAGTAGCGCCCCCGGGTGGCAGAAAGAGTTGGCAAATCGCCTTGTTTCTGGCGCGAATAAATCCGGTGAGACAATCCCGGATGCGATGCGTCCTCTACAGCAGGCGGTGCCCTTCGTTACGACACGTTGGGTCTATGCCGTCGCCGCTATATTGATTGTCGCCCTCCTTGCAGTAGGCGGTAGAGCGATTTGGCTTTCGCGCCCCTCCTATACGGAACAACTCTTAGGGCAGGCTTACGCCGAGCGCCGAAATATGGAAGTGCGCATTGTCGGCGCTCTTTACGGGCCTTTGCGGTTCGGGCGTGGAGCGCACCCTTCGAGTTCGGATCGGCCAGCAGTACTCTCGGAAGCTGAGAAACGGATTAGGGACGAACTCGGTCGGCACCCGGGAAGCATCCCTTGGCGACAAGCCAAGGTTCGCCAAGAACTGCTGGAAGGCGATTACGACTCTGCCGTCCGAGTTGCCGAACTCGCTCTTGATGAAGGACCAGCATCCCCATCTCTGCTCAACGATTTAGCTTGCGCTTACTTTCAAAAAGCGGAGTACGAAGGCACTGTATCCGCAGTCGAGTATGGCAAGGCGTATGAGTCTTTGAGCAAGGCATTGGCGATATCCCCCGATGACCCGGTGACTCTGTTCAACCGAGGTGTTGTGTCGCAACGATTGGAACTGTACTCGCAGGCGAGAGAAGATCTGCAGCGTTACCTGGCGCTAGACCCCAACCCCAGCTCTGAATGGCACGTCGAGGCAAGCTCAAAGCTGAAAGATGTCGAAGACATTCTAAACAGGCAAAAGAGTCAGAGCGATAAGCCTCTTGAAGGTCCTAAGGAGGTCGCCGCGGATCTCTCAAGTGGCGAGTCGGAAAGAATTTCCGAGGTCGATTCTCGAGCGGATGTATACCAAAAACTGGTGGTAGAGGAATGGCTTCAGCTGTTCGCGAATGGCCGGACCTTGGATGGCGAAACGCGCGACTCCGTGGAGAGTGCTCTGAGACTACTGGCAGAGGATTTTCGGGTCCGCCACGGCGATTTGTGGCTGACGGACTTTCTCTCAGTAAGATCCTCTGCCAGTCCCATGGCGGTGCAATCGTTGGCACAGGCAGTGAAGGCCAGTTCAAAGGGCGACCAAGAAAGAGCGATTCAACTAGCTAAAGTTGCCGAGGAACAATTTCAAATAGAGCGAAACGAGCCAGGTCGAATCAGAGCGGCATTCGAAAGGATCTATGCAAACCACCTCGCGGCGCACGGGGAAGTCTGTCACGAAGATGCCGGAGTCTTACTCAATGTTTTAAAGGGGAGAAACTACGCTTGGATCGAAACGCAGACTCAACTTGAGTCCGCAGCATGCGCACAGCAGATTAGCCGAATAGATGAATCCATTTCGCGTTCTCGCGAAGCGCTCGAACTGGCCCGAAACGCCAACTACGGAAATCTGGAATTGCGCGCCACGATGTTCGCCATTGATCCGCTCCCCGCTCCGATCCAGCGCGCAAATTTACTACTGGAAGCCCTCTCGTTGTATTGGCGTGGGCGTTATGAGCGGATGCGGGGCTACAGTTTATATGCCTCGATGGATTACACCTCTGGCGACGATCTAGAGATGTGGCATCTCAATGAAGCTGTGATTAAGGAAGGACTGCGACTTCTAGAAACGGACCCCGATCTGGCGCTCCGAGGACTAGAAACCTATCGGCTGGCGCACACACAAATCATATTAGGAGAGACAGAGCAAGCGAACCAAACTGCTGTTGAAGCAAAAAAGCTCCTTGCTCAAAGTGAATCGCCTGCGCTATCGGCGGGAGCGGTAGTTGATTTGGCCGAAGCTGATGTGATCAAGGGGCGCTACCGAGATGCACTTGGTTTGCTGGGCTCCGCAGAGCCGTATCTGGCTGGCCTCTCTCAGGACATCGTCGCAGGCAAATTTTATTCAGTCCGAGCGGCGGCACTTCTGGGCGATGGCCGTTCTTTTGAATCGGAGGAATCCTTCGTTCAGGCGCTGCGGATTGCACGCAAGGCGCTTGCTGGGATTTCGGAGGAGCGCGACCGCTATTCCTGGATGCAAACCCTTGTACCCGGCTACAGGTCACTCGCTTACCTTGAATTACAAAAAAACCCTGAAACTTCGTTTCGATTGTGGGAATCGTTCAAGGGTGGTTCCATTGCCAGTATTCCCGACGTTCAGGAGGAGTCCTTCTCTGTTAGAACTCTAGAAGCACAGCTTCCATCCCTCGATGCGTGGGCCGATGGCAGCACTTTGGTCTTGTCTTACGCATCCTTTCCCGAAGGTATTGCGATTTGGGGTTATGACGGGAAACGAGTGAACAAAATCTGGCTTCCTGGCATGAACAGTGAGATTGATCCACTCGCGCGTCGCTTTCGTGAAGGTTGCGCAGATCCAGGTTCTGATCCTGGGTCGCTCGTCCTTCAGGGACGAAAGCTGTATGACTTGCTCATAAAGCCGGCGGAAGGTTGGATGAGGGGGCGGTCTAGGCTGATCGTCGAACCCGACACGTCAATCATCTCCATTCCATTTGAAGCGCTCGTGGACGAAAAAGGAAAATACCTCGCTGATTCGTACGATATCGAGTACTCCCCAGGAACTGCGTTCCTCAACAGCGATAAGAGTTCAGGGCGAATTAGCCATCGAAGCCGTGTACTGGTTGTCGGCCAATCACTGGGTGACGCTGAAGAGAATCTGCCACGTTTGCCGGGGGCTTCTGAGGAAGCGCGGGACGTTGCTGCTCAGTTCGATGAAAGCGTCTTGCTGATAGATAACGATGCAAGACTAGAGAGCATTTTCAGAGAGCTTCCTCGCGCCGAAGTGTTCCATTTTGCAGGCCACGCACTCGGCACGCGACAACGTAACGGACTTCTTTTAGCGGGCTCAGGTATCACGCAAGATGAGCGGTTTCTTGACGCTGGAAAGTTCAATTCTAAATTACTAGGGCAAAGCCGTCTGGTCGTATTGTCGGCCTGTTCCACTGCTAATGGTATCGGGTCGGGTATGGATGACCGGGAGAGCCTAGTGCGAAAGGTTCTGGGCGCTGGAGTGCCGACCGTCGTGGCAAGCCGCTGGGTTGTGGATTCCATTGCAACTCGCGAATGGATGAAGACATTTTACGAGCAGGCCGCAACAACCGGATATGCAGGCGCCGCTGCGGGCCGAACAAGGATGGCCATCCGAACAATTACAAAGTGGCGCCACCCGTTCTACTGGGCGTCGTTCAGTGTTTTTGTGTAAGTAAATCTATGACTTAGGAGTCTCTCATGGCAACTTTGATCGTCACGATTAACGGGCCCTTCGCATACGTGAATGACTATCCAGCGGGGTTCATTACTTTGATGGCACCGATGTGTTCGCAGCATCGCGCCGGAATTTCCACGATCGAAGCAGGCGAGCAGTACATCCTGGACCAGTGCAACAAGCGAAATCACGACGCCAATCAGGCAGGTTGCAAATCTCACAAATACGAACTGAAAATCCGGGGCGGCCATCCTTCATCTTCTGTTTGGGTTGGCGACTACTTGAGCTGCCCTAAGCCCTCGAAGAATTGGGATGCAAAGGAATGGCGTTTTTGGCTCCAAATCCCTAAGCCGAATGTCATTTTCTCCGTCAATCCGGTTGCTATGCATGTCATCCATCCGAATCCGGGATTGCCCGATACGGTCGTCGAAGGAAACTATGCGATAGGGACCCGATTGATTTATGAGAACTGGGATGGCGGCACCGTGCCAATTTGGTATAACGATCAGCCGATTATCTATAACGGACACCCCGTGGTTTTCCATTTCAGGAATTGCGGGGAAGGTCAAGGGATACTGGAAATCGAGTACACGGGCCCGCTTCGCGACGACAACGACCACGAGGATGCGGTGGATTGTTTCGAAAGTCTCATGCGTGGTCTGGGACTTCCCTGGACGATCTACATACCACCGCTGGTACCCCAGCCGACGACTGGCAGTGGCGTAGTGACCATAGAGGCCGGCAAATTGAATGACTGTAAAGCGGCAATCGCTCGAGTGGGCTGATCGTTTCAAGTGCTGACCAAAAATAATGGGCTTTTGACCGAAGCGTGCTTCCAAGCATCATTTTGCGCGACAGTTTAAATTCGGATTGATCAATTCCATGCCAGACCTGAAGGGTTTCGAATATCAATTGCGTCTTATGTATTGATACTCCGGCGCCTCCGAGAAGCCCGGAAGGGCAGTGGGTGTCCTCGCGAGAGTTGACACTCACCGCCCCTCAATCTCAACACTTTGGAGGGACCCATGGGTAAAGTTAGGTCAGTGCTAGGGATTGTTGCCCCCTGCGGAGCTCTGTTCTTCACTGCGGGTCTTACTTTGTTGGCTGGACAGACGGTCACCGGCGGGGCACAGATGAATCGCCCGGATCATGATCGAAACCCGGAGCGGCGCGGTATTCGAATGCTGAAGGATGAAGACATTCGCAAGCTTTCCTCGCCCAGAAAAAAGTCCACGCCAGTCAATCTGGACCCCCGCAAATCGATCTTCATCACAGACCAGGCCATCCTCAATCTCTTCACCTTTGAGGAGTTGATGGAAAAACTGGCCGGCGAGAGTAAGTCGCACAAAATCTCCAAGGAGCAGCTTTTTCAGCAGTGGTGGGATTCGGCTAATCCAAAGGCTGCTTTCAACTTGCCCTTCGGCGGCCCCAATTGCGATTCAGGATTGCTGAACACATTTCCCTACACCTGTCCACGCAACGAGGGCCAGCAGGTCACCGTCAACCCCTATGGTCCCCCAACTCCCGTCACTTACACCGCGATTGCGTTAAGCAATCGCTTTGATCTCGCCACACCGCCAGAGAAAGGTGGCACCGATTGCGGCGAGTATCGCATCGTCTTCGAACGGAACAGTGGCGGCAGTAATGGTCTGGACCGCAACCTGATCATCTTTGAGGCGGTCTTGCCGAATCCGCACCCACTGCCGCATTCCTTGAAAGGATGCCGCCCCATTCAGGATTTCTGGGAAGATTTGACAGACAAGAATTTACCAGTCGCTGCAAGAGCCAAACTCCTGCACGATTTCTACTACAAGGGACTGCCTCATGATCATGTGGAGCCCGTCGTCATGGCCAAGCACTATGGAGATGCCACGCCTGACGCCGAAGGCCAGATCCGCACCAATCAATTCATGGCCGGAACCAGCCCTCAAACCTGGATGCTCCGTCAGTTTCATGTGGTTCAGGATCCACAGGGGATGAAGATCATCCCGGTACCCGTCGCCACCAATCCACCCGCTTCCTTGTTCGACGAGACCATCAATCAGCCACAGGGAGTCAGTTTCCGCACTGATTTCCTTACCCAGATCACTGTGCTCACTCCAGTCGCCGCCAATTGTACTTTGCCGAGCCTGCTCGATTGCATTGCTATGGAAACGCCCGGCCAGGATGACGACGGCGAAAGTATCGAAGGGGGACCGGGCGGGCCGCCGACCACGATGCTTTACGCTCCAGCATTTGCGAATTCCCCCAATTTCAAAGCCTCCATTCAGACGAAACTTGGCTCCAGCACCGGTCTCACGCCCGATGACGTTGTCGCTCGGGCCCAAACCCAGACCTGCGCCGGCTGCCATCAGCTCAGTGCCAATGCCTCCTTGGGAGGAGGCCTTATGTGGCCGGCCACTCTCGGTTTCACGCATGAACGTCTCGCTCCACCATTCGATACGACGGGACCAGACGGTCCGCGCTATCAAATTTCACCCGCACTGCAGAACGTCTTTCTCCCTGCTCGCAAACACGTGATTGAGACATTTCTGAAGTGATTTAGTGCGTTGCCCACGGGTGCCGCGTTAAATTCCCGTTGAATTGTTCTCAAGAGAATTGGGGTTCAGTTGGCAGGTTCAATCGACAGCAAGTCGAGAACAGAACCCGCCCATTGCGCTTAGGATGGTCTCAAAAAAATTGGGGGTTCAGTTCTCAGGTTCAAAACCGAAAACACAACGAGGACAGCTTCCTGCAAATTGTCCCCAAGGAAGTTGGGGGTTCGGTTGGGAGGTTCAAAGTCGAGAACAAATCGAGAACAGAACCCCCCAAATACCCCCTAAAACGGTGCGGTATGACGCAGCTAAAGGCTAGAAGAATCAGCTACTTAGTAATCTCGTTGGGAACAACGGGTTGGAGGTTCGAGTCCTCCCCGGTTCACCAGATTTTTTCCACCGTTTGCCTTCGTCCGTTTTCTCTAAGACAAGAACTGTTGACGATTTTTGCGGTGCAGCCGGCACAAAATCCGCCGTGCTGAGACCGTCAAAGGCCTGCCGCTTGGCCTTCCTTCGATTGTGTGAGGAAGAAAAGGGCGGAGGCTTCACTCGGAATAAGAAAGACTTGCGCATGCCCCGGATGTGGTATCGTACGCCGCAGTAATCGATTACTTGAGGCAATTCTATCAATTTTGAACTGGCCGAACTTGCGTTCACGTGCAATGGTATGGGGCCCAAGGAGCGGATAAATGGTTCGCAACTCTCGTCGCCGTTTTCTGCGGCAAGCTTCGACTGCCGGGATAGGACTTAGCGCCACGCATTTACTCGGCCCGCTGGCGTTATATCAGAGCGGCGGTGCTGCGACCGGACAGCAGACGCGAGTCGATGTGGATTCGCGACGGACGCTGGCTCCTCTCGACCGGAATCTTTTTGGATCATTTCTCGAGCATTTGGGCCGGGCCATCTATGAAGGCATTTACGATCCAAATTCGAAGCTGTCGGACGGCAACGGTTTTCGCAAGGACGTCCTAGAAGAAATTCAGAAGTTGGGTGTGCCCATTATTCGATATCCCGGTGGCAATTTTGTTTCCGGATATCACTGGCTGGATGGAGTAGGAGCCAAGCAGGATCGTCCCCGCGTTCTGGACAAGGCCTGGAATACGATCGATACCAATCAATTTGGGACGAACGAGTTCCTCGCGTGGGCAAAGCTAGCAGGAACGGAGCCTTTGCTCGCGGTGAATCTGGGCACGGGAACGCCGGAGTCTGCCGCCGCGCTGGTGGAGTACTGCAATGTGGAGAAGGGCACGCGCTGGAGCGACCTTCGGAGAAAACACGGAATTGCCGAGCCGCACAAGGTGAAGTCGTGGTGCCTGGGGAATGAGATGGATGGTCCCTGGCAGATCGGACATATGTCCGCGACCGAATACGGAATGAAGGCGGCGGACGCCGGGCGACAGATGCGCTACCTCGATCCTACGCTGAAGTTGGTGGCTTGCGGGTCCAGCGGACCGACGATGGGGAGTTTCCTGGAATGGGATCGCGAAGTGCTGGAACAGTGTTACGACTACGTTGATGCGATTTCCTTGCACCGCTATTTCGACAATACAACGGAAACTGGCGGCGACAGTTCAAAATTCCTGGCGTTGAATTTGAGCATGGAGTATCAGATTGAAGAGGTGGCCGCGGTTTGCGATGTGGTTCGCGGGCGAAAGCGGTCGCCGAAGAAGCTGTGGCTTTCCTTTGACGAGTGGAATGTGTGGTACCGGGCGCGCAGCGGCGCGGCGATGGAGGGGGAGAAGCAGGAAGCGCCGCACCTGCTCGAAGAAGTTTACAACCTGGAAGATGCGTTGCTGGTCGGCGGGCTGATCAATTCGCTGCTGCGGCATTCGGATCGAGTGCGGGTGGCGTGCCTGGCGCAGTTGGTGAACGTGATTGCGCCGATTATGACCAACGCGAATGGGTTGTACCGGCAGACGATCTATTATCCGTACAGTTCGGCGTTGCAATATGCGCGCGGTGCGGCGCTGGAAATACGGATAGAAATTCCGCAGACGTATGAAGTATCGGGGATGGGACAAGTTCCGTATCTGGATGTGGCAGGAACCGTGAATCCGGCTGATGGGACAACGGCGTTGTTCATCCTCAACCGGGATTTGGCGAAGCCGCACCAATTGGAAATCAACTGGCAGGACAAGGCGGGTGGGCGCTTGCTGGCGGCGTTTGTCATAACCGGAAATGATTTGAAGGCTTCGAATGGGTTTGATGCTCCGGAGAAAGTGAAGCCGCAGGCCGCAGATAAGCCGAGCACCAGCGGGAACAAGACAAAGATCGAAGTGCCGCCACGGTCGTATTCGGTTTTCCAGTGGGGTGCATAGGCCAGATCCAAAGAAGAGTGTTCGCTCTGGTGAAATCTCCAGCGCTACATCGCTCCAACTGGAGAGTCGAACAATTATGAAGAACAGAGTATGGAGTTGCGGTTTGTTGCTGACTTATTTTTTTCTTGCAGGGTTCGGCGAGAGAGCTCTTCCATTTCATAAACCCGGAAAAAAAGTAGCGCGTCCAATGGAGACTGCCGGCTTGGACAGCCATAGCGGAGAATCGCCGACAGGCGAAACGCAGTTGCTGGCGCCAACTCCGCCTCTAGGTTGGAATAGTTGGGACGGTTACGGGACGACCGTTAACGAAGCCCAGGTGAAAACGAATGCTGCGTGGTTTGCGGAACACTTGAAGCCGTATGGGTGGGAATACGTGGTCGTCGATATGGAGTGGTTCGTAACAAATCCAACGCCGGAGGGGAATTCCAAGACTTCGCTATACAGCTTGGATGGTTACGGACGTTACACGCCGGCGCTGAATCGCTTTCCGAGCGCCGCGGATGGTGCGGGATTCAAACCGCTGGGCGATTATTTGCACTCGCTCGGTCTGAAGTTTGGAATTCACATTTTGCGGGGGATTCCCAAAGAAGCAGTCGAAGGAAACCTTCCGATTGCGGGGTCTACTTTTCACGCTACGGATGCGGCGGACACGTCGGAAACGTGCCCGTGGAATTTCGATAACTACGGCATTGATGCTTCAAAGCCAGGAGCGCAGGCGTATTACGATTCGATCGCGACCATGTATGCAAGCTGGGGCGTGGACCTGATCAAAGTGGATTGCATCAGCAGCCGTCCGTATCGAGGTGACGAGATTCGCTTGCTCAGCGTGGCGCTTGCAAAAACCGGGCGACCGATTGTGTTGAGTCTTTCGCCGGGCCCCGCGCCGCTGGAAAAAACGGAGGAGATGCGGAAATACTCGCAGATGTGGCGCATCTCAAACGACATTTGGGATTTGTGGCACAGCGATGTGGAATATCCGCAGGGACTGGGAGACCAGTTTGCGAATGCGCTGAAGTGGGCGACGGTTTCGCAGCCTGGACATTGGTCGGATGCGGACATGCTCCCGCTCGGATATCTGGGGCCGGCGCCTGGATGGGGAAAGCCTCGGCGCACCGCTCTGACGCGTGGAGAACAGCGCACGCTGGTTACGCTGTGGGTGATTTTTCCTTCGCCTCTGATGATCGGCGGCGAACTGCCCTCCGCGGATGAATGGACGACTTCTTTACTTACGAATCGAGAAGTGCTGGCGGTCGACCAGCACTCGACGGGGAATCATCCGACCATCGTGACGGACAAGGCGGTGGTGTGGTTGGCCGAGGCTCCATCGAAGGGCGGACACTACCTGGCCGTGTTTAACCGTGGAGAGGCAAACGCCGAAATCAGCTACTCGTGGAAAGATGTCGGTCTCGACGGGCAAGAATTTGCGGTTCGCGATCTTTGGGAGCACAAGGAATTGGGCGTTGCCAAAGCGCTGCGCGTGAGCCTGAGGGCGCATGAGAGCGTTTTGTACAAGATTCAGCAGGCTTCCGCTTCAAAGCCATAGGCTCGCTTCGGATTCGCGCCCAGCGATTTACAAAAATCGAGGTGAGCCTGGACTGAGACTTTTTCCGGTGAAAGCGAGTGAGATGGACTCCAAAGCGGAAGAATCCGTAAGCATCTCTGGCCGAGCACGGGCCTCATCCGCCGCGCATGCGGCTGCGACAGGATCGCGGTTGATTCCAGCGACGCAGTTCGTTCCTTTCATTCTTGTAACTGTCCTGTTTTTTCTCTGGGGCATTCCCAATAACCTCAACGATGTTCTCATTCGCCATTTCATGAAATCGTTTGAGATCACACGGTTTCAGGCCGGCCTGGTGCAATTCGCTTTTTACATGGGATATTTTGTGCTGGCTATGCCAGCAGCATTTCTCATGCGCCGCTTGGGATACAAATCGGGTTTTGTCATCGGGTTGATTCTTTTTGGGGTGGGCGATTTTTTGTTCTGGCCTGCCGCGCTGGCAGGGAGCTACGGTTTTTTTCTGTGCGCACTATTCGTGATTGCGAGCGGACTTTCATTTTTGGAGACTGCCTCCAACCCATTCATCGCTCAGTTGGGGGACCCGGATAGTTCAGAGCGCCGGTTGAATTTTGCGCAAGCGTTCAATCCCATTGGCGCTATCAGCGGAGCTCTGATCGGAACGATCTTCATTTTTTCGGGTGTCGAACTGGCGCCGCAGGAAATTGCGGCGAAACAGGCGAGTCATACGTTCGAGGCGTATCTTCAATCGGAAACGCTGCGAGTCGTGAAGCCGTATCTCGTCATTGGCGCGTTTGCCCTGATTTGGGCAATGCTGATTTTGCGCACCAAATTTCCTCCCATTCAGAGCGAACACGAAAATGGATCCGGTGACCGTGGACACTTTTTCGATCTGTTCCGTTATCCACATTTCCTTTTTGCCGTCGTCGCACAGTTTTTTTATGTTGGCGCGCAGGTGGGAACGTGGAGTTATTTCATAACCTACGTACAGGACTACGGACATCAATCCGAGAAAATCGCCGGCTACGTTCTCACAGGAACCCTGGCTGGTTTTGGAGTAGGCCGATTTGCATCCGCCTGGCTAATGCGATTTATCAGCCCAAACAAGCTCATGGGGAGCTACTGCATCGTCAACATTGTTTTAGTGGCCGTTGCGGTTGTCCTTCCTGGCTGGCTCGGAATCTGCTGTCTTTTTCTGACCAGCTTTTTCATGTCGTTGATGTTTCCAACCATTTTTGCGCTTGGATTGAAGGGGCTGGGACCGAACACTAAACTCGGAGGCTCACTTCTTGTGATGGCGATTGTCGGCGGAGCACTTTTTCCGCTGCTCATGGGTTTCATCTCGGTGAAGACCCACAGCCTTGCGCTGGCTTATTTCGTGCCGCTTGCCGCGTACATCATTATTGCCTTCTATTCGTTCTGGGGCTCGCGCCCACGAAACGCAACTCCTCTTCCGGGCTAAGTTCCAGGCAAAAATAGACTGGAGGGATCATGCACGGAGATTGCAAACCACGCGCACTTTGTTGGCGGCGATCATCGCTACTTGTGGTCGGATCGCGACGTACGGCCTTCACATCCACGTTCCTTCGCAAGCGCCGGGGAAGTACGCTCACTGCTTCGAAATTACATCTCAACCCGCGCATCCCTAGAGGACGAACGAGAAGAGCTCCGCTTCGTCACGCCTCGGCAGGCGTAGCGGCCAGTTCCTTGCGCACCATCGGGGCCACTTGCGTGCCGAGGATTTCGATGGCACGGCGCATTTTTTTGTGTGGCAACGTGGAAACGCCCATCTGAAAGGTGATGCGCGAAAGGCCGCCGAGAGCTTCGTTCACGTAGAGGATTTTTTCCGCGACGGTCTCAGCGTCGCCGATCAAGAGAGCACCCTTCGGGCCGCGCGTCGCGTCAAACTGTGCGCGAGTCGTTGGCGACCATCCGCGCTCCTTGCCAATCTCCGTGAACGTGTGCGCGTAGCCCGGGTAGAAGACGTCCGCGGCCTGCTCGGTGGTGTCCGCAAGAAAGCCGATGCAATGAAGCCCAACGGAGAGTTTGTCTGGCGAATGTCCGGCGCGTTCGCCTGCCTGGCGATAAAGATCGATGAGCGGGCGGAAGCGATGCGGTTCTCCTCCGATGATGGCGACCATGAGCGGCAGCCCAAGTTTACCCGCGCGCACAAAGGAGGCCGGTGTGCCGCCGACGCCAACCCAAATGGGGAGCGGATTTTGCAACGGGCGCGGATAGATGCCCTGGCCCGTGAGCGGCGCACGATGCTTACCAGACCAACGAACGTGCGTGTTTTCCCGAATCGCGAGGAGGAGCTCAAGTTTTTCCGCGAAGAGCGCGTCGTAGTCTTCGAGCCTAAGGCCGAAAAGCGGGTAAGACTCGACAAACGATCCGCGTCCAGCCACAATCTCCGCCCGGCCCTGCGAAATGAGATCCAGAGTTGCGAATTCCTGAAAGACCCGAACGGGGTCGGCGGCGCTGAGAACCGTGACCGCGCTCGTCAAGCGGATATTTTTTGTGCGGCCTGCCGCTGCGGCCAGAATGATTGGCGGAGCGGAGTCGAGAAACTCCGGCCGGTGGTGTTCGCCGATGCCGAAAACGTCGAGACCCACTTGGTCGGCGAGTTCCATTTCCGCAAGCAGGTCGCGAAGACGCTCCGTGGGACTGAGCGTAAGGCCCGTAGCCGGATCTGAAATCGATGCTGCGAAACTGTCGATGCCAATTTGCATTTGGATTTGCTCCCGATGTGCAGTAGGCCTTGTCTTGGGGATTTGATGCTCGGATGCCGCAATAGGGTCACAATTGTAGCCGAACGCACCGGCCACCACGCTTATTCGAACGAGCCAAGACCGGCGAATGAAGTTCCATGAACGACTTGCCAGTTGTACCCGGCGACCTGAATGTTTAACGGCCTGGGGGGCACGACGACAAATGGATTGCCCTCATCACGTAGTAGTTGCAGTTTGCGAGCTTCCCTTGTAGAGTAAAAGCATGTCACGAGTCTTCATCCAGAATTCCACCTGTCACACTTGTTGTATGTGTTGTGCAGGGGTGTCTTCTGGCGCTGGGAGGCTCGAACTCTAGAAAATTAACTCTAGTCGAGTTGCAGTAAAACCCACCGCCAGAACAGCTGGCAGGTGGGATTTTTGTTTCTAGAGCCATTTCTTGGCGAAAGATAAGGACTCGTATGACATCCGCGGCACCGGAAACGATTCAAGGATCTCCCACGCAGAGCGAGCTACCCGGCCTCTCGCGCTTCTCCACGGGCAGGACCTTGAGCCATCTGCAGGCTCTCGAAGCCGAAAGCATTTATATCCTGCGCGAAGCTGCGGCAGAATTCTCGCATCCGGTGATGCTCTATTCCATCGGAAAAGATTCTTCCGTGATGCTGCGGCTGGCGCAAAAAGCCTTTTACCCCGGAAAGATTCCCTTTCCGCTCCTGCATATCGATACGAGTTACAAATTTCCCGAGATGATTGAATTTCGAGATGAATATCCAAAACAAATTGGCGCGGAACTTCTGGTCCATCAAAACCGGGAGGCTCTCAGTGCCGGAGCCAATCCATTCTCGCTGGGAACCCAGAAATGCTGCGGCTTGCTGAAGACAAAATCCTTGCTGGATGCGCTGGCGGAGGGCGGATTCAATGCGGCTTTCGGCGGCGCGCGCCGCGACGAAGAGAAGTCGCGGGCCAAGGAACGCATCTATTCGTTTCGCGACGCGCACGGGCAATGGGATCCCAAAAACCAGCGGCCCGAGCTTTGGAATATTTTCAACTCGAAAATCGACAAAGGGGAAAGCATTCGAATTTTTCCCCTTTCGAATTGGACCGAACTCGATGTGTGGTTGTACATCCACATGGAAAACATTCCGATTGTGCCGCTGTATTTCGCGAAGGACAGGGAAGCGGTCGTGCGCGGCGGCTCCATCGTGCTGATTTATTCGCGGGACCAACTGCAGCCAGGGGAGAAGTCTCAGCCGATCCAGTGCCGCATGAGATCGCTCGGGTGCGTCCCCTGCACCGGCGCAATCCGGTCCCAGGCCGACACGGTTCCCAAGATCATCG
>Ga0210393_10000189_pt1 | contig 60224 bp, 51 predicted proteins | sample IncBWC27OmetaG_FD_160068 | JGI IMG/M metagenome (GOLD analysis project Ga0210393, IMG submission 160068) | Forest soil microbial communities from Barre Woods Harvard Forest LTER site, Petersham, Massachusetts, United States - Inc-BW-C-27-O ... | reverse complement strand
GATGTCGGATATAGGCTCCGCCGTTCGTCCTCCGCTCGACGTCATCACGAAGGAGAGCCCGACCATGTCCAAGATCTCGCCCTGTCTCTGGTTCAACGGCGAAGCCGAAGAAGCCGCGAAATTCTACGTCTCGTTACTGCCGGATTCCCGGATCGACCATATTCAGCGAAATCCCGTCGACAGCCCGGGCGGGAAGGCCGGTACGGTGCTGGTGGTCAGTTTCACGCTCGCTGGTCAGGAGTACATGGCCCTCAATGGCGGCATGCGTGTCGAGTATACCCATGCGATTTCGTTCAAGATCGACTGCGCGGATCAGGCGGAAGTCGATCGTCTCTGGGATGCACTGGCTTCCAACGGCGGCTCAACCCAGCAATGCGGCTGGGTTCGGGATCGCTATGGCGTGTCCTGGCAGATCGTGCCGTCGGTGCTGCCGGAACTCCTCGGCGGATCGGACGCTGCCGGCGCCAAGCGCGCGATGCAAGCGATGCTGGGCATGACCAAGCTCAACATCGCTGAATTGCGCCGAGCCTATGAGGGCAAATCGGCAGCGTAGCTTTCATACGCGAGGGCTGCGCGTGAATCAGTAATTCGCGCGCAGCCCGATGCCGCCGTGAATGGTGTTGCCGACCGGCTGCGGCCCGAGCGTGCCGTCGACAAAGAAGTCGGCGGTCCAGCCCTTGGTGATGCGGTATCCGATCCGGCCGCCATATTCGAACCAGTACTGGTTTCCGATCGTCGGTACCACGAGGCCATCGCCGGTGACGGTGGCAACGAGGCCGGAATGGTTCGCGAACGACTGCACGAACCCGCCGTTGATATTGCTTTCGACATTGGAACCGAACAAATGGGTCCACTGCGCGCCGATCTTGGCAAGATTGGTTCGATCGGTGCCGGAAGCGATGCTCGCGTTGAATGGATCAAATGCCGCGGTCGGGTCGCTATAGCCATTCACGCGTTGCCATAACTGCCAGATCTCGACGGAAGCCGCGAGCTCGTCGCGCGGCGACAGTCTGGAAATCCAGCCCGCCCGTCCATACACGCCGTACTCGCTCGCATTGGTCGAGCCTTGCAGCGCGACGCTGCCGAGATTTGTCGTGTAGTTGCGGCCATAGCTCACCTTTTCGAACGGCGTCAGGATGGTGCCGACATCGAAGAACGGCCGCGAGGAACCCCAATCGGTGAAATCGTAGCGCAACGCGAAGGCGCCGATCGGCGCGCTGGTCACGTTGTATCCGCTTTCGCCATATTGCGTGTAGGCGAGGCCTGCCAGCAGCGACAGGTTGGAAGTGATCTCCTTGCGGCCGTGAATGCCGGCCGAAAAGGATCCGGCGGAGCCGAACGCGCTGACGCAGTCGCTGCAATTGATCTGCTCATTGACGCCCAACAACACATTGCCGAGCACGCGATTGGTGATGATCTGATTGAAACGCTGATTGGCAAGCCCATTGATCGAGGCGCCGCTGGAGTCCGATCCAGTGATTGTCGGGCTTGGCGTGGGAGCTGGAGGCGGGGGTGGCGCGAAGGTTTGCGCGGCAGCGGGAAACGTCAGCAAGGCAAGCAAAACCAACGCGACCGCCACGACGAGTTTGCGAAAAGATCCGGCCATCGTCAGCGCCCGCACAGCGCGCCGGTATCGTCGTTGCCGTCATCGGCCGGCGGCGGAGGGGCTGCTTCGGCGTATTGCGTTACGCTGCAAAGTCCCGGCGATGCGGCGCAGTTCGCGGCGAAGGTCCAGGTCGGGACACCGGATTTCCGGATCGTGGTCTTGCTGCCGGCCGACGTGATGACGGCGGTGTCGCCGGGATTTATCAGTTCGGTGCAGGCGCCGCCGATGGCGCAGACGCGTGAGGCGCCTTCTTGCAGCACCACGGTGGTCTTGCCCCGCTGTGATAGAATATCGAGGACGGTGCCGCGCACGCCGATCGTCGCGACCGACGTAGTGATCTTGTAAGCGGCCTTCTCGGAATGTCCCGTCACAAAACGAAAGGCGCCGGTTGCCAGTTTGATGGCGATGTCGCGATAGGAGTGTTCGTCGTTGAACACCGTGCGGTCGAGCGTGATCGCGGCGTTGGGACCGAGCGAGAGATTGGTGTTGTCGGCCATCACGAGCTTTGCCGCGCTCTCCTGGCCTGTGCGCACTGTCTCGTCTCGCAGCAGGCCATCGCCGACGTTGATGGGCATGCTCAACGTACCGGCCATACGGGCAACCTCGTTTTGCACGAGAACCGCTTCGCCGACGCGGGTCTGCGCATGGGCGGGATGGAGTGCTGTTCCCGCAAAGGGCAACAGGACTGCGAAGAGGAAAATACGCCGTCGCCAATTCATGGATCTTCGTCTGCCGCTGTCGTGTCCCGCGTGCAGCCGTCGATGTGGTATATTTGCCACAAACGACGCGCCGCGACCCCGCCGATTAGTGGCGTCCGCATCGGATTGCGTTCAAACCTGCGGATCAAAAATAGCTGGACTTCGCGAGGCGACTGTCTGCCGGCGAAGGCAGGCAGGCGCTTTGAGGTCGCTTACTTCGAGGCTGTTTTGCTGTTGAGGTTGACGACCTGAACGCGGCGATTGACGGCGGACGCCGGCGCGGTCGGGTCCTTCAGCTTGCTTTTGCCATAGCCGACGGTGACGAGATCGGCACCAGCAATGCCGTATTTCTCGGTGAGATACCGCTTGATCGTATCGGCGCGGCGTTCGGAAAGATCCTGGTTAAAGGCGTCGCCGCCGATCGCATCGGTGTGGCCGGCGACCACGAAGGTCGAGCCTTTCAGTTCGGGGGTAGACAGCGCCTTGCCGAGTTCCTGCACGGCGGGCAACGAGGCCTGGCTGATCCTGGCGGAATTATATTCGAACTGAATATCGAGATCGATCTTGGGCTTGGCAGTAGCGAGTTCCGCGATCTCCTCGCGTTCGCCGAGGGAGAGCGAGCGGGTTTTCCTGTTGCGGACAGTGTCGACGAAGCCGTCTTCCCTGGCCTGAACGGAAGCGTCGGCGGGCCGGTCGGCCGAGAGGCTGCGGGTCAGCGCTTTCGGTTGCAGGGCATTTACGATCTGGTCCGCGGAGGCATTATTGTCAGCGGCCAATGCCAGGCCGGCCGTCATCAAGAGGGCGGCCATTATCGCGGTGATGCGGAGAATTCCGGGAAAGCCAGTCATGGTTTTGATCCTCGCCATTTTCCTGTGATTGGATGCGCCGACGGCGGGAAAGGTTCGATTGGGATGATATGATTCAGCTCAGACAGACGAACGCGGCCGGAGATCAATGACCTCATCCGTCGGCTTAGATCGGAAAGTGGTCGCTCAGCCGCGGAGGTACGGACAAAAAATTGGCTAGATGGGCTTCTAAAAATGGTGTGGTTGCGACGATTTCGAGAGAGTGAACGTCAACTGTCCCTGTTTCCGACCCAGAAGAAACCAAACGAATACCAAGGGTATCGTCCAATCATGCCAGGGCAGGTGGGAACTCCGGTCTCCGTGCTGATCGGCGCGGTCATCATTGCTGTGGCCATTTTGCTGTCCACGCTGATCACGGCGGTCGGAACCCGCTTCATCGGCATGGAAAGCGGGCTCGAAGATAATGTGTGGCTGATCGATCGCCTCACCGGCAGCGTCTACCGATGCAAGGCGCCGGAGCGCGGCAAGGCAGCCTGCGACGCGGAAATCGCCACCGGGAGCGTCGGCGATCGCGCCAAGCCCTGAGTTGTCCGACCCTTTCGGGTTGAGACGCCTGTCGAAACGCGCGAATCCCGTTAGATTGCTAGTGCGGTGAATTTGAAGTTCCCATCAGTTTCGCGGTAACCTGGTCATAGGAACTTCAAATTCTGTACCGCACTAGAAGTCATAGTTTGCTAGTGCCCCTTTGATTCCGAAGTCCGCATAGGACGGTGCCGCGAAGGCAGGCGGACTTCGGAATCGGAGCACTAGTGCAATGACGCGGAACGACCAACCCATCCCGATTACAGCGCGTGCGGCCAGAGCGATCTGGTTGCGCGCCCAACGGCTGGATTCGGAGGCGCCGTTCGGCGAGGGTCCGGAAGCGACGCGAGATGCGATCGAGCATCTCGGTTACGTGCAGATCGATACCATCAACGTGATCGAGCGCTGCCACCACCACATCCTCTGGAATCGCATTCCCGCCTATCGCCGCGTTGACTTGCATCACGCCCAGAGCGTCGACAAAAGCGTGTTCGAATATTGGACTCATGCGCTGTCCTATGTGCCGGCGAAGGATTTTCGGTTTTTCGTGCCTACGATGAAACTTCATCGGCGCGAGGGCCACAAATGGTTCAGCGAGGTCAAGCCCACCGATTTGCGCAAGGTGATGCGGCTTCTGAGAAAAGACGGTGCGCTGACCATCCGCGACATCGAGGACGACGTCCTGGTCGAAAAAGTGCATGCGTGGGCGAGCCGCAAGCCGTCGAAGCGGGCGCTGCAACTGGCGTTCTATGAAGGTCGGGTCACGATCTCCGAGCGCAACGGCATGCTCAAGACGTATGAGCTGATGGACCGGCATTTCGGCTGGGGCGAGCCACCGAAGGCCGCTTCCGCGCGCGAAATTACCGGATATTTGCTCGACCGCGGCCTTCGCGCACAGGGCGTGGTTAGCCTTGATTCCGTTTGCCATCTTGATGCGCCGAGCAAACAGCAGGTTCGGCGATTGATCGAGGCGCGCGTTCGCCGCAAGGAGCTGGTTCCTGTCGCGCTCGAGGGGGCCGGCAAGCAGGAACATTGGGCGCAGCCCGAGACACTGGAGACAATGGGGAACGGTGCCGCCGGGCCCGTCCATATTCTTTCTCCGTTCGATCCCATGATCATCCAGCGCAAGCGGACGCGTCTGATCTTCGGCTATGAGCATTTTTTCGAAGCCTATGTGCCGAAGGAGAAGCGGCGATTTGGCTATTTCGCGTTACCGGTTCTGGTCGGCGACGAGATCGTCGCCGCGCTCGATCTCAAGACGGATCGCCAGAAGGGGAAATTGCTGTTGCAGAAGTGGAATTGGGTCGGCGCCGCTGCGAAAGGCCCGCGCAAGGAATTGAAGCGGCGGATCGAAGAGGAACTGCACCGCTTCGAGCGTTTTCAGCTCGGCGAGTGAGGCGTTTTCGTCACCAGCATCGATCCGGCCAGGCGGTCGAGTCCCACCGCCAGCAGAATTCCGGCGCCATAGGAGAGGATGTCCCACACCGAGAAAATCCGGCCGAGTAACAGCGCGCCGGCAAGCGTCAGGCGAAACTCGTCCAGCCAGGGCGTGTGCGCGAGCCGGAACAGCTCGACGCCAACGGCGATCACGGCGGAAATCCCCGCGATCCGCAGTCTTGAAAACCGGGGGCGTGCGACCGCGACCAGGAAGAACACCGTCGCGCCCCAAAGAATTGAGCCGCCATATTTCACGATTGAAGCGGGTATTCCGAGGCCGAGCCCGAGGCGACGCAGCGCAAGTCCGAGGACAATAATTGTCACCGTGAGGCTGGCGCGCACAACGGTTGTCACGATAGTGCGCTGTCGACGATCGGCATCGTGATTTCGAAAGCAGCTCCCATCTCGGAGTCCGCGAGGCGGATGGTTCCGCCATGCGCCTCCAGCATGGCGCGCACGATGGCAAGGCCCATGCCCGTGCCGTCGCTATCGCGCCGCGTCGTGAAGAAGCTGTCGAATATCCTGGCGCGATTATTGGGCGAAACGCCTTCGCCGTTATCGCTGACGTTCAAGACCAGCAACGTTCCCTGCCGCGAGGCCGACAGGTCTAACACCGTACTGCCATGGCGCGAGGCGTTGTCGGCCAGATTGGACAGAATGATCATCGCATTTTCTTCGGACATGCGAACCGGCATGTCGAGATCGCCGTCGGCTCGAATATCGAGGGAAGCAAAAGACGAACGCAGGGTCGCGACTGCGTCTATCAGTTTGGTGGCGCCGACCGCGACCGGATTTTCCGCGCGCGCCAGGTCGCGCAGGCGGCCGGAAATTTTTGCCAGCCGGTCGGTGTCCGCAATGATGTTGTCGAGGAATTTGCGGCGGTCGTCGTCGTCCATGTCAGGTTCATCGACGTCGTCGCGCAACAGTTCGGCCGCGCCCTGGATTGACGTCAACGGCGATTTCAACTCGTGCGAAACGTGGGTCGCGAATGTCGAAATAAAGTGTGAGCGCATATCCAGCCGCCGCGCCATTTCCAGGAAGCTTTGTGACAACCTTGCGAACTCGCTGGTGCCATGCCGTTTGAGCGGCCGAAGCGCGGCGCGGTCGCCCTTGCCGATCTGGTTGGTCCGCTCGACCAATTCGCGCATCGGCTCGGTGATGGTTCGGTGAAACAGAAATCCGATCAGAAGCGTTGGAACGATCATGAAAAGAACGGCGAGCGCGGCCTTGGCCCGTTGCTCATAGAGGTTCTTGAAGACATTGTTCGGCGTGCGCGAGGCATAGACGACGCCGGCGACCTGATCGCGCACGATGACCGGCATTGCCGTGAACATCCTGATCCCGGTGCCCCGGCTGATGGAATAGAGCGCCGGTTGGTCGTGCTTCGAAATCCGCACGCGTAACGCCGCGGCAAAATGCCCTTTCAAGGCTTCCGCGACTTCTTCGAGATGTGCGAGCGAAAGCCCGACTTCGTCGCGGCCGGCAATGACGACCCCGTTGGGATCAAGCAGCCGAAAGCCTGCGAGCGTTACGTTCTGGGTGGCGGCAAGATCGGGCATCATGCGTACGCCGAGAGCGACGAAGGCGGGATTGGGATTAAGGGTTGACGCGCGCGCGTCGGGTCTAGGCGGCAGCACACTCTCATTGGCCAATTCAAGCTTCGGCCATATCGGCTGGTAGGGGCCATCCGTCGGCGTTTGCACGGCGGGCGGAACCTTCGCGCCGAGTGCAACATCCCGTGAAATCGTCGATTCGACTTCGCGGTGAAACACCGCGGCGAGTGCCGCGCTTTGAGCGATCAGTTCAGACTCGGTCTCCCGGATCAACTGGTTCTGGTAGACTTTGAGGAAGTACAGGCTGAACAGCGGCAGCAGAAGCACGCTCGCCAGAACCAGGAAAACCACGAGGCTGAGGCTTGGCCGCCATTTTGCGGGCGCCGCTACGGCCGGTCGATTGGCGACGGTCAATGCGATGCCCCGCAACGGCCGAGTTTGAATCCAACGCCGTGAACGGTTTCGATCGCGGATTCACAGCCGGCGACCGCCATCTTGGCGCGGATGTTGCGGATGTGGCTGTCGATGGTGCGGTCGGCGACATGGATATTGCCGGCATAGGCGGCATCCAGGATCAGCTCGCGCGTGAACACGAAGCCGGGCCGCGCCACCAGCGTGCGCAGGATCGAGAATTCGAGCGCGGTCAGCGCAACGGGCTTGTCCGCAAAACTGGCGGTTCGGGAATCGGTGTCGACGGCGAGTTCGCCATGCTTGAAGGTGTTGGATTCCGCAGGCGGCGGCGTGATGCGGGTGCGGCGGAGGATCGCGTTCACCCGCGCGACCAGTTCGCGCGGGCTGAAAGGTTTGGTCACGTAATCATCACCGCCGATCTCAAGGCCGAGGATGCGGTCGATCTCTTCGTCGCGCGCCGACAGAAACAGGATCGGCGTCTCTGCGGTTTTTCTGATCTGCCGGCAGACTTCGAGGCCGTCCATCTCGGGCATGCCGACATCGAGGACGATGAGGTCATGGACGTTGCGGTCGAACTGGCGCAGCGCCTCCTTGCCGTCGGTTGCGATCGAAATGTTCATCCCGGTCTTTTCGAACGCGAAGCGCACGACGTCGCGGATATGAGGATCGTCATCGACGACCAGAATGGAATAGGCCATGTCTTTAACCTTCGCCGCTATCGCCCTGGACCAGCGGTATTCCCGGATTGTTAGCCAAATATCCTTTGAGACGCCACGTTCGAAAACTCCAAGCGCGCCAGTTTTTCGAATCGGTTAAGAAGTTGCGCCCGCTGGGGAAGCGAATATCCATGGCTATCAATAACCCCGGGACCTCCTTTCGACGATGTTCAAGGGCAAGCAGCGCTTGCGGACCCAGCGATCCCAAATACTGTAGATCAAGAGTGGGTCCCGAGCCGCTTACTTCCTGGCAGTGCTCAACATTATAGTGCGCCACGAGCCACGGCATGTTGATGAAGCAACATCCATACAGCACGAGAGCCAGAGTAGCGGCATTGGCCGTAAGCAGCCATGTGTTCGGCTTTCGCAATAGGGTCTGCACCAGGATCAACGCGAGGCCTGCCGCCACCAGCCCCATCCAGATAAAGGCAGCGAACCTCAGATAGGTGAGCGAGTAGACGGCGATATAAAGGTCGAGCCGGAAAATCGAGGAGATCACAAGCAGGATATTTTGCGCGATCCAGACCAGCACAAGCGGGCGGATCAGCCGGGAGCTTTCTGCCGGGCCGCCCGGACGCATTGCGACGAGGACGAAACCTGCGGCGAGCAAAGCGGTCGCGATCAGGGGATAGGCGCCGCGATGAGCATATGATGCGTAGCTCATGCCGTCGGGGAGTGCCGCGCCACCCCAGAGGTAAGTTAGATCGAGCGCGCTTTGGAGGGCGAACAGCGCATTGAAGAGGACGAGAGATCGCGTGATGGCCAGCGGACCCAGGAGATAATCGAGGTCGGAAGCCGCGGCGGCGCTAGTGAGGGCTGGGATGGCTTCGCGGGCGGCCCTCGATTTGATACGGCGATGAATCAGAGGCCAGATCAGGCAGGCGACGAGAAGCCAAAATGCGGGCCGCCAGGAATCGATCAACGCAAACAGTGCGCGAAGATCGATCTGCATCAGGCGATGTTCGATCAATGGATTGGCCGATGAGAAGAGCACCAGGAATATCGCAAAGACGGTCAAGGGAACGATCCAGGCGACCAGCCAGCCCAACCAGGCCGGTGTCCAGAGCTTCATGTGGCGGAGCGCGCCGATTGTTTCGCCGGCCAATTGAAACGCACCGCGAAAGGGTATTGTCGCCGCTTCAAACAGTTGCCTTTGCCATGACGTCGCCTGGCGCGACGTCATGGCAATCACCGACATCGCGGTCGTCAGCATCGCAACGCAGGCGGACAGCCAATTGACCTCCTCGACCAGCGGCAAGAGGCCGGCCGTGAATGTGACGATCAACGTGATACGGGCTGCGCCCGACGCGTGCATCCCGTTGCTGAATAGAGCCCCCGTGCCAAGCACGCCGAGAAACAACGCTAACGAGATGCCGATATCCCAGCCGTAGAACAGCCAGTCGGCGAGCGCGACACAGAAGGCGGCAAGGATGAGTGGCGTTGCCAACGGATTGGCGGGCGTCGTCTCGAAATCGGACGTGGTCGCGATCGACATGGGTTTAATTCCCGGAATGGACGAGGGTGAGGTGACTGGCCTTGGGCTTGGGGTCGGATTTGGCGTTGGATGCGGGATTCGAAGCGGTGCGCTTCGGAAAGGCGACAACGGTGGGAAGGGAGGGCGGCGATTCCAGCCACCAACCGTCACGGAGCAGGGTTCGGGGCAGGCGCGACCGGCGGAATGAAACGGGGATGATTTTTGCCATGGGCAAGAGGATGCAGGCCCTCTTGGCAGGCCGTTTGTCAGGCCCGTTGAGGATTTGCGGATTTCTTTGCAGATTTTGCGCAAAGCATCTTTGCCCTCATTCACGACGGGCAGGGGATGCGTGCAAGCAAGCCATTCCTTCCCGGCGATGCGGCTGCTATGAGGCGTTACGGCTTAGGCCGCTTCAAGAACAATAATTTCGGGGGGAAAAGCGCATGGCCACCACATCCATTTCCGTAGCGGGCGCTGTGAAAAGCGAACTGGAGACGTCCACGATCCGCGCGATCTCGTGGCGATTAATTCCGTTTCTGGTGCTCGCTTATTTCTTTTCGTACCTCGACCGCGTCAACCTCGGCTTCGCCGCGCTGACCATGAACGCCGAGCTGAAATTCTCGCCCACGATCTTTGCCTGGGGCGCCGGCATTTTCTTCATCGGCTATTTTATTTTCGAGGTGCCGAGCAACCTGGCGCTGGAGAAATTCGGCGCCAGCCGCTGGATCGCCCGCATCATGGTGACCTGGGGCATTATCTCGGCGCTGATGTCGCTCGTCAGCGGCGAGTGGAGCTTTTACATCCTGCGCTTCCTGCTCGGCGTCGCCGAAGCCGGGTTTTTCCCGGGCATCATCCTCTATCTCACCTATTGGTACCCGGCCGAATACCGCGCGCGCTTCCTTGCCGCCTTTGCGATTGCCGTTCCGGTTTCCACCGTGATCGGTGCGCCGGTGTCGGGGCTGCTTCTCGGGCTCGACGGCGCGATGGGGTTTAAAGGGTGGCAATGGCTGTTCATCATCGAAGGAGTGCCCTCGATCCTGCTCGGCATTGTCACCTGGTTCTACCTCACCGACAGGCCCGAGCACGCGAGCTGGCTTTCGGCTGAGCAAAAAGCCTGGCTTGCCGCCAGGCTCGACGCCGAGATCGCGGCCAAGCAGGCCGCCAAACACCTGACGCTCAGCGAAGCCTTGTCGTCGCCGAAAGTCATCATGCTGAGTCTGGTCTATTTCGGTTTTGTCGGCGCGCTCTATGGCATGCAGTTCTGGTTGCCGCAGATCGTGAAGGCGTTTGGCCTGACGAACGCGCAGACCGGCTTCGTCACCGCGATCCCGTACGTGTTCGGCACGATCGCGATGATCCTTTGGGCGCGGCATTCGGATGCCTCGCGGGAGCGCGTGCTGCATGTCGGGGCGCCGCTTCTGCTCACCGCGCTCGCATTGGCCGCCTCCAGCTACATCGCCGATCCCGTGATGACCATGGTGGTGCTGACCGTTGCTGCGATCGGCGTGTTCTGCACCTTCGGCGTGTTCTGGACGTTGCCGACCGCGTGGCTCTCCGGCACGGCGGCCGCCGGTGCGATCGCGCTGATCAATTCGATCGGCAACCTCGCCGGCTTCGGCGGGCCATACCTGATCGGCTGGGTGAAAGAGGCGACCGGCAGCACCTCGACCGGGCTGCTCGTGCTTGCCGTGTTGCCACTGATCGGCGGCCTCCTGGTGTTTCTCGGCGGTCATGAATCCAAAGCCGAGTTCGCCAGCTCGGAAAAGGCCGCGTAGTCCGTCTCCCACTAACCGGCGACTTTACGCCCCGGGTGCTGGCCCGAGCGGCTTGCGTTCACGATTTCATGATTACTGACGAATATTGACATTCATCAGTTAATAGTCGACATTCCTCACCGGGTTTACACCTAGGAGGGTGCCGATGTTGGTCCGGTTGTTTTTTTCAGGCTATTCCAAGCTCTTAGCGGGAGTTTCGTTGGCAGCGGTGGCGATCCTGCTGACCGGATGCAACGACCAGGTGGCTGAGAAACCCGCGGAATCGCGGCCAGTCCTGGTTGCTACGGTCCATTATGAAGCCCAATCCCCCGAGCGCAGCTTTGTTGGCACGATCAGGCCCCGGATCGAGACCGACATGGGCTTTCGCGTTCCCGGGAAGGTGGCGAAGCGGCTGGTTGAAGTCGGCCAGACGGTCGATATCGGCCAGCCGCTCGCCACGCTCGATGAGGTCGACCTGAAGCTCCAGGCCGAGCAGGCCGAGGCCGAACTGCGCGCGGCGACCGGCGTGCTGGCGCAGGCCGGTGCCGCCGAGCAGCGCGCCAAGGACCTTCGCACCAAGGGCTGGGCTACTGATGCGCAGCTCGATTCCGCCAAGGCCGCCGCTGACGAGGCACGGGCACGGCTCAATCGCGCCGAGCGCTCGGTCGAACTCACCAACAATTCGTTGTCCTACGCCACGCTGGTCGCCGACAGCCGCGGCGTGGTCACAACAACCCTGATCGATCCCGGACAGGTTGTCGCCTCCGGGCAAACAGCGATCCGCGTTGCGCGCTTCGCCGAGAAAGAAGCCGTCGTCGCCATCCCCGAGACGCTGGTCGGCCGCGCCAAGGACGGCGTGGCGACCGTAACGCTGTGGTCGGGGCCGGACAGGAAATATGCCGCGAAGCTGCGCGAGGTCGCGCCCTCCGCCGATCCCGCGACGCGTACCTATCTCGCCAAATTTTCGCTGCCGGATGCGGGCGAGGACGTCTCGCTCGGCATGACCGCGACACTGACGCTTGCCGACCCGCAAACGGAACGCGTGGCGCGGTTGCCGTTGTCGTCGCTGTATAGCCAGGGCGGCGACCCCTCGTTCTATGTCGTCGACGACAAGGGCGCGATTTCGTTGAAGCCGGTCGCCGTCAAATCCTACGACAGCAATTGCGTCGTCATCTCCAGTGGAGTCGACGAAGGCGCCAAGATCGTCGTGCTTGGCGTGCAGAAGCTCGATCCGAGCCAGAAGGTCCGGGTCGTATCGTCGCTTTCGTTCTAAGTCATCGTCAGTATCGCACTGGAGGGTTACGATGAAGCGCTTCAATCTCTCGGCCTGGGCCGTCAGTCATCCCGCGCTGGTCCTGTTTCTGATCGCCGCATTGGGTGTGGCCGGCTTCGTCTCCTATCAGAAGCTCGGCCGGGCCGAGGATCCCTTCTTCACGGTGAAAGTCGTGAACGTCTCGGCAATCTGGCCGGGCGCGACCGCGGCCGAAATGCAGTCGCAAGTCGCTGACCCCATCGAAAAGAAGCTTCAGGAACTGCCCTATTTCGAAAAGGTGCAAACCTATTCGAAGCCGGCCTTCACCGCGATGCAGGTGACGTTCCGCGACTCGACGCCGCCGAAAGACGTCCCTTATCTGTTTTACCTGCTGCGCAAGAAGCTCGTCGACGTGCAGGGAGAGTTGCCGTCGGGCCTGCTCGGCCCCGTCGTCAATGACGAATTTTCCGATGTCGACTCGATCCTCTACATGATGACCAGCGATGGCGCCGACTACGCACAGCTGAAGAAGGCTACCGAAGGTCTGCGCCAGCGCCTGCTCAAGGTTTCGGGCGTGACCAAGGTCGATATCTACGGCACGCAGGACGAAAGGATTTTCGTCGAGTTCTCGCATGCCAAGCTCGCCACACTCGGCATCACGCCGCAGGCGCTGTTCGATTCTCTCGCCAAGCAGAACAATGTCGTGCCGGCCGGTACGGTGGAGACGTCTGCGCAGCGCGTGCCGCTCCGCGTTACCGGCGCGCTCGACGGCGTCAAGGCGGTGGCAGAAACGCCGGTCGAGAGCAACGGTCGCGTGTTTCGTCTCGGCGATATTGCTACGGTCAGCCACGGCTTTGTCGATCCGCCGAGCTTTGTCGTGCGCCAGGAAGGCAAGCCGGCCATCGGCATCGGCGTGGTGACGGCGAAGGGCGCCAATATCATCGAGCTCGGCAAGGATGTCGCGGCTGCTACGTCCGAATTCATGAAGGCGGTGCCTCAAGGCATCAATGTCGATCGCATCGCCGATCAGCCGGAAGTGGTCGAGCACGCGGTTAGCGAATTCGTGCATTCCTTCATCGAGGCGCTCGCGATCGTGCTGTTCGTGAGCTTCGTCGCGCTCGGGTGGCGCACCGGCATCGTGGTCGCGCTCTCGGTGCCGCTGGTGCTTGCGATCGTCTTCATCGTGATGGACGCGATGTCGCTCGATCTGCACCGGATCACGCTCGGCGCGCTGATCATCGCGCTCGGTCTTCTGGTCGACGACGCCATTATCGCGGTCGAGATGATGGTCGTGAAGATGGAGCAGGGCTGGGATCGTGTCCGCGCGGCATCCTTTGCCTGGGAATCGACCGCTTTTCCGATGTTGACGGGAACGCTGGTCACCGCAGCCGGCTTCCTGCCGATCGGCTTTGCCAATTCGGCGGTCGGCGAATATGCCGGTGGCATCTTCTGGATCGTGGCGATTGCGCTAGTGGCGTCCTGGTTCGTCGCCGTGATTTTCACGCCCTATATAGGCGTCAAGCTGTTGCCGAACATTGTGGTGAGCCACAACCACGATCCGCATGCAGTCTACGAAACCCGGATGTACCGCGGCCTGCGCGCCGTCATCCAGTGGTGCGTCAACCACCGTGTCAAAACCGTGGTCGCAACCGTCGGGATCTTCGCGCTCTCGATTGTCGCTTTCGGTCACGTCCAGCAGCAATTCTTCCCGCTGTCGGAGCGTCCTGAACTGTTTCTGCAGTTGCGGCTGCCTGAGGGAACGGCCTTCAACGTCACGGAAAAATCCGTGAAGAAGGCGGAAGAACTGCTCAAGGGCGACCAGGATATCGCGACCTATACGTCCTATGTCGGCCAGGGCTCGCCGCGCTTCTGGCTGGGGCTCAATCCGCAACTGCCGAACGAGGCGTTTGCCGAGATCGTGATCGTCGCCAAGAACGTCGAGGCGCGCGAGCGGATCAAGGCCAGAATCGAAAAAGCGGTTGATGACGGCGATTTGACCGAGGCGCGGGTACGCGTCGATCGCTTCAATTTCGGGCCGCCGGTCGGCTTCCCGGTTCAGTTTCGCGTGATCGGGCCGGATCCAAAGGTCGTTCGCGAGATTGCCTATCAGGTGCGGGACGTCGTGAAGCAGAACGAGAACATCAGGGATCCGCAGCTGGATTGGAACGAGCAGTCGCCTTACCTGAAGCTGGTCGTCGATCAGGACCGCGCCCGTGCGCTGGGCCTGACCCCGCAGGACGTCTCGCAGGCGCTGGCGATGCTGATTTCGGGCGCGCCAGTGACGACGGTGCGTGACGGCATCGAGAAGGTCGAAGTGGTCGCTCGCGCCGTTCCTTCCGAGCGTCTCGATCTCGGCCGTGTCGGTGATCTCACCGTGACGTCGCGTAACGGCGTGGCGGTACCGCTCGCGCAGATCGCCAAGATCGAATACTCCCACGAGGAGCCCATCATCTGGCGGCGCAACCGCGACATGGCGATCACGGTGCGGGGCGACGTCGTCGATGGCGTCCAGGCGCCCGACGTCACCAATCAGATCTGGCCGAAATTGCAGGATATCCGCGATCATCTCGAGCCGGCCTACCGGATCGAGCCGGGCGGGGCGTTCGAGGAGTCGGCCAAGGGCAATGCCTCGATCTTCGTGCTGTTTCCGCTGATGGTCATCGTGATGCTGACGCTGCTGATGATCCAGCTGCAGAGCTTTTCGCGGCTGCTGCTGGTATTCCTGACCGCGCCGCTCGGCATCGTCGGCGCCTCGTTGGGCTTAAACGTCGCCAACCAGCCGTTCGGCTTTGTGGCGCTGCTCGGCCTGATCGCGCTGGCGGGCATGATCATGCGCAACACCGTGATCCTGGTCGATCAGATCGAGACCGATGTGGCCCATGGCCTGACTCGCCGCGAAGCCATCGTGGAAGCCACCGTCCGGCGAGCCCGGCCGGTGGTGCTGACGGCGCTTGCGGCCATTCTGGCGATGATCCCGCTGTCGCGCTCGGCTTTCTGGGGGCCGATGGCGATCACCATCATGGGCGGCCTGTTTGTTGCTACGTTCCTGACCTTGCTGTACCTGCCGGGTCTCTACGCACTTTGGTTCCGCAAGAGCCTTGAGGAGAGCGGCCCGCAACAGCAGACGGGCCTTGCGCCGCAGCATCAAGATGGAGCACAAGCTGCATTTCCGCTTGCCGAAGCGGCTGAATAATTGAACATTTAAAGCCAGGACTTGAGCACGACATGACGCTGATTGCCGAACATACCGAAACAGACACCCGGGAACGCATCCTTGTGGTTGCGGAACGGCTGTTCCGCGAGCTCGGTTATCAGAAGACGACCGTCGGCGACATCGCCAAGGCGCTGCACATGAGCCCGGCCAATGTGTACCGCTTCTTCGACTCGAAGAAGGCGATCCACGAAGGTGTCGCCCGCGTGCTGATGGGAGAGGTGGAAGTGGCGGCCCAGGCCATCCTGGCAAAACCGGGCCCCGCCACGCCCCGGTTGCGCGAGCTGTTGATGACGATCCATCGCATGAACTCGGAACGCTTTGTCGGAGATTCCAAGCTGCATGAGATGGTCGAGATCGCGATGGAGGAGAGCTGGGAAGTCTGCGTTGCGCATATGCAAACCATCGTCGAGGCCATCGGTGGCGTGATCGCGCAAGGCGCAGCCTCCGGCGAATTCGATGTGACGGATGTGCCGCTGGCGGCCATGTGCACCTGCCAGGCTATGCTCGGTTACTTCCATCCGCAGATGATTGCCCAGGCGATGAACAAGCCCGGGAAGCCCCACGCGGAGATCGACCAGATGATTGATTTCATGCTTGCCGGACTTGCAACCCGCAGGCAGAAATGAAATAGCGATCCGGGAATGCCGTAGGAATTAAAGCCGCAGGAAATCTAGCGTGGACGCATCGAGCCCCAAGGACTTGCACTATTACGAGCCGAAGAGCGGTCACGGTCTCAAGCACGATCCGTTCAACGCCATTGTCGCGCCACGCCCGATCGGCTGGATTTCGTCACGCGACGCCAAGGGCAACGTCAATCTGGCGCCCTACAGTTTCTTCAACGGCTTCTGCTACGTGCCGCCGATCATCGGGTTTTCCTCGACCTCCTGGAAAGACAGCGTGGTCAATATCCAGGAGACCGGCGAGTTCGTCTGGAATCTTGCGACCATGGATCTGGCGAAGCAGATGAACGCCACCGCCGCGCATGTCGCCCATGACGTCAACGAGTTTTCGATCGCCGGCTTGACGCCTGCGCCGTGCAAGCTCGTCAACGTGCCCCGCGTCGCCGAAAGCCCGGTTTCGTTCGAATGCAAACTGACCCAGGTCGTCCAGTTGCAGCGGGCTGACGGTAAAAAGGTCGACGCCTGGCTCACGCTCGGTGAGGTCGTCGCCGTGCATATCGACAAGGCGATGATCCGGGACGGCGTCTATCAGACTGCGCTCGCCCGCCCCATCGTGCGTGCGGGCCGCCGGGGCGATTACTTCGAAATCCGCCAGGACGCCATGTTCGAGATGCCGCGGCCGGATTAGCACCCCTTTAAGCTACTGATGGTATTACGGAACTGCTGAGGCTGCCCGCCGTTATCCGTCCGGGCGGCGCGGCATCAATTTCGTTTTATTTTGAATGCGGTGTATCAACCAAATTTCGACGCATTCCGTTAGGTGAGTCGTGCTTTGATGTAGCTATTCCCCATCGCGCCGCGCCGCCGAATATAGGGACATCGCCATGAGCTCCTTCCGCCGCGATTTCATCACCAAGCCGATCTTCTCCTGGGCACGTGGCGTTTTGCCGTCGATGTCCGACACCGAGCGCGAGGCGCTGGAGGCCGGCGACGTTTGGTGGGATGCCGACCTTTTTACCGGCAATCCGGAGTGGTCGAAGCTGCTCAAGCAGGCGCCGGCCGTGCTGACGGCAGAGGAGAAGGCCTTCCTCAACGGTCCGGTCGACGAACTTTGCGCGATGCTCGACGACTGGAAGATCAATTGGGAATGGCGCGACCTGCCGCCCGAGGTATGGGACTTCGTCAAGCGCAATAAATTCTTCGGAATGATCATTCCGAAGGAACACGGTGGCTTAGGCTTTTCGCCCTACGCGCATTCAGAAGTGGTGCGCAAGCTGTCCTCACGCTCGCTGACGGCGGCCGTCACCGTGATGGTGCCGAACTCGCTCGGGCCCGGCGAACTCCTGATGCGCTTCGGCACCAAGGAGCAGCAGCAGCGCTGGTTGCCGCGGCTCGCCGATGGCCGCGACATTCCCTGTTTTGGTCTGACCAGCCCTGAGGCTGGCTCCGATGCCGCCTCGATGATTGACTCCGGTATCATCTGCAAGGGCACCTTCGAAGGCAAAGAAGTGCTCGGCCTTCGTCTCAACTGGCACAAACGCTACATCACACTTGGTCCGGTCGCGACCTTGCTGGGATTGGCCTTCAAGGCCTACGACCCCGACCATCTCGTCGGCACGGAAGACGATCTCGGTATTACCGTCGCGCTGATCCCAACCGATTTGCCGGGCGTCTCGATTGGGCATCGCCACCTGCCGGCGATGCAGGTGTTCCAGAACGGCCCGAACTGGGGCAAGGACGTCTTTATCCCGATGGACTACATCATCGGCGGCGAGGCGCGTCTTGGCCAGGGCTGGAAGATGCTGATGACGGCGCTTGCCGCCGGCCGCGGCATATCATTGCCATCGCTATCGGCGGCGGGCGCGGCCTATGCGGCGCGCACCACCGGCGCTTACGCGCGCATCCGCGAACAGTTCGGCATTTCGATCAGCAAATTCGAAGGCATCGAAGAGCCGCTCGCCCGCATCGCCGGCACCGCCTATCTGCTCGACGCGGCGCGGCGGTTGACCTGCGCGGCGCTCAACGAAGGCCGCCATCCGGCGGTGATTTCCGGCATCATGAAGCTGCAAGCCACCGAACGGATGCGGATCGCGATCGACGATGCGATGGACATTCACGGCGGCAAGGCCGTGATCGACGGGCCGCAGAATTACCTCGGCAGCCTTTATCGCTCGGTGCCGGTCGGCATTACGGTGGAGGGCGCCAATATCCTCACCCGCAACCTGATCGTGTTCGGGCAGGGCGCGATCCGCGCTCACCCTTATCTGTTGCTGGAAATGAACGCGCTCGGCGAGCAAGACCGCGCCAAGGGTCTCGACGCGTTCGATGATGCATTCTGGAAACATGTCGGGCACAGCGTCGTCACGCTGTTCCGCGCCTTCGGCCGAAGCTGGACCGGCGGGATGTTTGCGCCGGCGCCCGATGCCGGCGAAGCGACCGGTTTCTATCGCCAGTTGTCGCGCTATTCGACGGCCTTTGCGCTCTGCGCCGATATGGCGCTATTGACGTTGGGCGGCGCGCTCAAGCGCAAGGAAATGCTGTCCGCGCGTTTCGGCGATATCCTGTCCGAGCTTTATCTGCTCTCGGCCGCGCTCAAGCGTTGGCAGGACGAGGGACGCCAGACGGCCGACTTCGCCGCGCTCGAATGGTGCATGGCGAGCGGCTTCCGCACCATCGAGAGCCGTTTTGCCGAGATTCTGGCGAACCTGCCGAACCGCTTTGTTGCGGTCATCCTGAAGTTCGTCGTTCAACCGTTCGGGGCGCGCGTCCTCGGGCCTTCCGACCGCGTGGTGCACGAATGCGCCCAGCTGGTGCTGGAGCCGTCAGCCGCGCGCGACCGGCTGACGCCGGATCTGTCGCATGTCGACGACGACCGCGGCGTGGCGCGGCTCGAGAAGGCATTCCTGCTCGTCACGGCGGCGGAAGAGATTTCCAAGCGCATGCGTGCCGCGCACCTGCATGATTGGCAGGAAGCCGTGAAGCGCGGCGTCATCACCCAGGCCGAAGGCGAACAACTCAAGGCCGCGCACGAGGCCGTCGCAAAAGTGATCGAGGTCGATGATTTCGCGCCAGAAGCGTTGTCGCCGATCTACAAGAAACCGGCCGACGTGCACTCCTTTTTCCAGGAGTTGGGTGAGCAGAGGGCGGCGAGCTGATGACGCGTCCTGTCTTTATTGTCGACGGCAGCCGCACGCCGTTCCTGAAAGCACGCACCGGGCCTGGACCTTTCACCCCGGTCGACCTCGCCGTTCAGTGCGGCCGGCCGCTGCTGGCGCGGCAGCCCTTTACGCCTGATGCTTTCGATCAGGTTATCCTCGGTTGCGTCAACGTCATCGCCGATGAGATGAACCCGGCGCGCGTCGCCGCGCTACGGCTCGGCATGGGCGAGAAGATGGTGGCGTTCACCGTACAGATCAACTGCGGCAGCGGCATGCAGTCGATCGATACCGCCTATCGCTATATCCGCGAGGGCAGCGGCGACCTGATTTTGGCCGGCGGCGCCGAAGCTCTGAGTTACGCGCCGCTGGTGTGGCCGCAGCAGGGTGTGCGCTGGTTTGCAGGACTTGCGACCGCCAAGGGCATTCTAGCGAAGCTCGCGTCGATCGCGAAGGCGCGTCCGGCCTACTTCAAGCCGATCATCGGCCTTGAGCGCGGCCTCACTGATCCGATCACCGAACTCAACATGGGCCAGACCGCCGAAGTCGTCGGCTATCTCTTCGGCATCACGCGCGAACAGTCGGACGCCTATGCCGTCGAAAGTCACAAGCGGCTGGCGCATGCCCAAGAGAGCGGCTTCCTGAAAGGCGAGGTCGAGACCGCGTTTGCGCGCGACGGAAAATTCTACGATCACGATGACGGCGTGCGGCCGGATTCCTCACAGGAGAAGCTTGCCGGCCTCAAGCCGGTGTTCGAGCGGCCCTGGGGCCAGGTCACCGCCGGCAATTCCTCGCAGATCACCGACGGTGCGTCCTGGGTCATTCTGGCTTCCGAAGAGGCCGTCGCGAAACATGGTCTCACGCCGAAGGCCGTGATCGTCGACAGTCAATGGGCAGCGCTCGATCCCTCGATCATGGGGTTGGGTCCGGTAATGTCGGCGACCGAATTGTTGAAGCGAAACAAACTGTCGCTTCAGGACGTTGAAACCTGGGAGTTGAACGAGGCGTTCGCGACGCAGGTGTTGGGATGTCTTGCGGCCTGGAACGATGAGAAATTCTGCCGCGAGATTTTGGGTCTCGACGGGGCCGCGGGGCAGATCGATCGCGCCCGGCTGAACGTCGATGGCGGCGCGATCAGCCTTGGTCATCCCGTAGGCTGCAGCGGCAATCGCATCGTTCTGCACCTCGTCAATGCGATGAAGCGGCTCGGCACCAAGCGCGGCATTGCTACCGAATGTATCGGCGGCGGGCTCGGCGGCGCCATGTTGATCGAAACGGTATAGGAAGCGTCATGGAAAGCCATATCCTCGACGTGCTTGCCGATCGCGTGCCGGAGCTTGGGCCGAAGCCCGCGGCAGGCGGGCTCTATCGGCATTTCAAGCTGACGCGTGACGCCGATGGCGTCGCCTGGCTGTTGTTCGATCGCCAGGGCGCCGGCGCCAACACGCTGTCGGCCGATGTGCTGACCGAGTTCGATACCGTGCTGGCCGCGCTCGAAAGCGAGCGGCCGACCGGGCTTGTGATCCGCTCGGCGAAGACTAGCGGCTTCATTGCCGGCGCCGACGTCAACGAATTCCGCGGCGCGACCGACCCTGCGGCGGTCGAGACGCAGATTGCGCGGGCGCATGCGGTGATCGATCGGCTGGAGGCGGTGAAGTTTCCAACCGTCGCCGTGATTCACGGCTTTTGCCTCGGCGGCGGGCTGGAAGTCGCATTGGCCTGTCAGATACGCATTGCGATCGATGGCGCGCGTTTTGGTTTCCCCGAGGTGATGCTCGGCTTGCATCCGGGCCTCGGCGGCACCGCGCGCTTCACCGAGCTCGTCAATCCGCTGCAGGCGATGACGCTGATGCTCACCGGCAAGACCATCGATGCGCGCCGGGCAAAATCGCTCGGTCTCGTCGATGCGGTGACTGAAGAGCGGCATGTCCGCAATGCCGTGAAAGACGCGGTGTCCGGCCGGCTCAAGCGTTCAGGGCCGGGCTTTCTCAATACGGTTCTGAATGCCGGCCCGGTGCGTGGGTTCCTCGCCTCGCGCATGCGTAACGAGGCGGCGAAGGCTGCTCCCGCTGAGCATTATCCGGCGCCATACAGCCTGATCGACCTCTGGGAGAAGCGTGGCGGCGACAAGGCCGCGATGCTCGCTGCCGAAAAGACGTCGTTCGCGCGTCTGATGGTGACGCCGACGGCGCAAAACCTGATCCGCGTTTTCTTCCTGCGCGACCAGATGAAGAAGGTCGCCGGCTCCGGCAACAAGATCGCGCATGTGCATGTCATTGGCGCCGGCGCGATGGGCGGCGATATCGCCGCGTGGTGCGCCAATCAGGGTCTTAAAGCCACTTTGGCGGACATGAAGCCCGAGCCGATCGCGGGCACCATGAGGCGCGCGGCCGATCTGTTCGGCAAGATCATCCGCAAACGTACCGAAGTGCGCGATGCGCTCGACCGGCTGGTTCCTGATCTCGATGGCGAGGGGGTGCGCACCGCGGATCTGATCATCGAGGCGGTGCCGGAGAAGCTGGAATTGAAGCAGAAGGTCTATGCCGGCCTCGAACCGCGGATGAAGGCGGGTGCGATCCTCGCGACCAACACCTCCAGCATTCCACTACAGGATTTACGCACGACGCTGACGAAACCCGAGCGGCTACTTGGCCTGCACTTCTTCAATCCGGTTTCGCGCCTGCAACTCGTCGAGGTCGTCAGCCATGACGGCACCGATCCGCAGCTTTTGAAGGAGGCGCTTGCCTTTGTCGGCGCGATCGATCGCCTGCCGCTGCCGGTCAAGAGTTCGCCTGGCTTTGTCGTCAACCGCGCGCTGACGCCCTACATGCTGGAAGCCATGGTGATGCTCGACGAGAAGATCGACGAAGTCACGATCGATGCCGCGGCCGAAAAGTTCGGCATGCCGATGGGACCGATCGAACTCGCCGATCAGGTCGGACTCGATATTTGTCTCGCGGTCGGCGACATGCTGCGCTCAAAGTTTGGCGACCTGCTGCCGCCGACGCCGGCGTGGCTGCGCGACAAGGTCACCAAGGGCGAACTCGGCCGCAAGACGGGGAAGGGGTTCTACGTTTGGAAAGACGGCAAGGCCGACAAGGCGCGTACGTCGTCCAGTGCGGCCGAGCCGAATGCGGAAATGATCGACCGGCTGATCCTGCCGATGTCGAATGTCTGCGTAGCCTGCTTGCGCGAGGGGATTGTCAGCGATCCCGATATGGTCGATGGCGCTATGATTTTCGGGACCGGCTATGCGCCGTTCCGCGGCGGCCCGTTGAATTATGCGCGGACGCGGGGCGCGGAGAATGTAGCGTCGACCTTGCGCGAGCTCGCCACAAAATTTGGCGGCCGCTTCACCCCCGATGCCGGCTGGGACAGCTTCGTGTAATCTGAATTCGATACAAGTGAGCCATTTCTGACATGACCGACCCGCAAGCCGTCCATGCCCCGCCCGTCACTGAAACCGAGCCGTGTGGAGATCTCTGTATCCGCACGCTTGCGATGCCGGCCGACACCAACCAGAACGGCGATATTTTCGGCGGCTGGCTGCTCAGCCAGATGGACGTCGGGGGCGGCGTGTTCGCGTCCAAGATCGCGAAATCACGCACGGTGACGGTTGCCATCGAAGCGATGAATTTCCGCAAGCCCGTCTATGTCGGAGATCTTGTTTCGGTGCATGCCAATCTCGTCAAAATCGGCAAGACGTCAATCACGGTGCATCTGGAGGCCTGGGTGCTTCGCCGCAAGGAAATGCAGTCGATCCTGGTGACTGACGGCAACTTCACCTATGTCTCGATTGACGATGAGGGCCACCCGCAAGCAGTCCAGCACGCAGAGGCGCCGATCCCGGCATAGGCTTCGTTTCGTGCGCTTCTCCGCCGCATCCCCGGTGCTGCTTTCCCTTACCCTATCCGCATGACAACGTGGCACAATGGGCCACGCGCTCGTCTGTATCGTGTGAAGTTGGAGTCAGTCATGAAAGATTTGTTCAAGGCAGGATTTGTTCTGCTCGCATGCACGTTAAGCGCAATTGAAATCGCTGCCGCGCAGCCCGCCAATCACGGCTGCGCTTCCGAATACTCGTCGGGTATGACGCAAACGTTACACTGCGAGGGAGGGATTACGATCGTCGCTGAAAGTGGCGCCAAGTATACACTTCAAAGCGGCCGGAAGGGCCACATCGACGCGGTTGAACTTGATGGCAAAGCCTTGTTGATCGAAGTAACGCCGAAACCCGGCGGAAACAAATTTCAGGTCGTTACGCCACAGGCGATCGCGGCGGTCCGCGGCACGAAGTGGGCCGTCGATGTCGCTGGCGACAAAACCTCCGTCTTCGTCGTCAACGGGCGGGTCGGCGTTGGAAGGCGGACGGGCGGTCGCGGCGTAACCTTGCGGCCTGGCGAAGGAGTGGATGTGGAAGCGGGCGCTCCTCTGACGGTGAAGCGCTGGGCTCCCGCTCGTGTGTCCGCTTTGCTGGCTCGTCTCGGCCAGTGAGTACTGATGGTCAGCCGCCATATCCTGACTTCGATTGCCGTCGCTCAGGCAGCGATCTGGGGGTTCGGGGTTTATTTCGAGCATAGCCGGGGCGGCTTGCGATTTCTCGATCGCATCGAATCCGCAACGATCGATATCAGGACGCTGGCCCGCGGCAAAAGGGTGCCCCCTGATCTCGTGACCATTGTGGCAATTGACGATGACGTGGTGAAGCAGCGGGGCGCTTACCCGCTTCTCCGGATCGATCTTGCAAAGATCGTCGATACGATCGCGAAGCTGGAGCCGAAGGTCATCGCCATCGATCTCCTTTTGATCGACAACGGCGCTCCCGATGCCGATGAGGCTCTTGCGAAGTCGCTCGAAGCGCATCCGGCCGTCATCGCCGCCGCCGCGATTTTCCCGGAAGCCAGCCAGGCTATTTCTTCAGAGAATGACAACGGGCCGCTCGCCGGGCTCCCGACGGCCGAGAAATTCCTGCTGCCTTTGAAAAAATTCGCCGATCACGCCAGCATTGGCATCGCCAATGTGGCGACAGATCAGACCGGTACACCTCGTTCGATTCCGCTGCTGTTTCGCACGCCTGATATGGTCGAACTGTCATTCCCGCTCCGCGTCGCCTCGCTGGCCATCGGAAAGGAGCCGGTGATCGAGCCGGGTCGTTTGACGCTGGGTCAACGTTCGGTGCCAACGGACGTCGATCATGCCCTGCCAATTGCATTCTATGGCCCCCGGCGCACGATCCGGACGATCAGCGCGGCGTCAGTGCTTGCCGGGGATATATCGCCCGAAGATATCCGAAACCGGATTGTCGTTCTCGGCGCGACGGTCAGCGGTGGCGGCGACTTTTTTTCCACGCCCTTTGATCGGCTGTTGCCGGGCGTGGAAGTCATTTCGACGGCCATCAGTCACCTCGTGGCCGGCGATGGTCCGTTGCGGGACGAATCCGTTCGCATTGCCGACGGCGTCGTTGCGGTCCTGCTGCCGGCTGTTCTTGTTGGCCTTCTCATGTGGCGGCGAAGTGCCGTGGGCTTAATTGCTGCCGCGGCCGTCGTTCTGATCTGGGCGGCGACGAACTTCCTGGCATTTTCATCAGGAGTAGTCATGAGTGCAGCGGTGCCGGTTGCCGCCGCCGCCGTGCCAGTCGCTTTTTTCGGATCACTGCAGCTGTGGTCGGGGCGGCGACAGGCACAATATTTTGCCGCCAGGAACGTGTTGCTCGAACAGTTTCAGGCGCCGGCGATACAGAAGTGGTTGGCTCTCGATCCGAATTTTCTTGTCGAACCGGTCCGACAGAATGCGGCGGTTGTCTTCATTGACCTGTCCGGTTTTACATCCCTGAGCGAGCAGCTTGGACCGGATGAGACGCGCGATCTGTTGAAGGTATTTCATGCGCTGGTCGACAAGGAAGCGGTCGCCTGTGGCGGGATGATCACCAGTTTTCTGGGCGACGGCGCCATGATTCTGTTTGGCTTGCCGGCAGCCGCCGCCGACGATGCTGCGAGGGCGGCCGAGTGCGCGCTCAAGCTTTGCAGCAGTGTGGGGCGATGGCTGGTCTCGCTGCGGTTGACGACGGTATCGAAACTTGGATTCAAGGTCGGTGCTCATTTCGGCGTCATTGTCGCCTCACGGCTCGGCGGTGGAAGCTATCATCACATCACGGCGACGGGTGACACCGTCAACGTGGCGAGCCGGCTGATGGAAGTGGCGGCAAGCCATGGCGCCGAACTTGCGCTAAGCGACGAACTACTTCACGCCGCAGGACAAGACTGCGCCCTGTTCAAATCGGGTGATCTGACCGGACCGGAGGAATCCCGGATTCGGGGGCGCTCGGGCTCGCTGACGATCTGGTTATGGCGCAGCGCAAACGAGGGTCGGAGCCTCAGTAGCTGATTTTCCGCGAGGGATCGTCGGCCATGTTGGGCGGATACTGAGAAGAGGTCGTGGGAGCCCGCATTTGGCTGCCTTCCGAACTTGTCTTCTTGTGCTTCTTCTTGACCGCTGTGCTGTTCTCCGACGCGGCTTTCGCCGGTGCGATCACGGGAAGTGCGGCTGACGTCATCGCGAACATGGCGAGCGTTAAGAGCCGGATGACAGATTTGTTCATGCGCTTCTCCCGTTGGCGGACTGACCTTTCGAGGCTTGATAGTGTTACCCCGCGTGGGGGCGAACATTCCCGCGCCTTCACGCCAACGTGAGGGGTCGGGGGGTTTTGTCTGGACGGGGGGCCCACGGAAGGCGTCATGCAGCGATGGCCCAGGTTTGGGCTGTGCCTGACGTCTTCCGCGGTCGCCACCTTGAACGGGTGGATATTACTCCGCGGCGGCAGCGGATTCGAGTGCGGGATAATCGGTGTATCCCTTGGCGCCGCCGCCGTAGAAGGTGTCCTTGTCGAACGCATTGAGCGTCGCGCCGCGCTTGAAGCGCTCGACGAGATCGGGATTGGAAATGAAGAGCTTCCCGAACGCGATCAGGTCGGCTTCATTGGCCAACAGCACCTTGTTGGCGAGTTCGAAGTCATAGCCGTTGTTGGCGATGTAGGCGCCTTTAAAGCGGTTGCGCAGCGAGCGATAATCGAACGGCGCGACGTCGCGCGGACCGCCGGTCGCACCTTCGATGACATGGATATAAACCAGTTTCAACGCATTGAGATGATCGACGATGTAGTCGAACAGCGGCTGCGGATTGGAGTCCGAGATATCGTTGGCCGGCGTTACCGGCGAGATACGGATTCCGGTGCGCTCGGCGCCGACTTCGGCGACCACGGCCTTGGATACTTCGAGCATCAGCTTGGCGCGGTTTTCGATTGAGCCGCCATAGGCATCGGTGCGCTTGTTGGTGCCGTCCTTGGCGAACTGATCCAGCAGATAGCCGTTGGCGCCATGAACCTCGACGCCGTCGAATCCGGCCGCGATCGCGTTCGCTGCGCCCTTCCTGAAACTGTCGATGATGCCCGGAATCTCCGAAAGCTCGAGCGCCCGAGGTTCAGAAACGTCCGCAAAGGTGCCGTTGACGAAGGTCTTGGTCTTCGCGTGGATCGCAGACGGCGCAACCGGTGCGCCGCCATTCGGCTGCAGCGACGTGTGCGAGATGCGGCCGACATGCCAGAGCTGAAGGAAGATGTGGCCGCCTCGCGCATGCACGCGGTCGGTGACCTTGCGCCATCCGGCGATCTGCTCTTTCGAATAAATGCCGGGGGTATCCTGATATCCCTGGCCTTGTTGCGAAACCTGGGTGGCTTCACTGATCAGCAATCCGGCCGAGGCCCGCTGTCCGTAATATTCAACCGCGAGCGGATTGGGCACGAGGCCCTGGAGGGCGCGATTACGGGTAAGTGGCGCCATCGCAAAGCGATTGGGGAGCGTGATTGGACCAAGCTTGAACGGTTCGAGGAGTTTGGACGTGCTCATTTAGATGATCTCGATGAGTGGAGGAGAGCGGGTGGGAACTAAACTGAAATTGTGCACTGCCGCGCACCATGGCAAGCCGACCGCGATCACGAAATCGCAAGTGGCTATAGTTTACCCAAAACAGGCGAAGGAAGATAAGTTCATCCTTTCTCCCGCGCCCATTTTGGCAAACTTCACTCCGTCGCTGGCTGGCGGCGCATAGCCTTGCGGCTCAGGCTACGCCCAGAAAATCGCGCTTGCCGATCTCGACGCCATTGTGACGAAGGATGCCGTGGGCGGTCGCGGCGTGGAAATAGAAATTCGGGAATGCAAAGCGGTTGAGGAATTCCTGGCCCTTCAGCGTCAGGGTTTTATCGGGACCGGTCGGGAAGGTGACGTCGCGGCTGTCGGCGCCTTCGAATTGCGCGGGCGTAAACTTCTTCAGGTAGTCGATGGTCTTCGCGAGCCGTTGCCGCAATTCTTCGAATGTCGTCTCGGTGTCGGGCGTTGACGGTACATCGACATGGGCGAGCCGGGCGCAGCCCTTGCCGGCGAAATCACACGCCAGTTGAATTTGCTTCGACAGCGGCAGCATGTCCGGATAGAGCCGGGCGCCGAGCAGCACCTCGGGCTTGATATTCTTCGCGGCGCAGTGCGTTTCCGCCTTGCTGAGAATGCCGGAGAGGCTGCCGAGGATTTGCAGGAAGGCGGGAACGGAGGCGTCGTAGAAGGACATGCGATGCTCTTTCGTGACTTGGATGGTTGCTGGCCGAATGGTGCATGCCACAAATGGGAAGAGTTATGGAACAATACAACTCTGTCGGGAGCAAAACCCGGCAGGAAATTACCTTGCCGGCTGAGCCGCCGCTGCGGACGGCTGCGCGCGTGCGCCGCGCATCCGCGCCAGCAATTCGGCCGTTGGCCAGGAGTCCGCCGGCAAGCCGAACTTGATCTGCATCGCCTTCACGGCCGTGCGGCTCTGCTGGCCCATCACGCCGTCCACCTTGCCGACATCGAAGCCCGCGCGCACCAGAAGCTGCTGCAACTCGCGCAACTCGCTGAAAGGCAATTGTGCGACGGGACCTGTCGGCCGCTGCATCGGCGGCGCGCCCGCAATTCTCGTTGCGAGATATCCGGCGGTGGTCGAATAGATCAGCGAGTTATTCCATTCGGTGTAGGCGGCGAAATTGGCGTAAGCGAGGAAAGCCGGACCGGTGCGACCCATCGGCAGCAGCACGGAGGCAGGCATGTCGTCATCCGGCAGTGGCCTGCCGTCGGGATATTTGATGCCAAGCTGCGCCCATTTCGAACGCGGCAAACGGATCGTAAGGTCGGCCTGATCCCAGGGGAAATCGGCTGGCGCCGTCACGCGCACTTCCTGCAACCAAGGTTCGCCGCGCCGCCACTTCAGACCGTTGGCAATGTAGTTCGCGGTTGAGCCGATCACGTCCTCCGGACTACTCAAGAGATTGCGCCGGCCGCCATAATCTACCGCGTAGTTGAAATAATGCGTCGGTAGAAACTGCGTCTGGCCGAGTTCGCCGGCCCAGGAGCCGATCATTTCATCCGGCGTGAGATCGCCGCGATCGATGATTTTCAGCGCGGCGATGGTCTCGCCTGCGAAACGCTCCGAACGCCGGCAATCATAGGCCAGCGACACCAGCGAGCGCAGCGTCGGCAGGGTGCCCATGTTCGAGCCGAAGTCGCTCTCAAGTCCCCAGAACGCTGCGATCACTGCGGGCGGCACGCCGTATTCTTTTTCGGCGCGCGCAAAGGCTGCCGCGTAGGTTTTGATCCGGGCCTGACCTTGCTGCATCCGGTAGGGTGCGGCCATGCGGCCGGAGAATTCGGTGAACACCTGACCGAACACGCGCTGGCCGCGGTCACGATTGACGATGCCCTGATCGTAGACGAGGTAGGGTGCGGCCTCGCCGATCGCACGCTGCGAAACGCCGGCCGCCAATGCCTGCTGCTTCAGGTCGGCCAAAAAGCGATCGAAGTTCGCGCCGTTGTGGCAACTGGCCGCGCGCGGAACGGGCGCCGCGCGTGCCGGCGCCGGAAATCCCGGCGCAGTGGCCTGCGCCCAGGCCGCGTTCGCGAGCATCGCAAGGCTGACGGTGACGAGTAGAGGTTTGGAAAATATCCGCATGGGTTACCGGTCGGAAGCCAACTTCGATGTTCTTTCCACTACCATTCTTTTGGCGCTTCGTGCACCCAAACAAAAAGGGCTGCCGAGACAGCCCTTTTTAACGGCCGATGAAAACGTCGCGTGCCAGCTAGTAGGACCAGGCAGAGATCGACGCGCCCGGGATGCAGTTAGGTCCGCAATAGCCGCGTGCTGGCGGCGGTCCGAGCGTGAAACCCAACGGACCAAGGTCGGTATAGTAATGTCCTTGGGTATAGGGTCCGGTATTCCGGCCACCATAGCTGCCGACGAAACGATGGCTGTGACGCCAGTGATGACCGCCCGCGCTGCGATGGTCGGAAGCCATCGCTCCCGACGTCATTGCGGTCGCAAGAACAAGTGCCGCCGTACCAGCGAGAATCTGTCGTCTCATCGGAATCTCCCTTTTCGGGTTAATCGCTCACAATGATTGCGGTTCCGCTTCGGCTTCGATCGGCGGTAGCGGTTCGCCGTGAAGGGTAGCTTCAAAGGCGAGCAATCGCTTTTGTACCGAGATCAGGTCAACGATCGTACTCCAGGAGCTGACGAGATACTGAAATGAACTTTGGACCTGCGAAAACGCATTCAAGATCTGTTGCATGATGCCGAATGTAATCGCGCCGGCAACAAACGTTGGCACGAGAAGAATATAGCCAAAGATGGCGTCGGTCTGAAGATAGACGTATCGGCCCACGTTGAAGTACACGTAATTGAGGTAGAACCAAAAATAGTTTCGGCGGACATTTTGGAACAGCACTGCCAGCGTCGGCGGCTCAGCGTGCGCCGGGTTATCTTCGCCCAGCACCAGTTCCTTGCGGTAGGCGGCCTCGACCCGCTGATTGTGAAATTCAATGCCGGGCAGACGAATTCCGACCAACGCAAGAAGACCGGTGCCGAATATCGACCACACGACGGCGGCGATGACCAGCGGGTACGGGATCGCACCGATAATCGGCAGTTCGCTGACATAGCTCGACAGTCGCAACAGCACCGGCAGGAAGGCGATCAGCGTCAGAACCGAACTGATCAGACTGACGCCCAGTCTCTCCGTGATGGTTGCGAACCTCATGGTGTCTTCCTGCACGCGCTGCGAAGCGCCTTCGATCGAGCGCAGCCGCGGCCAGTTAGCGACATAGTAGTCGTTCATCGCAGTGCGCCAGCGGAAGATGTAGTGGTTGATGAAGAATTGCGTCAGCACGATCACCAGGACCGCAACTGTCGCGATACTCGCGAATGTCAGGATTGACGCATAAAATTCTTCGCGCGTGACCGTGCCCTTTGTCGCAGGCGTCAGCGCCGTCTGGATAAGGTTATAGAACGGCCCGCGCCAGTCATTGAGCGCAACGCTGACCTGAACCTGAAAGTATGACGTGAACAGGATCAGCGCCGACCCCAGAATCGACCAGCCCGCCCACGGATGCGGCGAGAACACCATCCAGAAGCCGGCGAAGATGACCACGCTGACGACGTAGTACAGGTAGAACCACAAGAATGGTGTAGACCAGAAGCGCGACACACCAATAACCGCCGCCGCAGACGAGTCGACGAGGCCGCCCGCATAACCGTACCACAACGCCATCGACAACGCGGTCCAGATCAGCACTGACCAGAAGAACAGTCTTGGGCGAGGAAAGAACGAAACGAACATGTCGGGATATCCAGTTTTCGAGGCGGGTGGTGGAAAAGGCGTCAAACACCATAACGGTTCCGGCGAATTAGCCAACCGCTGCGATCCGGCTTAACGAGGCTTCCCGGTCGCTCACAATTCGCGCGCATTGGAGAATACGAACGACGACATCCGCCGCGTGTTTTCATCCAGAATGAGCGTGCGGGTGATCGGTGGTTCGGCGCGCTGGCTGCAATTCTCGCGTTCGCATAGCCGGCAATTGACACCGATCGGCGCACCCTCGGCGGCCTCGAGATTGAGTCCGCTTGCATAGACGAGTTTAGACGCGTGCCGGATTTCGCATCCCAAGCCGATCGCAAAGCGCGGCTGCGGCTGCGCGTGCGGCGCTGCCGGACGTCGCACCACCTGCGCGATCGAGAAGTAGCGCGTGCCATCAGGCAATTCGATCACCTGACTCAGCAGGCGATCCGGCGTGTCGAAGGTGGAATGCACGTTCCATAGCGGGCAGGTGCCGCCGAATTTCGAGAACGGGAAGGTGCCGGAAGAAAACCGCTTGGAGACGTTGCCGGCGTTGTCGACGCGCAGCATGAAGAAAGGCACGCCGCGCGCATTCGGCCGCTGCAAGGTGGTCAGGCGATGACACACTTGTTCGAAGCCGGCGTTGAAGCGCTGCGACAGCACGTTGAGATCATAGCCGAGCGCTTCGGCGGCGGTCTGGAACGGCTGGTACTGCATCATCGCCGCGGCCGCGAAATAATTGGCAAGCGTGATCCGGTAGAGCCTTCGTGGGGTATCGTCCAGCGGTCCGGCACGGCCAACGATGGTGTCGATCGTGCCGCTGCATTCGGTGAGCCCGATCTGAAAGGCGAGCTGAAACGCCCGGCCGGGGCCATCGACCAGTTCCGAGATCAGGAGTTGCCGGCGATGGCGGTCGAAGCGGCGCAGCGTCTCGCGCATGACATCGACCGGCATGATGCGGGTGAGGATCGAATGCTTTTCGCGCAGGCGCGCCGAGAGCGCGGCGAACAATTCTTCTGCGGGAACGTTGAGTTCGTCGCGCAGAGTTTCCGCCGCGGTCTCGAGTTCGGGAAAGTAGTTGCGATTGGCCTCGATCAGATCGCGCACGCGCTCGATCGGGTTGGCCTCGAAGCGTGTGCCTTCGTCGCGATCGGCCATTTGCGCCGCGACCATCGTCTCGCCGCGGCGCGCCTCGGCATAGGCCGCATACAGCCGTTGCAGCGCATGGGTGACGCCGGGGCAGAGCTCGGCGAGATCGCGCAGTTCCTGTTTCGGCAGGTCGATCTGTCGGAACAGCGGATCGGAAAAGATCTCGTTCAGCTCGGCGAAGAAGCGGTCCTCATCGGCGGTGGCAAGATCGCGCAGGTCGAGATCATAGGTCTCCGCCAGGCGGAGCAGGATCTGCGCCGTCACCGGACGCTGATTGCGCTCGATCAGATTGATGTAGCTCGGCGAGATGCCGAGCCCTTCGGCGATCTGGGTCTGTGACAGCCCAAGCTGCTGGCGGATGCGCCGGAAGCGGGGGCCGACGAACAGTTTCTTTCCGGAATCCGCAGGCATCGTGTCGTCCTGGTGCGCCGTCCTGATACGGGCCCGTTTCCAACGGAACCAGGCCGATTGTCTGAGTCTTTACACGCGAGTGGCGTCGTTATTCCTTTTTGTGACAAAATTTACAAAATAACTTATACCACAAGTGTATCTGTTACATGACATCACCATTCGGAATCAAGCTGTATTTACGAATTGGCGAGTATCGCGTTTATCCTCTGACACGCATTTCGCAATGCATTGTCACGAATGTTGAGAATGACGGCACCGCGCTGCGGGTCTGGCGCCAGTGAGAAGGATTACGAACATGAACTACCAGCCACGTGGGATCGGCGATCAGGCTCTCCAGGGTCCGGCTTCGTATCAGAGCGAGATCGAGGCCGCCCAGGCGCTCCTCGACACCAAGCCGACCTGGAACGGGGTGACGGCCGAGGCCGTCGCGCGCATGCGCCTGCAGAACCGCTTCAGGACCGGCCTCGACATCGCCCGCTACACCGCGGCGCTGATGCGGGCCGACATGGCCGCCTATGACGGCGACCCCACCAAGTACACCCAGTCGCTGGGCTGCTGGCATGGCTTCATTGCCCAGCAGAAGCTGATCTCGGTCAAGAAGCACTTCGGCACGACCGACCGCCGCTACCTGTATCTGTCCGGCTGGATGATCGCGGCGCTCCGCTCCGAGTTCGGACCGCTGCCTGATCAGTCGATGCACGAGAAGACCTCGGTGCCGGCCCTGATCGAAGAGCTCTATACCTTCCTGCGCCAGGCCGACTCGCGCGAACTGAACGATATCTTCCGATCGCTCGATGCCGCCCGCAAGGAAGGCGACAAGGCGAAAGAGAAGGCGTTGATCGAGAAGATCGACAACTTCCAGACCCATGTCGTCCCCGTTATCGCCGACATCGATGCCGGCTTCGGCAACGCGGAAGCGACTTATCTGCTCGCCAAGAAGATGATCGAAGCGGGTGCCTGCGCTCTCCAGATCGAAAACCAGGTCTCGGACGAAAAGCAATGCGGACACCAGGACGGCAAGGTGACCGTGCCGCACGACGTCTTCCTCGCGAAGATTCGCGCCTGCCGCCACGCGTTCCTCGAACTGGGCGTCGAAGACGGCGTCGTCGTGACCCGCACCGACTCGCTCGGCGCCGGCCTCACGCAGCAGATCGCCGTGAGCCACAAGCCCGGCGACATCGGCGATCAGTACAACAGCTTCCTCGATTGCGAGGAAGTGACGGCTGACAATGCCCGCAACGGTGATGTCATCATCAACCGGCACGGCAAGATGATGCGTCCGAAGCGGTTGCCGAGCAATCTCTATCAGTTCCGCCCGGGCACAGGTGAAGATCGCTGCGTATTGGACTGCGTCACGTCGCTGCAGAACGGCGCCGACCTCTTGTGGATCGAAACCGAGAAGCCGCATATCGAGCAGATCGCCAAGATGGTCGATCGGATCCGCAAGGTGATCCCGAACGCGAAGCTGGCCTACAACAACTCGCCGTCCTTCAACTGGACGCTGAACTTCCGTTGGCAGGTCTACGATGCGATGAAGGAAGCCGGCCAGGACGTCAGCAAGTACAATCGCGCCGAGCTGATGAAGGCGGAATACGACGACACGCCGCTGGCGAAGGAAGCCGACGAGCGTATCCGCACCTTCCAGGCCGACTCGGCGAAGCGCGCCGGCATCTTCCACCATCTGATCACGTTGCCGACCTATCACACGGCGGCGCTCTCGACCGACAATCTGGCGAGGGAATATTTCGGCGAGCAGGGCATGCTCGGCTATGTGAAGAACGTCCAGCGCGCCGAGATCCGTCAGGGCATCGCCTGCGTGAAGCATCAGAACATGGCTGGCTCCAACATCGGCGACGATCACAAGGAGTACTTCGCCGGCGAAGCTGCCCTGAAGGCAGGTGGCGCCCACAACACGATGAACCAGTTCGGCTAACGGTTAAGTCGATCGGTCTGGCGGCCGGTCGAATTCCAGACCGATCGCGTGCAGCAACAGGAGAGGCGACAATGACCAAAGGCAGCAATTTCTGGGTGATCGGCGGTGAGTTCGGTTCGATGAATTTCCACAAGCTCGTGGAAGGCTCGGCGCAGGTCAAAGGTCCGTTCAAGAGCCGCGCAGAGGCTGAAGATTGTTGGCGCGAGGTTTCAGAAGAAAGCCGCCACAAGGCCGGTGTGCGCTTCTCGATCGTGGAAGAGCCCGCGCGCGTGATGGCCTGATCTCTTAAGAAGACGTCCAAGGACGGGCGCGGCCTCGTCACCCCTTTGGGGGTGGCGGGGCCTCGTTCGTTTTTGGGGGGTATAAGCCTTTGGGAACAAACGGCTCTTTGCGGATGGCAGGGTTACTGATACGTTAATGCGACTTTTCTGGGGTCGATCAGGACGGGACGCAAAGCCGATGGCAGAGGCACAGAATATCGAAAGCGGTGGGTCCGCCGGCGAAGCGCGCCCGACGCGCTTGCGCGATGCGCTCCGTAAGGCGCGCATCGAGGCTGCCGATCGCACCGGCGTCGTCGTCGACCTGCGTGACGCGGAAGTGGCGCGGCTCGAAATTCTGAGCGAAGCGCTGGACCCGCTGTTTGGGCAAATTCCCGACAGCGTCGATCTGTTCGATCGCGGCATCAGCCAGGGCGAGACACCGCGGCTGTGGATCGACGTGGTTGCCCATATCGTGATGGGCCGGGACAAGCGCGCCTATCGCTTCGTGCAGGACACCCGTTTCGGCCGCGTCGTGATCGCGGAATCCCATGATGTGCCGGTCATGGTCGATGCCGTCACCGACTATGTCGCTCGTCGCATGATTGAGCGCGAACACGCGCTGGCTGCGCCGCCTGTGGACGCCGCACCGGTTCCGGTCCTGGCTGAAAAGCCCCGCCGCAGCCGGTTCTGGCCGTTCGCGCTCGGCTTCATCCTCGGTGCGCTGGCGCTGTTTTGTCTCGCCTTGTTTGCGAGCGTCAACAGTATCTAGCTCATGGCTTCCTGAGGCGTGTTGGCGTTACAGGAGCTGCACGCGTCGTATTTCGCGAACCTGAAGCGCTTCGTTGATGCCCCGCACGATTTGGCGGCAACGCCATCTGTCGGCGCCGCGTGCGATCGAAAACAGGTTGTAGGCAGCGTCGGGATAATGACCATGGGCCCGCGCCGAAGCCGAGGGCACGCCGATTACCGGAATCGACGATCCGTTCGGCCCCTCGACCCATATCGTCGAATGGACGTGATCGTGGCCATGCAGCACCAGTTCGACGCCGTGCTGCTTCAAAAGTGAAAGCAGTTCCGGCGCATCGGTCAGACGCTTGGCGCGCGCATCGGAGCGGAGCGGATGGTGGATCAGGAGGATGCGAAACGCGGGCTCGGAAGAAAGCGTAGCGAGCAGGCGTTCAAGCGCATCTATCTGGTCTTTTCCAAGCCATCCGGTCGCCATCAGCGGTGGCGTCGGGACCGCCGAGGATACGCCGATCAGCGCCAGCGGGCCGCGGCGGCGCAACGCCGGAAAGGCCATGCCATGCGCCGGTGCATCGTCGCCGGCAAGATAGCTTCCCCATTCATCGGCAAAGCGATCGGCGGTCGCGCGAATATAGGCATCGTGATTGCCGGGAACGGCGGTCACGCGTTCCGGCGAACCGACACTCTCGAGCCAGGCCTTGGCCGGAGCAAACTCGGCTTCCAATGCGAGATTGACGAGATCACCGGTGACCGCGATGTGATCCGGCACTTGCGCCTGCAAATCGGACATCAGTACATCGAGCACATCACGCCGGTGATATCGATGGCGGTTGCGCGTCCAGTTCAGATAGCCGAACGCGCGCTTGCCCATAAGTTCGGAAAGCCGTGGGCTTGGCAGCGGCGGCAAATGCGGATCGGATAGATGGGCAAGCGTAAAGGCCGCCATTACCGGTATCCGCTTTCTTGTTCTATCGGAACGGGCCGCCGCATGATCGTCTCGTCACCGCCTTGCAAGGTTGACGAATGTATTGGCAAGCTAGTGAAGTAGATTTGACATTCGCTAACCGCCTAGCCGCGGCTTCGTCAAGCGAATGTCAAATCCTCACTAGAAACTTAAATTTGCTAGTGGTCCTTTTAATTCTAACATTCGCAAAAGTGCCGGCTGCGAAGAGATGCGAATGTTAGAATTGGACCACTAGGGGCCGGGATGCAAGGATCAACGTAATCCCGAGTGCAAGGTTTTCCGTGACAACGATGATGCAGGGCCTGCGAAGACGTCTTGAGCCGGCGCTGCGGCGGCTCTTTCATCTCTACTGGCGATTTGCGCGCGGCATGACGCTCGGCGTACGCGCCGTCGTGATTGACGGCGAAAATCGCGTATTTCTGGTCAAGCATAGTTATGTCAGCGGCTGGCATCTGCCGGGGGGCGGGGTCGAAACCGGCGAGACGCTTCGTGAGGCGCTGACGCGCGAATTGGCCGAGGAGGGTCGGATCGAACCGGTCGACGACCCCACGCTTTTCGGCGTCTATCTCAACAGTCACATTTCCAGGCGCGATCACGTCGCGGTCTATCTGGTCCGGCAGTTCAGGCAGGACCGGCTCCCGGAACCGAACCGCGAGATCGTCGAAACCGGGTTTTTTGAAATACAGGCCTTGCCGGCCGAAACGACCCCGGGGACGCGGTTGCGGATTTCGGAAGTGATCGAAAACAGGCCGCCAAGTCAGACCTGGCGTTAGAGAACGTTAGCGATGCGTCCTTATGATCGGGTCTCAAAACCCTAACGATCGTTAAGGATTTATCCGATGAGCGCCGTACCGGAACCCAAACGCCCGCGGAAGCTTCACGGCGATCTGGCCGGCATGGCAGCGGCGCTGGCGGAATTTGCGGAGTCCGAATTCCCTCAAAGCCAGCCCGCACAGCCGCGGATTGCTGTTCTGGTGCCTTGTTTCAACGAGGAAGCCGCGGTTGCCAATGTGGTCACCGATTTTCGCAAGGCGCTGCCGTCGGCCAAAATTTTCGTCTACGACAACAACTCGTCGGATCGTACCGCCGCGGTGGCGCGCGAGGCCGGCGCCTCGGTACGCAGCGAACGCCGCCAGGGCAAGGGCCATGTGGTCCGCCGCATGTTTGCCGATGTCGATGCCGACATTTACGTCCTGGTCGATGGCGATGCCACCTACGATCCCGCAAGCGCCCCGAAAATGATCGAGACGCTGCTGTCGGATCATCTCGACATGGTGGTCGGCTTGCGGGTCGATCAGGCCCAGGCGGCCTGGCGGCCTGGTCATCGCACCGGTAACTGGCTTTTGACCAGCTTTCTGGCGTCGGTGTTCGGCAAGGCCTTCAAGGATATTCTCTCCGGCTATCGGGTGTTCTCGCGGCGGTTTGTCAAATCTTTTCCGGTGCTGTCGGACGGCTTCGAGATCGAAACCGAATTGAGCGTCCATGCGCTGGAACTGTCGCTGCCGACTACTGAAATCGAAACGCCCTATTATGCGCGGCCGGAAGGATCCGTCAGCAAACTCAACACCTGGCGCGACGGTTTCCGGATTCTCGGTACCATCCTCAAGCTCTATCGTTCGGAGAAGCCGTTACGCTTCTTTACCGGAATCGGCATTTTTCTGATGCTGGCTTCGATCGGCCTCGCGATCCCCGTATTCATCACCTATCTTGAGCAGGGCATCGTTCCGCGCCTGCCGACGGCGGTCCTGTCGATGGGCTTGATGGTTCTGGCGATGCTCTCGCTGTCGTCCGGCCTCGTGCTCGACACGGTGACGCGCGGACGCCGGGAGATGAAGCTGTTGGCCTATCTGGCTCAGGCTCCTGTCGATAGGACTTGACGGGCCCTGGGCATTCGAAGATAGACGCGCGTTGATGAGTGACCTCTCTCTGACCATCCTGGCTGAAACCGCCAACGACGCGCAAGTGATCGAGCGCTTGCATGAGCGCACCTTCGGTCCTGGCCGTTTCGTCCTGAGCGCTTACCGGATACGCGAGCATGTCGATCATTTGCTCGATCTGTCGTTCACCGCGTGGATCGGAACCTTGCTGGTGGGCTCGGTGCGCCAATTGCCGGTCGTCGTCGGCGACACCAAGGCGTTGTTGCTTGGCCCGTTGACCGTTGAGCCGTCGTTTCGCAGCCGCGGGGTCGGACGTCTGTTGCTCGAACGCGCGCTGCGTGATGCGAAGGCCAAGGGACACCGTCTGGTGCTCCTGGTCGGTGACGAAGCCTATTATCGTCGCGCCGGTTTCAAGACCGTTCCCGAGGGACGGGCAACCATGCCCGGCCCGGTCGACTATAGCCGTCTCCTCGTTGCCGAACTCGTCGATGGTGCGTTCGACGGTGTGTCCGGCGCGATCCGCCCGGATTGGGACATCGCGAAATAGAAGTTCGATCGGACAGGACGGCAGGATCGGAAACCTCCGACCCTGCCATCCATCACATCTCAAATCTTTTTTGAAATGCCGAGAAAGAAACCGCGGCGCGGCCCGAATTGCGGGGCGAACACGCCGATGCCGGATCCATCCCTGATTTCGTAGATCGTGTCGAACAGGTTGACGACGTCGAAGCGAATGGTCATCGGCTTCGGATCGTTCGGCAGCAGGAATTCCCGCTTGATGCCGATATTGACCTGCGTATAGGCCGGCACCGTGCCGATGTTGGCGTCGCCGGCGCGCAAGCCGCTGCCATAGATCATGTCGGCACTCAGTTTGACGCCGCACCAAGACAGCCCGTCATCGCCAAACGCTTCCGCTGCAGTCGCGGGCCGGCCGCAGAACTGATAGAGGGCACCCGCCGACGCAGTGACGAACTGGTTGTGATCGGTATAAATGAAGTGCGTCTGGAGGAACTGCAACTCGGTCATTCCGCCTAAGGTCGCAAGCGGAGTTGTGTTATCGAACAGGAACTGGTTCGATACCGGGTCGTTCGCTCGTTGCTGTGCAACTGCGACGTTGCCATAGACCTGCAAGTTGCCGCTGGTGAACTTCCCCTTGAACTCGATGCCTTCATTGTAGCCGCGGGCGTAGTTGAAGGCGCTCAACACCAGAGCTTGGCCAAACTGGCCGTTGTCGATCAGGTCGGTCGCGATCTTGTAATAGGCATCGACGCCAAGCTCGAGAGTGGAACAGCTTTTGGGGTCCGAACCGCATCCGAACTTGAATTTCTGGTCGACTCCTGCGTCGAAATAATGCGAGCGCTCCGGCAGGACCGGATCATTCTGGCCGGGCACCGCGCCCGTGGTGTTGTTGAACAGAGCGGTGTTGACGGGTGCGGCTTCCACCAGGACCGGTGGTGTGAAGTAGCGCGCATAGCCGGCATGGAACGTGGTGTTCTCGAATGGCTTGTAGGTAAAGCTCAGCCGCGGGCTGAACTGATTGGCGCTGACGAACTGATCCATCTGGTCGAAGCGCAATCCGGCGTTGATCGTAAGTTGGTCGGTCACCTTCCACTCGTCCTGCACGTAGACGCCCGCGAGCCAGCCCAGTTGGGAGACATTGTCGGTGATGCCGATAGGCGGTTCCACGCCAAAAGTGCCGGTAGGGTCGAGGTTCTCAACCAGCGAGGTGTTTTCGACCGTTGCCTGCTCGGCGCTGACGGAGAAGCCGGCCCGCAGCGTGTGTGACTCGTTGAGCTTGAAGGAGCCGTCGCCCGCGATACCGTTGGCATAGGAGATGCGGCCGACATCCGAGGCGATGCCGTTGATCAGGAGGTCGCCGACCGGATCGGGCGTGAAGCGCAGTTCGTTGTAGCGGGTGAAATAGGACAATTGCCCGTCGAAGCCGGGAGCCGATTTCTGCAGCGACAGGACGCTGAATTGGGTCTTTTCGACCTGGTTTTCGTTGAGCGTTGCCGAATTGAAATTGGTCACGCCGAAGGCGCTCGGGACCGCCGGATTGGTCGGCGCCCCCGGAACATTGGGAATCTGGAAATTGTTGTAGGACGTTCCCGCTATCAGGCTGACCCGCGTGGTCGGGTCGACGATCGCCGACATATAGGCGAAGCCTCTGTCCTGCTGGGTGAAATCGTGAATCGCATTGTAGGCGGGCGTCGTGTTTTCAATGCCCACCGTGTTCTGCGTATATCTGCCCGTGAAGTAGTATTGAACGCCGGCGAAGCAGTCGCTGGCGGAGGCCGGGGCCTTGTAGGTCAGCGAGCTCGTCGTCGTGGTCGTGGGGCAGGTGCTGCCGAATGTGCCGCCATACTCAATGGTTGGGGTGATGGTTCCATGGCTGCCGCCATACACACCGACGCTGCCGCTGTTGTTGAACAGGTCAGTGCGGGTCGTGATGTCGACGAGGCCGGTGGTACGCAGGCCGTATTCGGCGGGCAGGGCGCCGGTGACCAGCGACATGCTGCCGATGAAGCTGGTGTCGAAGATGCTGCCGAAACCGGTGACGCCGTCGGGCAACAGCACTCCGTTGATCCGGAACTGGAGATTGGCGTGATCGTTGCGGACATGCAGCAAGCCGCTGGCTGCTGAATCCTGCGAAACGCCGGGCAATTGCAGGAGCACTTGTTCCACCGACTGGTTGGTGCCTCCCGGCAGGTCCTGGATCGTGTCGTGACCGATCGTGTCGGAGTTCGTGCCGACAGTCGTAAAGATGTTTCCGCGCGCCTGGTCGAAGACGCCGTTTTTCGCGGCAAGCTGCGCGGCTTGCGAGGAAGGCTGTGTGACGGACGAATCCGACGTCGCTGATTGCGCCGTCGTTGAGGATACCGGATGCCGGGCGGCGGTGACCGGTTTCGGCTTCTTTGGCGCGGCGGCGGTCTGCTTCGGCGCCGTCACCTCGACGCCCGGGAGTTCCGTCGCGGCGTTACCGGCGGCCGGCGGTTCTGCCGTTTGCGCGAAAGCGGCATTCGCCGGGCCAAGCAGCAGCGACACTGAACTGGAGAGAAGAAGAATGCTCTTGAGGTAGCTTGTCATGTCCTGATCCTGAGACGCGGCCGGATGTCGTGCTCGACAAATCCGGAACTAAACGCGTGCCGTCGATATGACGGTCGATTTCGATTCAATCCGCGCTTGGCTGCAACGCAGCCGTACTTGGATTACGGAGCAATCGAGATCAGGAGAGGGGAGGTGCGCGCGATTGAAACGCGGCGCGCGCCGCGTGCAGATGAAGGAATGCCGTCTCCGTCGTCTGCTGCCGCAGTTCGACGAACTGCGGCAGCAGCAACGATGGTGGCGCGGCGGCTACGGCCGTGCTCGCCAAAGCGATGACGGCGCAGATGGCGCAAAGATCGTCCAGATGCCGATCCGTATCGGGACCGGGCGACGGCAGTTGCTGTTGGACGGATTGGATCGACGGTGCGGCTTGCGCGGCGATGGGGTGGAAGTGGCCGAACGAAAGCGCGAATTGGACGGCGAGCGCAAACAGCGCGACGCGCGCGCCAAGCCCGATGTTTGCCCGCACCCACTTCATCGTGACAACATGTCCCCTGTCGGAGGCTGCAACACCCCGTCGCCTCCGACGTTACAACATAACATCGCAAGTGCTGCGCTTGTGTGTCAACTGTCTATGGCGGGAAACAATTCGTGAATTCGGAAAAGGTGTGAGTCGGTGCGCTGGTCTTTTCGGAACCGAGCGAGATCAACGTCCTTCGCGCAGCCAAGTCGCGGCAAAGGCGCCAAGCAACAGCAATAAACCGATCAGGCCGGCGAAGACCGGCAAGACGCCGACGCCTCGGACCACGCTGGCATCGCGCATTTTTACGCCCATCCAGCCGTCGCCGCGGAAAATGCTCGAGGCATGAACGGGTACGATGCGTGGAAGATCGATGCCGGAGCCATCGACGACGCGCCGCACGTCGCCGCCGGTTGCTTGTGCCAGCGGCATCAGCGTTTCCGTGGTGGAGGTGACTTCGGAAAATTCCTTCGGGTTGGTCGGGCCGACATTGATCAGCGCTTTCAGCGTGCCGTCGGTAGCCTGCCACAGGCCGAGTTCGTTGGCCGGCAGGGTTGCCGTCCATGTTCCCGGCTCGCCGGCGCTCAAGGTCAGTTCGCGCGTGGTGCCCGACGGTGACGTCACTGTCACCGGCGTGACGCTGTCGGCCATGGTCTGACGCTGCACGACGAGATCGTGGCCGCGCACCTGCAAGTGCAGCGCTTCCTCGTCCAAATCCGGCTGCTTCATCAGCCAGTGTGACATGCGTCGCAACAGGTCGAGATACGGGCCACCGCCTTCGTAGCCCCGCGCCCACAGCCAGATATGATCAGACAACAGCAGCGCGACCCGGCCTTCGCCAAACCGCGACAGCAACAGCAGCGGTTTGCCGTCGGCGCCGGTCATCACCGGCGGGCTCGTCGCATTCCGGGTGTCTACCGTGCGGAAGAAATGGCTCCAGCGCGGCGGCTCGCTGTTGGACCCTTCCAGACCCCGGGTGACGGGATGGCGTTTGCCGACGTCGCTCAGCGCAGCATAAAACGGCTTCTCGGTCACGCCGACGGGCTCCGCCGGCAGCACCGAGTCCAGCGGCGTGCGCCAAATGCTCGTCGATGACGCATAGTCCGGGCCGGCGGAAACCAGCACGGCGCCGCCGGCGCGCACATAGCGCGCGATATTGTCGAAGTAGGCGATCGGCAGCACGCCCTGGCGTGCGTAGCGATCGAAAATGATCAACTGGAATTCGTTGATCTTCTGTTGAAACAGCTCACGCGTCGGAAACGCGATCAGCGACAACTCGTTGATCGGCGTACCGTCCTGCTTCTCCGGCGGGCGCAGGATCGTGAAATGCACGAGATCGACGCTGGCGTCGGATTTCAAGAGGTTTCGCCAAGTGCGCTCGCCCGAATGCGGTTCGCCGGAAACCAGCAAGACACGCAGCTTGTCGCGGACGCCGTCGATCGCCACTACTGCGCGGTTGTTGACGAGCGTTAGCTCGTTCTCGAGTGGCGAAGCCTCGATCTCGACGATATTAGGGCCTGCATGCTTGATGTCGATGTCGACATTGACGGTCTGGCCACTGACAACCGTACGCTCGTTGATGGTTTCGCCATCGACACGCACCGCGACCTTGGCGCGCTGGCCGGTGACGCCTTGATCGTCGAGCCGATAGGTGATGGTCTGTACCTGCCCGACAATGCCGAAGCGGGGAGCGGCCGCAATCGCAATCCGGCGGTCGCGCTCGTCCTTGCGGCCGGTGATCAGCGCATGGAGCGGCGCCTGGAAGCCGAGCGCGGTCGCGTTCGCCGGAATATCGTGCACCCGTCCGTCGGTGATCAGGAAGGCGCCGGCGACGCGATCGACCGGCACGTCCGACAGCGCGGACGACACGGCGCCGAACAATTTGGTGCCATCGGTCTCGCCATCGGCCTGGCCGGCTTCGACCACGCGGACTTCAAGCCCGGGGATTTTCTTCAAGTTGTCGACGAGGGCTTGCTGCGCGCGGGCGGTTTCGTTGGTGCGGTCGCCGAAATTCTGGCTCGGGCTCTTGTCGATCACGACGGCGGCGACCGACGACAGCGGTTCACGCTCTTCGCGCGTGAACGACGGGTTGGTAAGCGCGAGCAGCAGCAGGCCAAGCGCCAACAGGCGCAACCACGCGCCACGCGGCCGTCCGACCAGCAGCAGTACGGCAATCACGACGATCGCAGCCAGCGCCGTCCAGAGCACGGGCGAGGGGATCAGCGGGGTAAACGCGATACCGTAGTTCATGGCGTGGACCTGAGGGCGAGCACGACGGTCATTGCCCCAGCCGTTCGATCAATGCCGGCGCGTGCACCTGGTCGGCTTTGTAGTTTCCGGTCAACGTATACATCACGATGTTGACACCGGCCCGGAAGGCGAATTCGCGCTGCCGCGGTTCGCCCGGCGATAACGGCAGCATCGGCTGCCCGTCGGGGCGTATCGCCCAGGCGCCGGCCAGATCGTTGGAGGTGATGATAATCGGCGAGACTCCGTCGCCACCACGGGCCGGATGGGAAGCGGCGTCTTCGTCGTCGTTGCGCGGCAGCGTTTCGACCCAGGTCTGGCCGGAGTCGAAACGGCCCGGAAAGTCGCGCAACAGATAAAATGTCTTGGTCAGCACGTGCTCGCGCGGCACCGGTTCGAGTTCGGGTACGTCCAGCGAGGAGAGAATCTCTCGCAGCGTCTGCATGCCCGGCGTTTGCGAAGCGCCGTTGTCTCCCGGCGGCGCTTCGATGGCGTCGCGGGTATCGAACAGTACCGTGCCGCCCTGCTTCATGTAGGCGTCGATCTTGTCGATCGCCTCCTGCGGCGGCTTTGGCGCGCCGGGAACCACCGGCCAGTAGATCAGCGGAAAAAATGCGAGTTCGTCGTGGGCGGGATCGATGCCGACGGGATCGCCGGCCTCGAGCGCCGTGCGCTGCGCGAGAAACAGCGTAAGGCCGGACATACCCGCCTTCACGATGGAATCGACGTCGGCATTGCCGGTCAGCACATAGGCAAGACGGGTCTGCGTGGTGGCCTTGATCGCGAAGTCGTCGGTGGTGCTGTCGGCTCTGGTCGGCGACGGCAGGCCCAATGGTAACAGCAGAGCCAGCAGCAAGGCAGCCGGCGCCACGCGTCGCCGTAACAGAGCCGCGATCCCGCCGCCGAGTAGCGCGACGATCACGGCATCGATCAGGAACAGGGCCAGCGATGATGACAACAGGATTCCGCGCAGGTCGCGCGGCTCGGAATTGGTGTAGTTGGCCTGCCTTGCGCGCAATGAAGATGTATCGAGGGGCGTGATGCGGTCGGCCGCCGCGAGCGTATTCACCGCGAGCGGTCCATCGGCGGGGCCGTAAAATCCGGGCGGGTGATCGAGGCTCGCCCGGTCATGGAAATCGGCGGTGAGCGGTTTCGCCGTCGAAGGCGGCGGCCCGAACGCGCCAAACCCATCGAGCGTCCGTAGCGGCGCTACTGTTTCAGTATTCGCCTCGCTAGTCGCGCCTGCAGCCGGGCCCGATGCGTAGCCGGAAGTATCAACGATTCGTCGCAGCATCTCGACAAAGGAGCCGGACATCGGCAGATCAGACCAGCGCATGTCGGCGCTGACGTGAAACAAAGCCACCAGTCCCTTGCCGCGGCGTTCGCCGGTGACGAGCGGCGTGCCGTCTTCGAGCGACGCCCAGCTCTTTGTCGGCAACACGGCGTCGGGCTCGGCCAGGACCTGCCGGTTGACGGTAATATCCTTCGGCACCACGAGCCCGGCGAACGGACCGTCGGGCGCGAAGGCTGCGAGGTGTTGCGGCTTTTCCCAGGTGAGGCTGCCGCCGAGGCTGCGTCCGCCGCGGCGCAGCTTCACCGGAACCAGATCATCGTCGGCTTGCGCCAGCCGCGGGCCGGCGAAGCGCACCAGCACGCCGCCGCGTTCGATCCAGGCGCTGATACGTTCGCGAATTTCCGGCGACAAGGTGCCGACATCGGCGAGCACGATCATCGGCAGCTTCTGATCGAGAAATTGCGAGATCGCCTGTTGCGGTGCGCCGCGATCGCCTTGCCTGACATCGGCAAATGGCGCCAGGGCCCGGGTGAGATAGAAGGTCGATGCCAACAACGGCTGCGCCGTATCGCTGCTCGAGCCGGAGACCACGCCAACGGCGCGGCGGCGCCATCGTTTGTCGAGCAACTGGACCGCGCCCGCCGAACGCTCGCCGGATATTTCGAGCCGTGCGATGTCGTTGCGCAGCTCGACCGGCAGGTCGAACGATGCCTCGGTTTCACGATTCCCGGGCGCAAAGGCAAAGCGCGCTTCCCCGATCGGCGAGCCCTTCTGATCGAGCGCGCGCACGATCCCGGTACTGACGTCGCCATCGGCGCGGAGGACCTTCACCGTCATCTTTGCCGCCGCGTTTTCGGCAGCGGCAAGCGCCAGCGCCGGCGGCGTGCCGCCTTCAAAGACCGTGAGCGTACGATCGCCCACGACCTTGCCCAGGCCATCGAGGAATTCCGCGCCGCGCCCGCTATCGACGCCATCCGACAGCCACGCGATCTCGCAGTCGCCGGTCGCTTTGAGGAAGCGATCGATGATGCCAAGGGTTTCGACCCGATCGATCGAATAGGGTTTTGGCGCAAGCTGGCGCAACGCGACGCGCGCTGTGCCGCCCGGCATGATCGTGATGTCGCGCGTCGGCTCCGACAGCGGGATGAGGGCGATGCCGCGCCGGTCGTTATCGGCATTGGCGATCAGTTCATCCGCGGCTTTTACCCGTACGTCCCAGCTCGAAGCCGCGCTCCAGCCGTCGTCGATCAGAATGACGAGCGGTGCGCGCGATGTGGACGCCCCGGCAGGCGGATTCCAGATCGGCCCTGCCGCGGCCAGGATGACCAGCGCCGCGGCGGCGAGACGCAAGGCCGTCAGCCACCACGGCGTGCGTGACGGCGTTTCCTCCTTTGGCGCAATGTCGAACAACAATTGCGTCGGTGGAAATTCTATCCGTCGGGGCCGCGGCGGGATCACCCGCAACAGCCACCACAGCACGGGCAGGCTCAGGAGACCCAACAGCAGCATCGGCTCGGCAAAGGAAAGCGGCAGGCCTGCGATCATGCGCTACGCCCCGCTTTGACGGTGGCGCCGCGTCCAGTTGCCTTGCTGACCGCCATGCCCGAATGCAGGAACAGCAACAGCTCGGCCGCCGAACGGCTGGTGGTGTGGGTTGAAAACAACCAGTCGAGCTTGCCGGTTTCGGCACGAATTTGCTCGCGATGAAGTGCGACGCGCGCGACATAGTCGCTGGCCCAGCTTTCAGCACGTCCTGCGACAATGACATTGCCGCCTTCCGGTTCGACAAATTCGACGCGTCCGGAATAGGGAAAGGTTTCTTCCGCGGGATCGACGATCTGGATCAGCGCGCCATGCGCGCCTGACGACGACAATCCCGCGAGCATGCTGCGGATCTCGCCGATCGGTGACCAGAAATCCGACAGCAACACGATTTCGGACAGCGGCGACGGCACAAAGGACGGCGGCAGGCTGAGGCGAGCCGCATCGTCATGCAGCATCGCCTGCGCCATCTTGTCGATGACGTTGCGGCTTGACGTCGGACGGACCAGGCCGGGAATGCCGACCCGCTCGCCGCCCTCGACCAAAAGCTCGGCAAGCGCAAAGGCGACGATCAGCGCGCGCTCGAGCTTGCTGTCGCGCGCGTCTTTCGACGCAAAGGCCATCGACGGCGAGCGATCGGGCCAAAGCCACACCGTGTGCGCGGCCTCCCATTCCTGCTCGCGGACATAGAGATGATCGTCGCGAGCCGATCGGCGCCAGTCGACGCGCTGGGCGGGCTCGCCGGAAACGAAACGGCGGTACTGCCAGAAACTTTCGCCGGCGCCGGCGCGCCGCCGGCCATGCAATCCGTGAATGACGTTGGCGGCGATCCGCCGGGCTTCCAGCACAAGGCGCGGCAGCGATGCGGCGAGCGTTCGGCTTTCGCCATCGGCACGTCGGATTGCTACGATCTCCTTCGCGGTGTGCTCGGCGGCAGCAGCCATCAGCCGATCCGCGTCTTCAACTGTTTGATGACATCGGCAACGCTGCGGCCTTCGGCGCGGGCCGAGAAGGTGAGCGCCATACGATGCTTGAGGACCGGCTCGGCAAGGTCGAGCACGTCATCGACCGACGGCGCCAGACGTCCGTCGAGCAAAGCGCGGGCGCGAACGGCAAGCATCAAGGATTGGCTGGCGCGCGGGCCAGGCCCCCAGGCGATCAACTTGCCGGCTTCGCCGCCTTCGGCGCCGGGGCGTGCCGATCGCACCAGCGACAGGATCGCTTCCACCACGGAATCGCCGACCGGCAGCCGGCGTACCAGCCGCTGTGCCGTGAGCAATGTTTCGGCATCCATCGCCGCTTTCGCCAGGGTCTCCTCGGCGCCGGTGGTTTCAAACAGGATCCGGCGTTCAGCATCGCGATCGGGATAGTCCACGTCGATTTCCATCAGGAAGCGGTCAAGCTGCGCTTCCGGCAACGGATAGGTGCCTTCCTGCTCGAGCGGGTTCTGCGTTGCGAGCACGTGGAACGGTTTCGGCAAATCGTGGCGGACGCCCGCAACCGTAATGTGCTGTTCCTGCATCGCCTGGAGCAGCGCCGACTGGGTGCGAGGGCTGGCGCGGTTGATTTCATCCGCCATCAAAAGTTGTGCGAACACCGGCCCTGAGATGAAACGGAACGAGCGCTTGCCGGAATTGCTTTCATCCAGCACTTCCGCGCCAAGGATGTCCGACGGCATCAGGTCCGGTGTGAACTGGATGCGCTTGGCATCAAGTCCAAGCGTAATGCCCAGCGTTTCGACCAGTTTGGTTTTGGCCAGACCCGGCACGCCGATCAGCAGCGCATGACCGCCCGAAAGGATCGTCACCAGCGTGTTTTCGATGACACGATCCTGACCGAAAATGACCGTCGAAATGGCTTCCTTCGCGCCACGGATTTGACCGGCGACTTGTTCGGCCGAGCGGACGATGACGTCTTCGAGTTTTTCGACACTGCTTGAACCGACCACGTCTGCTCCAGCCATTTACTTCTCCTGAAAACCCGTGCCCGATCCCGATTTCATCGAGCCTATGCTAAACTCACCCGAAGGTCGTGTATTTGTTGAATTAAACTATCCCCACATTATCGGCATTCGGGGCTATGAGCGGCATCACGATGTGGCGACTTGGTCCGGGGAAATACGGCCGAATTCGTTCAAAATGCACGCCGCGATGCCCGTATCAGATATTTGTTTGCCTGCACCAATCGTGCCAAACCAAGCATCCGTTTAAGCGTTCCAATTTGTAGCGTTCAAACTCTCGGCAAACCATGGCGAAGCAAGGGCGGGAACCGGTTCAAAACCTTGAGGGCCTCACAGCCGCGGCGAAAAACGCTGCAAACACCAACGCGGCCGGAAAAGGCTTGCCCCCGGTGCATCTGTGGAATCCGCCCTTTTGCGGCGATCTCGATATGCGAATCGCGGCCGACGGCACGTGGTACTATATGGGCACACCAATCGGCCGGCCAGCTTTGGTCCGGCTGTTTTCCACGATCCTCAAGCGCGAGGACGGCAAGCACTTTTTGGTGACTCCGGTGGAGAAGGTCGGCATCCGCGTCGACGACGCACCGTTTCTAGCCGTCGAAATGATCGAGGAGCAAGGCGAGGAGGGCCGGTGCTTGCGCTTTCGCACTAATGTGGATGACTGGGTGGATTGCGATGGCGCGCATTCGCTGCGATTCGAAGCCTCCGCCGAGGGCGGCCTGACACCCTATCTGCATGTCCGTGCCGATTTGTGGGCGAAGGTCACGCGCGCGCTCTATTATGATTTGGTTGACATCGGTGAGGAGCGGATGGTCGATGGTCGCCAGATGTTCGGGGTCGCGTCGGCCGGCGCGTTCTTTGCGATGGCGGATGCTGAAGAGGTGAGGGGCTAATTTTGAGCGACGCGATGGCGGAGAACGATCCCGCCGCAATCAGTTCGGCGGAATTTTTCGATCGGGCACGTGCACGGTTGCGTTTCGAGATTCCGCCGGGCCTGACCGATCCAAGTTTGATCCCTGCCAGCGGCGATCAGGGCACCGACCGCATGCTCGCGATCCTGGCGCGCGAGCAGCCGATCCGTCCCGCGGCGGTATTGATTGCAGTGATCGATCGTCCGCAGCCGACGGTGCTGTTGACCCAGCGTTCCGCCCATCTCAATGAACACGCCGGACAGATTTCCTTTCCGGGCGGCAAGATCGATGCAACGGACGCATCCCCGCTCGATGCGGCGCTGCGCGAGGCGCAAGAGGAAGTCGGCCTGACGGGCGACTTCATCGATCCCATCGGCTACCTCGATCTCTACGGAACGAGTTTCGGCTTTCGCATCCTGCCGACGGTTGCGCGGGTCAGGCCCGGCTTCACGCTGCGCATCAGTCCCGCGGAGGTCGATGATGCCTTTGAAGTGCCGCTGGCATTCCTGATGAATCCGGCGAACCATCAGCTTCAAAGCAAGGAATTCCGCGGCGTGGAACGCTTTTACTACGCCATGCCCTACGGCGAGCGCTATATTTGGGGCGCCACGGCCGGAATCCTTCGCGTGCTGTACGAGCGGATCTTTACGCCATGATTCGTCCGGCCCTTACCGAGATCGGAATTTTTCTGATCCCGTTTGCGGTCTATGCCTTATTTTTGGTCGCTAGCCGTTCCGGCTTGCTGATACGTTCTTCCTGGCCGGTGATCGTGGTCGGTAGATTGCTGATCGGTTCGCTGCTGCTCGTCGTGCTAAGTCTGATATTGCTGGCTCAGTTCACAGGCGCGGCGCCGCATTCGACTTACGTTCCCGCGCATCTTGAGAACGGCAGGCTGGTTCCCGGGGTAGAGAAATGAGCAGCGTGCGGCGACTGGATGATGCGCCGTGGTTGAAGAGCGGCCCTGCCGCCCGTGTGCTTACGCTGCTCAACAGGGATGGCGAGGAAGCGCGCGTGGTGGGCGGAGCTGTTCGAAACGCGCTGCTCGATCTTCCGATCGGCGATGTCGATATCGCAACCACGGCTTTGCCTGAAGAAGTGACCCGCCGCGCCAAGGCGGCGGGCATCAAGAGCGTCCCAACCGGCATCGAGCACGGCACTGTGACGCTGGTGGTCGATGCGCATGCTTTCGAAGTCACGACGCTGCGCGAGGATACCGAGACGTTCGGCCGAAAGGCGAAGGTCGCATTCGGCCGGGACTGGGTGCGCGACGCCGAGCGGCGCGACTTCACCATCAACGGTCTGTCGGTCGATGCGCAGGGGCGCGTTCACGACTATGTGGGCGGTCTGGAAGACATCGCGGCCAGACGCGTGCGCTTCATCGGCGCGCCCGAGCAGAGAATTGCCGAGGATTACCTGCGCATCCTTCGCTTCTTCCGCATTCACGCCGCCTACGGCGTAGGCGAAGTTGATCGCGCGGGCTATCTCGCTTGTATCGGCGGGCAAGCGGGCCTTGCGAGCCTGTCTGCGGAGCGGATACGCGTCGAAATATTGAAGCTGATGGTCGCGCCTGGTGCGACTGCTAGCGTGAATGCGATGGTCGACGGCGGGCTATCACTGCCGATCTTCGGCGGCGTGGCCTATACCGGGCCGTTCGCGGCCTCAATTTCGATCGAACACGCGCTGGGTCTGCCGCCCAATCCGATCCGTCGTCTTGGCGCGCTTGCAGTTGCCGTCACCGAGGATGCCAAACGCATCGCCTCGCGTTTGCGCTTGAGCAATGCCGAGACGAAGGCGCTGGATTCGATGGGGCATCGTTGGTGGCGATTAGCCGGAATGAGTGAGGCGCGGGCGCGGCGCAGGCTTTATCGCCTAGGCGAGGAACGCTACCGCGATCGCCTGATATTGGCGTGGGCGCGCTCGGGTGAGGGAAGCGACGCCACATCATGGCACGAACTCGCGGCCTTGCCCGCGCGCTGGAGCGCGCCGAAGTTTCCGCTGAAGGCGGCAGACTTCATCGCGCGTGGCATTGCTCAAGGCCCCGACCTCGGTCAGGTGCTGGCACTCGCGGAAGATGCCTGGCTTGCGGCGGAATTCCCGCTCGATCAACCTTCGCTCGACGCTATTGCCGATCAAACCGCGGCGCGTTTTGCCCGCGAACCCTAATCCTGAATCTCAAACTCCGCGAACCTGCTTGTTGGCGCGTGATCTCCGCGCAAACGCTTTCGCGTTTGTCGCGAGAGAAAACCGCTACGCACTTTTCCGGATCATGTAGCTCAAGGCCATTTCACTTCCGGCGGCATCGACGACAGGATCGAATCCACATTGCCGCCGGTCTTCAGACCGAAAAGCGTGCCACGGTCGTAGAGCAGATTGAATTCAACGTAACGCCCGCGCCGGATCAGTTGCTCTTCGCGGTCGGCCTCGGTCCACGGTGCTGCGAAATTGCGCCGGACCAGCTCGGGGTAAACTTTCAGGAGGGCGCGGCCGACGTCCTTGGTGAAGGCGAAATCGGCATCCCAGTCGCCGGAATCATGATGGTCGTAGAAGATGCCGCCGATGCCGCGGGGTTCCTTGCGGTGGGGCAGGTAGAAATAGTCGTCGCACCATTTCTTGTATTTGTCGTAAGGCGCCACGGCTGCGTGAGCATCGCAGGCGGCTTTCATGGCGGCATGAAAGGCGACGGTGTCGGCATCTTCCTGGGTGCGCCGGCGGTTCAAGACCGGCGTCAGATCCGAACCGCCGCCGAACCACGCTTTTGTCGTGACGATAAAGCGCGTGTTCATGTGGACTGCGGGAATATGCGGATTGCGCAAGTGGGCGATCAGCGAAATGCCTGATGCCCAGAAGGCGGGATTGTCGGCCGCTCCCGGAATTTGCTCACGAAACTCTCGCGCAAACTCGCCGTGAACGGTCGAGCAATGCACGCCTACTTTCTCGAACAGCCGCCCGTGCATCATGCCCATGACACCGCCGCCACCAGGTTTTCCGGTTGCGTCGGTGCGTTGCCAGGGCGTGCGGACGAAGCGACCGGGCGCGCCGGCATAAAGCGCGGCCGGGGCCTCGTCTTCCAGCCGCTCGAATGCGGCGCAGGTGTCGTCGCGCAAGGATTCGAACCAGGCCTTGGCGCCTGCCTTGCGTTCATCGAGCGTGGAAATATTCATACGTAAAGCCTGAACTCGAACTGCCCTAATCCGGTGCCAACTGACCGGAGCCAGTCTGCCGAAGTGCTTCGCCTAATGCCATGGCAGCTGCCATCGCGACATTGATTGAGCGCAAACCGGGCCGGATCGGGATGACCAGCCGGGCATCGGCAGCCTCCGCGACTTCAGAGGGAACGCCCGCAGTCTCCCGCCCGAACAACAAGATGTCCGACGCCTGATAGCGAAAATCAAGATATGCCGTAGCGCCTTTCGTCGTGAACAGGAGCAGCCGATACCCTTCTTGCCGGCGCCAATCCTCGAATTTCGTCCAGGAATCGTGGCGCATCCAGTTGACCTGATCGAGATAATCCATCCCGGCGCGGCGAAAATTCCGGTCCGATACGGGAAAACCCGCGGGCTCAATGATGTGGGCGACGACGCCGATACAGGCGCAAAGCCTGAGGATGGTGCCGGTGTTTTGGGGAATGTCGGGCTGGTAAAGCGCGATCTGCATGGCGATTCCAAACATTGGCGTCCGGGCAATCCAACGTCACATCCAGTTCACAAGGAGACCGCCGTCGGGATATGCGAAAAAACGCGGTGTTGCGCGGAATTAGTGCATTGCACGCGGGGCAGCCGATAGCGGGCTTGCGCTATTCCGGCAAGGGTGCCAATAGAACGATTCTGGACTGTTCTTTATCTCCGGTGGGGCCGGAAAGAGGCGGTCTTCTGCCGCCGCGGGGGTCGCGGGCGCCGGCAGCCTCCCGGTCCACCGGGGCGGTTCCACCGGCTGCAGCTGATGAAAGGGTTTGGAATCGTGACGACAGCGTCTTCGGCGGAGCATCCGACACGCCGTGATTTCCTCTTCGTAGCAACGGGGGCTTTTGCCGCCGTAGGTGGGGTGGCCTCGCTTTGGCCGTTCATTTCCCAGATGAATCCGGACGCATCGACCATTGCGGCCGGCGCGCCGATCGAAGTCGATCTGACGCCGATCGCATCGGGGCAGGACATCAAGGTGTTCTGGCGCGGCAAGCCGATCTACATCATGAACCGCACCAAGAAGCAGGTCGACGAGGCTCGCAGCGTGCAGGTCTCGAGCCTGCCCGATCCGGCGACCGACCAATCCCGGGTCAAGGAGGGGCACGACCAGTGGCTGGTTGTGATCGGCATCTGCACCCATCTCGGCTGCATCCCGATCGCCCATGAGGGCAATTACGACGGCTTCTTCTGCCCCTGCCACGGTTCGCAATACGATTCCTCGGGTCGCATTCGCCAGGGGCCGGCGCCGGCCAATTTGCCCATCCCGCCCTATCAATTCGTTTCCGACACCAAAATCCAGATCGGCTAAGGCTCGGGCCTCAGGCCCGGGACCTTACGTCTGTCGCGTCGTCTTACTTCCCTAGGGATCGCAACATGAGCGGACCATCCGACTTCCAACCGACCAATCCCGTGATCAAGTGGATTGAACGGCGCCTTCCGATTTTCGGTCTCGTCCATTCCTCCTTCGTCGCCTATCCGACGCCACGCAACCTCAACTACTGGTGGACGTTCGGCGCCATCCTGTCGATGATGCTGGGGTTGCAGATCCTGACCGGCATCATTCTGGCGATGCATTACACGCCGAATGCCGATCTCGCCTTCCGCTCGGTTGAGCTGCTCGTGCGCGACGTCAATTATGGCTGGCTGTTGCGCAACATGCACGCCGCCGGTGCGTCGATGTTCTTCCTTGCCGTCTACATCCACATGTTCCGCGGCCTTTATTACGGGTCATACAAGGAGCCGCGCGAGGTTTTGTGGATCCTCGGCGTCATCATCTACTTGCTGATGATGGCAACGGGCTTCATGGGCTACGTGCTGCCGTGGGGCCAGATGAGCTTCTGGGGCGCCACCGTCATCACCAATCTGTTCTCGGCCATTCCCTATGTCGGCGACAGCATCGTGACGCTGCTCTGGGGTGGTTACTCCGTCGGCAACCCGACGCTGAACCGGTTCTTCTCGCTGCATTATCTGCTGCCGTTCCTGATCGCGGGCGTCGTGGTGCTCCATATCTGGGCGCTGCATGTCGCGGGTCAGAACAACCCGGCCGGCGTCGAGGCGAAGACCGAAAAGGATACTGTGGCGTTCACACCTTACGCGACGATCAAGGACTTGTTCGGCGTCTCCTGCTTCCTGATCTTCTACGCCTGGTTCATTTTCTACATGCCGAACTATCTCGGCGATGCCGACAACTACATCCCGGCCAATCCCGGCGTGACGCCGCAGCACATTGTGCCCGAATGGTACTACCTGCCGTTCTACGCGATCCTGCGCTCGATCCCGAACAAGCTCGCGGGCGTCATCGCGATGTTCTCGGCGATCATCGTGCTGGCCTTCCTGCCCTGGCTCGATAGCGCCAAAACGCGTTCGTCGAAGTATCGCCCGCTGGCCAAGCAGTTCTTCTGGATCTTCGTCGTGGTCTGCGTGCTGCTCGGCTATCTCGGGGCGCAGCCGCCGGAAGGCATCTACGTCATTGCCGGACGTATCCTCACCGTCTGCTATTTCGCTTATTTCCTGATCCTGCTGCCGCTCCTCAGCCGGATCGAGACGCCGCGCCCGGTCCCCAATTCGATCGCCGATGACGTGCTCGCCAAGTACGGCAAGAAGGTTGCCTCGATCGCGGTGGCGTTTGTGGTCGCCGGTGGTCTGGTTGCCGGCAGTGCGCAGAATGCGCGGGCCGACGAGCAGGAAACGCCGCCGTCGCAAAGCTGGTCGTTTTCCGGTCCGTTCGGGAAATACGATCGCGGTTCGCTGCAGCGCGGCCTGAAGATCTACAAGGAAGTCTGCTCCAACTGTCACTCGCTGTCCTATATCGCCTTCCGCAATCTCGCCGATGCCGGCGGTCCCGGCTATTCGGTGGCACAGGCGGCGGCGTTTGCGTCCGACTACAAGATCAAGGACGGTCCCAACGATGCCGGCGACATGTTCGACCGGCCCGGACGGCCTGCCGACTATTTCCCCTCGCCGTTCCCGAACGAGCAGGCGGCGCGCGCAGCCAATGGCGGCGGCCTGCCTCCGGACCTCTCGCTGATCACGAAGGCGCGTTCCTATGAACGCGGTTTCCCGAAGTTCATCTTCGATTTCTTCACCCAGTTCCAGGAACAGGGACCGAACTATGTGTCGGCGATCCTGCAAGGGTATGAAAAGAAGCCGGCCGACGTGACGCTGCCGGAGGGGACCTACTACAACAAGTACTTCCCCGGCCACGCCATCAAGATGCCGCAGCCTCTCACCAATGGGCAGGTGACGTTTGACGACGGCTCGCCGGCGACGCTGCCGCAATATGCGCACGACATCGCCACCTTCCTGATGTGGGCGGCGGAACCGCAGATGGAGGCCCGCAAACATCTTGGCCTCCAGGTCTTCGTGTTCCTGATCATCTTTGCCGGGCTGATGTACTTCACCAAGAAGAAGGTCTGGGCCGACGCGCACTGATCCTTGATGACGTAAATTGAAAAAGCCCCCTTTTGGGGGCTTTTTTGTTTCGCCGTCATTTCCGGGTTCGCTCGTTTCACTCGCGTCGCGGAATGACAAGAGTGTGATTGCGTCTCCTCGCTTCAGCGGACAAAATGGCGCCAACTGACCCTTTCCAAAAAATGATCGGAGGAAACATGGGTACCAGCATCTCCTTCAAACGCCCTGACGGCAACGAAGCGAACGGTTATCTCGCCAATGCGGCCAAAGGCGACGCGCCGGGGATCGTCGTTATCCAGGAATGGTGGGGGCTTCAGGACCAGATCAAAGGCCTGTGCAATCGCTTCGCGGCTGCCGGTTTCGATGCGCTGGCGCCCGACCTCTACAAGGGCAAGGTGGTGCCGTATCACGACACGGATGCGGCCGGCAAAGAGATGAACTCGCTCGATTTCATGGATGCCACGACGCAGACGGTGCGCGGCGCTGCGCAGTTTCTTGCGCGCAACGGCGCCAAAGTGGGCCTGACCGGATTCTGTCTCGGTGGCGCGGTGACGATTATCGGTGCCACCAAAATTCCGGAGTTGACCGCAGGCGTCGTGTTTTACGGCATTCCGCCGGAGGCCGCAGCCAAACCTGCGGACGTGAAGATTCCCTTGCAGGCGCATTTCGCCAGCAAGGACGATTGGTGCACCCCGCAACTGGTCGATGCTTTCGAGAAGGCGATGAAGGAGGCCGGCAAGTCGCTCGAACTGTTCCGCTACGACGCCGACCATGCCTTCGTTAACGAACAGCGCATGTCGGTGCACGACCGCAAGGCGGCGGAGCTGGCGTGGGATCGCGCCACCAGCTTTTTCCGGAAACATCTCGCGTGAGGTTTTCGGCCCCTCCCGTCGAGGGGCGGGGTCGAACATCGCGCCCGTTAACCCTTGACGTGCCGGCCCGGCCATGGTGAGTCACACCCCATGAGCATCGCCGTTCACGCCTGTCGTCTCTGGTGGCGCACCTCCTGAAGAGGTGGCCGGTGCGATTGTATTAACTTTCATCGTTCAAGGGCCGCCATCGCAGGCGGCCTTTGTTTGTCCTGTGTGGCGTTCCCTCGGCGAGTTTCGTAAGAGGATCACATGAACAGGACCGTGTTTTCTTTGCCCGACCATAGCGAGTACCGCACCAGCGGCGGGCTCTTGGTCACGCGTTCGGTTGAGCATTTTTCAGGCGGCGCCAGCAGGCTCGACGACCTGATCGAACTGCTCGATCGCCGCCGCGGCGTGGTGCTATCGTCGGGCACGACGGTGCCGGGCCGCTATGAGAGCTTCGATCTCGGTTTTGCCGATCCGCCGCTCCAGTTGCAAACGACGGGTGTGAATTTCTCGCTTTCCGCGCTGAACGCGCGCGGCGAAGTCCTGATCGCTTTCCTGGGGGAGGCGCTCCGCGAACCCTGCGTGGTCATTACCGAGCGCAGCGCCCACCGTCTTGCCGGTCACGTCTTGCGTGGCGATGCGCCCATCAATGAAGATCAACGTACCCGTCGCGCCAGTGTGATGTCGGTGGTGCGCGATCTCGTTGCAGCCTTCGGTTCAAATGACGATTCGCAGCTCGGCCTGTTCGGCGCCTTTGCCTACGACCTCGTGTTCCAGATCGAGGATCTGGTGCAGAAGCGTCCGCGCGAGAGCGACCAGCGCGACATCGTGTTGTTCGTGCCCGACCGGCTGCTCGCCTATGACCGCGCGACCGCACGCGGCGTGGTCCTCAGTTACGACTTTGCCTGGAACGGCAAGTCGTCAAAGGGACTGTCGCGCGATACCTCCGAGAGCGTCTATGCACGGACGCCGCGGCAAGGTTTCTCCGATCACGCGCCGGGAGAGTATCAGGCAACGGTGGAAACCGCGCGTGCCGCCTTCGCGCGCGGCGACCTGTTCGAAGCGGTGCCGGGGCAACTGTTTGGCGAGCCTTGCGAGCGCTCGCCGGCGGAAGTGTTTCAGCGGCTGTGCCGGATCAACCCGTCGCCCTACGGCGCGCTGATGAATCTTGGTGACGGCGAATTTCTGGTCTCGGCTTCGCCCGAGATGTTCGTTCGCTCCGACGGCAGGCGGATCGAGACCTGCCCGATTTCCGGGACCATCGCGCGCGGCGTCGATGCGATCGGCGATGCCGAACAGATACGGCAACTGTTGAATTCGCAGAAAGACGAATTCGAACTCAACATGTGCACCGACGTCGACCGGAACGACAAGGCGCGGGTCTGCGTGCCCGGTACGATCAAGGTGCTGGCGCGCCGTCAGATCGAAACCTATTCCAAGCTGTTTCATACCGTCGATCACGTCGAGGGAATGCTGCGGCCGGGCTTCGATTCGCTCGACGCCTTCCTGACGCACGCCTGGGCGGTCACGGTGACGGGCGCGCCGAAGTTGTGGGCCATGCAATTCGTCGAAGACCACGAGCGCTCACCGCGGCGCTGGTATGCCGGTGCGATCGGCGTGGTGAATTTCGACGGCAGTATCAATACCGGCCTCACCATCCGCACCATCCGCATGAAAGACGGCGTCGCGGAAGTGCGGGTCGGCGCGACCTGCTTGTTCGATTCAGATCCGGCCGCAGAGGATCGCGAATGCCAGGTCAAGGCGGCCGCTCTGTTCCAGGCTTTGCGCGGCGATCCGCCAAAGCGGCTTTCGACGTTTGCGCCTGACGCCACCGGGTCGGGCAAGCGTGTCCTCTTGATCGACCACGACGACAGTTTCGTGCATATGCTGGCGGATTATTTCCGTCAGGTCGGCGCCAGCGTGACGGTCGTCAGATACGTCCATGCCCGCCACATGCTTGAAAGCGCAAGCTACGACCTGCTCGTGCTCTCGCCCGGTCCCGGACGGCCGGAAGATTTTGCCATTGCAGCCACGATCGATGCGGCACTGGCCAGAAAGCTGCCGATCTTTGGCGTTTGCCTCGGCGTGCAGGCGATCGGCGAGTATTTCGGCGGCCGGTTGGGGCAGTTGCAGCAGCCGGCGCATGGACGGCCGTCACGGGTGCAGGTGAGGGGCGGGCGGCTGATGCAGAACCTGCCCAATGAAATCGTGATCGGGCGGTATCATTCTCTTTATGTCGAGCGCGACAGCATGCCGGACGTGCTACAGGTAACCGCGAGCACGGAAGACGGGGTGGCGATGGCGATCGAGCACAAGACCTTGCCGGTCGCCGGCGTGCAGTTTCACCCGGAATCGCTGATGTCGCTTGGCGGCGAGGTGGGCCTGCGTATTGTCGAGAACGCGTTCCGGTTGGGCGCGCTGTTGAATTGAAAATGACGAACAGGATTTGAGAGGCAACGATGACTCCCGAATATGATTTGAAGGCCACGGTGCGGACCATTCCGGACTACCCGAAACCGGGGGTCATGTTCCGGGACATCACCACGCTGCTGGGCGATGCGCGCGCCTTCCGCCGGGCGGTGGATGAACTGGTTCAACCCTGGGCCGGATCGAAGATCGACAAGATCGCCGGCATCGAAGCGCGGGGCTTTATCCTCGGTGGCGCGCTGGCGCATCAGGTTTCGGCGGGCTTCGTGCCGATCCGCAAGCGGGGCAAGCTGCCGCACACCACGGTGCGCATCGCTTACTCCCTGGAATACGGCCTCGATGAAATGGAGATGCACGTCGATGCCATCCATCCGGGCGAGCGCGTGATTCTGATCGACGACCTGATCGCCACCGGCGGCACGGCCGAAGGTGCGGTCAAGCTGTTGCGTCAGATCGGCGCCAATGTGGTGGCAGCCTGCTTCGTTGTCGATCTGCCCGAACTCGGGGGTGCTGCAAAACTGCGCGC